>ENA-OQAN01000397-OQAN01000397.1-human-gut-metagenome-genome-assembly--contig:-NODE-397-length-23738-cov-5.489814_pt1 | contig 23738 bp, 27 predicted proteins | sample MGYA00242735_ERZ504527 | MGnify/ENA primary metagenome ERZ504527 (study PRJEB26092, sample SAMD00036230) | human gut metagenome | host: Homo sapiens | study: EMG produced TPA metagenomics assembly of... | reverse complement strand
TTGAATCCAAACTCACTTCATGTTGCGAGACTGATTTGTTACTACCTTCTTTGCATCCTTTCAATCTTTAGCTGCCTTAATAACATTCCTCAGGAATTTTTTTGCTGTCAACTGTAACTGACATATTTACATCCTTTGCAGGAACCTTTGATACGTCAGAACCATTGATAACCCACTTGATTCCGTCTCCCATATCAAGAACAAGCTTCTTCTGTGTTCCCTTAATGGCTGCAATTGCATCCTTTGAGACAACTCCTGTTTCATCCATCTTAACAACGATAGTATCCTTTGCAGAAGCATTCTTGATTGTTTCTACTTCTTTACTCCAGTCAACCTTTGTTGCCGGTGTCGGATCTGTCTTGCCCGGTTTTGCCGGTGTTGGATCTGTCTTGCCAGGATCTGCCGGTGTTGGATCTACTGTTTTCTTCACCTTAGTAAGAATAACTGTTCCACCATCCTTTGCTGCCGGAATTGTAACAGCAACTGTTTTATCACTTCCTACAGTATATGTAGCACCGCTGTATAAATCCTTTACCTCTGTTCCTGCTGCTAAGCTAACCGGAACTTTTACTTCTTTTGCGGTATCCTTGATATTCATACCAACATATAAGGTTGTTCCTCCATAGGATCTTGAAACTACATCATAGCCTTCCTCATCAGAACCTGCCACAACTGTTCTGCTTCCTCTTGCAAATACATCTGTGTATGCATTACGGATGCTCAGCAAATTCTTATAATGCTGATATGTGACATTGTCCTTTGTTGCCTTAGAGAAATCCATGTCATATCTATTAGTCTGATATGGATAATTATTTAATCCGCTTAAACCAACTTCTTCACCATAATAGATAACCGGAATACCCTTTGCAGTAAGCTGTAAGGTAGCTGCAACTAACGCTGCTGATGTTGCCTTATCCTCGGTATATTTTTTTCCGTTCATTAAGGAAGCCTTAAATCCATCTTCATCATGACTGCTTAAGAACTGACCCGTCATGTATGCGTTATTAAGTGCTGAATTTCTTGCAGAAAGGAATTTCTCTACAGAAGAAATATTACCACTGACAAAGCTTGTTGCCTGGTCATTAAAATCAAAATCAAGGTCTGCATCCATCTGACCGGTACCTAAGGTACTACCATTTGACGCATATCCTGCGCCATAATATTCTCCAATCATCTTGAAGGATGGATTTACTTCTGTTGTAGAATTCTTAAGTGCTGCCCATGTTGTACTGTCAACATGTTTTACTGTATCTACACGGAAATAGTCAACACCATAATCCTTCATCCATGATGTCTGCCATTCTACTAATTTTGCTCTGACATCTGCATTCTCTGTTGCAAAATCCGGCAAGCCAGACTGCATGATTTAATATCGCCTTCACTGACGCTCTTATCCCTAAGCATATCAGCAAATGTTGATTCTGTACCATATCCAGCATGGTTTACAACAATATCAACCATAATACGCATGCCACGTTTATGTGCTTCGCTAATCATAGTTTCAAATTCTTCTGTTGTACCAAGTGTCGGATTCAATTTTGTAAAATCACTTGCCCAGTATCCATGGTATGCTGCATTATAAGGAACATCTTCTGAACCCTCATCTGTTACAGCTACACCTTTCACATTCTCTACAATTGGTGTAATCCAGATTGTATTTACACCTAAATCCTGTAAGTAATCTAACTTGGTTGTTACACCTGCAAAATCTCCACCATGATACAGTCCCGGATTGTCTCCGTATGTATCTGCACCACTTGCTGTATTGTTAGATTCATTGCCATCAAAGAAGCGGTCTGTCACCATAAAGTAGACAACAGATTCATCCCAGTCGAAATCATTTTTGTTTTCCTTCACACGGTCTGTGATTTCAACATCCACTGTAGTACTGAATTTATTACCGTACTGGTCTGTTACAGTAATTGGTAATGTCTTAATTCCTAATGTTGTATCTGTTGTTGCAGAAATGGTAACTGCCTGCAGTTCCGGTTCAATCGGCATTGCACTGCTTCCACCAAGTGAAGAAACATCAATACTTGCACTTGCTACTTCAAGTTTCTGAGTGTCTGTATCAGCCTGTTCAACCTTAAACTTAACAACATCATTTTCATTGTAGTTAAAGGATTTATTCATAACTTCTGCTGTAACTGTTGCATTTAATTTATAGTATTCAAAATATGAGTAATCTGCTTTCTTGTACTCTTCACTGTTTGAATTGAATGCATCTACAACATAAGTTCCATTTGCTTTGTAACGATAATGTGTTTTACCATCTGTCAAGCCGCTCTTTACATACTCAAAACGCTTTGTTGTATCATTGTATGTCATTGGATACTCTGTTCCGTCTACATCAACAGATACTGTCATATCCTTTAAGGTGCCATCTACAAATGCAGCATCATCACGATAGTAATATGATACCTGTTGATTTTCTGCATCTACTTCATAGCCAGTATTATATGGCATAGCAATTTCCGGCTCACTGCCGGCTTTCATGCTGGCATAGATAACCTTCTGGTCAGAAGGGAATGTAACGGAATGGTCTCCACCATCTTTAATCCATGGGTCACCTGTTGAATCTAATGCAATACAAAAATCAACCTTTGTGCAGGATGGTTTTGCAGGAATCGTTACTGTCCATTTATCTCCACCTACGTATGTAAAATCGGTTAATACTGAAGCATATCCTGATGACCATGTATAGAACTGTGGTGTAATTCCTTTTTCTTTTAATCCTGGATTCTCATAATCCAATACAAGGTATCTCTTTTCCGTTGGTACGATTGTCGGTTTCTCATGAACCGGATCTGAACCATCCACATAATATAATACCTCATTCTCATCACCGCTTATTGTAAAAGAACGGTCTGCGGTATCAGAGCCGCCATCCCATCCCTGTGTTATGTCATAACGTGCCTTTAATCCTACTGTTTTTCCCACATTACTGCCGGCAACTGTAATGGTCTTTTTAAACCATGTCACATTATTTGCAGCATCATATTCTGTTTCATCAAAAACATATGATCCATTTAATCCGGCATTCCACATCCACATATCAACTTTTCCCATGTCTGTGTCTGTTGATAAATCTTCATTGTAATAATACATTGTAAATGTGTGGTCTGGAACCGGTGCCTCCCAGCTGTCCGGTGCTGTTTTATATACGGTTGTATCACCACCACCTTTTGTTCCGGTAACCCAGAGTTCAGTACTTGTTGATGTTACAGAGACATCAATATTATCCGTCTGTGTCCCACTGTTATTATTAAAAATACAGCTGAAATTCTGTTTTACATCCTGTGTATATACTACATCATACCATCCGGAATGGTCAGCATTTTCTTTAATCTGTCCGCCCGGCCATTTTGACCATTCTTTTCCAACACCTGCTCCTGTTGCAGAGGCATCTGCTCCCCACATATAATTGTAAATAGTGCTTCCCATTCCTGAAGCAAGATAATGAATGGTTGTTACATATTTCCAATCGGCAGGTTTTGTCTCTGACAAAGAACCATCAAACCAGTACTCTGCTTCTGCCTTTCCTTTTGTAGAAAGTGTTACGTCGTCTAACTGTTTTCCATGTCCATCATTATTTAAAATGAGATTATAATCTGTACTGTTATCTAATGTCAGATGCATTGTATACCAGCCTTCATGACCTGCTGTTGCAGTCATGGTTTTTCCCGGCCATTCACCTGCCGGCTTATTGGTCTCCTTATATATATATGCTGCAACATCATCGCCTAATGTGCTCTTATAATTAATAGTCAGGTCACATTCTGTTGGTACAGACTCTGGAATCAATGTTTCCTTCTTTGAAGCATCCTTATACCACTGATATTTTCCATTGCCATCCAATAAACAATAAATGCTTGTATTAGAAGTAAAAGTCTTAATCTGCTCAATTGCAGCTCCTTCTGTCTTTATCTCCGGTGCAGCTTCTCAGTAGAACCTGCATCAACAAACTGAAAACCTGTCCACTCACTGCTCTGTACATCTACATAATAGAGTCCAGAACTTTCCTCATATGCAAGCTTTGGTTTTTCCTGATCACCCCATTGTGAAATGGCGGCATTTCCTGCGTCATGGTTATCTACCGTAGCACCGGCAGCCCAGACATTGACAACCGGTGTATTCCATGTACTTGGTTTGTCCAAATACAACCGGATTGTCGGGCTCGCAGCATATGCAGTGGTTGCACCACCGATTGCCGGAGCCATGGTCATAATCATAGCAAGTGCAAGTACCATACTAAAGATACGGCTTACAACGCCATGTTTCCTGTGAAAGCGTTCTTTTAACTTTCTCATATTTCCTCTCCTTTTCTTATTATGTTTGTACGAAAATTCCCTTTCGCACGTTTTCGTATTTATATTATAGTCTTTTCGTTGGTTTTCGGCTATTAGGATAAACAGAGATTTATTTACGAAATTTTGGTAAAATTTACTATTTATTCATTTTTATGTAACATATGCGAAATCTTTTTAGTACTAAAGGTCCTAGATATAATAGATAATTTTTTCATTTGAAATTTTGTGAATTATTTTTTAAGTCTATATGACATGATTTAAGGGTCAAAACCACCTTATAAAAAATGATTGGTACCTTGAAAATGTGAAGTTTTCAAGGTACCAATTTATGGTTTACAAGGGATTGATAGCATAGTAGCAGACCTTGGGGAGCTGTAATCACTAAATCTTTAAAACAGCTCCCAAAATTCAGCCCAAAAACTGGATAAAATCCGAGAAAAGTAGCTGTAACTGCTGAAATTTCCAAAACAGCTCCCCAAAACCAGCCCATGAGCCAAATAAATTACGAGAAAAAGTAGCTGTAACTGCTAAAATCCCCAAAACAGCTCCCCAAACTCAGCCCATAAGCCGGATAAAAGCCGAGAAAAAGTAGCTGAAACTACAAAGATCCCTAAAACAGCTCCCAAAACCAGCCCATAAGCCGGAAAATATGAGGCTTATGGCATAATGGTGGAAGCCTTTAGTTATTTCACAAAAAAGAGCCTGCACATTTCTGTGCAAGCTTCTTTTGAAAACTAAAACCGAAAACTAAAAACTAAAATAATTATATTGTTTTTTAATTATATATTAAATTATATATTTAATCTTTAAATCAACTATCCCAGATGATTTCCTCCTTGGCGGCCTCCACATTTTCCTCGGAATGCTCCACTTCCTTTGAGAAGATCCTTGCCACCTCCATCTGGTCCTCTATGGTGAAGCTGCCACCGTTTTTGTAGAAGCGAGTGGCATTCATATCCCTGACTATCATGGTAAACATGACGCTTAAATATGCATAAACCATGATATTTGAGTCATAGATGGCATTCATGATATATCTGAATGTAAAGTATACAAGAAGCTGCTCAATATCGTTTTCACGGTAATCGCCGCTAGCCATATACTCCTTCATGCGTTTTTCATAATCATCCTCTGTGAGGACTGACTGCATATCATCCTTGAAATCCTGCCATACCTGACGCAAAAGCTCCATCTGGTTGATGATACCGAAGCGGATGTCGAAATGCTCATATGAGAAATCATTAAACGAAAGCCAGTCTATATGCTTTTCAACATCGTTTTGGCTCAGTTTCTTCTGGTACTCGTTTGCCCGGTCAATGTACTCATCCACGCGCACTCCGATTGGCTTTGTCCTGTCCTGGAGTATGGCAATCAGCTCGCGCTGCACCTCCTCAAAAAATGCTGCCTCTTCCTCTGTGACTCCCTGGTCATCATCGCTGTCGCCAAAAAGCTCCTGCTCTACAAACTTAACAGGCTTTGTTTTGCTGAAAAATATACGGCAGACCTCCTCGCACGCAAGGCTCAGGCACTTCTGCTCCACGTTTCTGTACTCTATGCCAAACCTTGGAAAATCGGTGCACACCTCACTAAGTGATGCCTCTCCTGCAGCTATGTACAAATCACACAGATTCTTGTCATTTAGCATGATGCAGCGCCCGCAATTGTTTGTACGGATGCCGTGCCCGCCATCCTCTGTCTCATACATACCATTTCTCAGACGCTCTCCGACCTCTCCCGGCAGTGTCTGATAATACTCATATGAATCCTCATCAATATCAATCTCCCAGCCCAGACAACAGCTATCCTTGCAGTCTCCGGCTATGCAGCTAAACTCTGAAAAATAATCAGGTACACGGACTATCATACTTCTCTCTCCTTCAGTAAATCTTCGTTTGTTGTATCACTGTGCTTATTCCTAAAGCGTGCTTCTATAGCCGCCCAGTCAGGGTCCTCATTTCCCTTGAAAAAGTTGTAGCCTATGTATCCAATGCACCACACAAGCCCTGCAAAAGTCGTAGAAAATGCTATCTTTATGATGCTCTTAAGCAAAAGTGGAAGCGTCAGCATATCATTGCCAAATGCCATGATAATCACATGAATAGGCTTAATCAGCATAAGATAGCCTCCCACATAAAGCGCTGCCAGAATGCCAAGCGCATAGCACAGTAATCCTAATAATTTGTTGCATTTTTTCTTCATTTCAAATCCTCTAATCATATTTTCGTAAATTCCAGTATGGACACCTCTCCTGTTGCTCTTGTCTTTTCCATATCTATCACACGCTGGTTTGCAGAGCCCTTGAATTTGAGCGTGATATCCTTCTGCTCCTCTATAAACGGACCATCTACCAGTACATCTATCATCGATAAAAGCTCATCCGTATACTCTGTGTGCTTGCGTCCGTTTTCTAACAGTTCCTCGTACAGATATCCTGTGTAAGCCCACACGTCCTTATTGGGATAACTCTCCTTAACTCTTCTCATAAACGGCACAAGTGCCTCCTGATTCTCCTCCTCAAAGGGATCACCGCCTAAAAGGGTAATTCCCTGCACATAGGAAGGCTTAAGTGAGTCGAGTATCTCGTTTTGTATCTGCTCATCAAACGGCTCTCCATAGTCAAATTCCCATGTCTGCGGCTGAAAGCAGCCCTTACAGTGATTCCTGCAGCCTGATACAAAAAGCACAGTGCGACACCCAAGTCCGTTTGCAATGTCACAATATTTTATTCCTGCATAGTTCATATATTTTCCTCGTGTCTTAAATTATAGTTCCATTTAAAAATTGCACTGCCTATTATTATAACATATCCTATCACACTTAGATAGTCCGGTATCTGCTGTAAAAAGACAAACCCCAGCATGGCGGCAAAGATAACCTGCGAATAGTCGAACACCGATATCTCCTTTGCAGGTGCCTTGGTGTATGCCTTTGTGATTGAAAGCTGTCCGCCTGTAGCTGCAGCTCCTGCAAAAAGCAGCATGACAATCTGATATGCACTCATAGGCTTTGCTCCGACAAACAGAAACGGAGCCGTCACTATACATGAAAATACCGAAAAGCACATGACTATCACAGGCCCTCTCTCTCCCTGCTTACCGAGCTTTCGCACAAATGAATACGCTACACCTGCGCCAAAGCCTCCTATTACACCAATCATGGCATTTAAAAACTGCACATTCATGGATGGCTTCACCACAAAAACAGCACCTATAAACGCCGTCACCACGCACAGCCACTCTGTCCTGTTAGCTTTCTCCTTAAGCACAAAATATGACATGATTATGGCAAAAAACGGTGACAATTTGTTTAAGATATTGGCATCTGCGATGGCCAGATGGTCAACTGCATAGAAATTGCATATAAGCCCTGTTGTTCCAAAGAGGCTTCGCAGAAAAAGTCCTTTCCAGCTATCTTTTTTTTATTTTGAAGCCTTCATCACTTTTTGCAAGTAAGATAACAGCCGCTGCCGCTGCTACCGCATTCCTGAAAAAAGCCTTCTGCATGGTCGGCAAATCTCCCGACATCCTCACAAAAAATGTCATCAGGGCAAAAAAAGAACCCTGCCATTATGATATATATTATTCCTTGTTTCTTATCGTTCATACTAATAGTATAACGTAGTCTGTCAAGAGGGAAAGAATATAAGAAGTCAACTGTTTCACTCCGCAAAAAGGACCGCCCGGTGAGCGGTCCTTTTAAGATGAAAGGAAAAAAATATAAAAAGAAAATAGTTTTAATCAATGGTCTGTATCAGCCCTTCACACTTCCCATGGCAACACCACCTACGATGTGCTTTGAAAGAATAAGGTAAACAACTATTACAGGAAGGATAGAGAATGTAATCATCATGTATACCTTTCCCATATCAAACTTTAAGAAGTCTGCACTTCTAGCTGTGCTAACAGGATTGGAAGCGTCTTCTTATTGTTTTCGTGTAATATAAGTGCCGGAGTGAAGTAATTGTTCCAGCTGCTTACAAAGGAGAAAATTGCCTGTACTGCTATTGCCGGCTTCATCAATGGAAGTACTATATGATTAAATGTCCTAAACTCTCCGGAGCCGTCAATTCTGGCTGCCTCAATCAGAGACAACGGAAGCGAGCTCTCCATATACTGCTTCATGTAAAAATATGTGACCGGTGAAGCAATTGTCGGAACTATAAGTGGAATAAATGAATCCATCAGTCCCATGCCTGTTACCAATTTAACAAATCCAAGTGCTGTAACCTGTGTAGGAATCATCATAACCATCAGTATAAAGGTAGAGATGAATTTCTTGGCCTTGAACTCATATGCATGTATGGCATATGCTGTCATTGTCGAAAAATATACGCACAGTACTGCACTGCAGGCTGCTACAAAAAGGCTGTTAAACATACCTCTTATGACCGGAAGTGTGTCATGTAAGAGTGAGTTCCAGTTGTCAAGCAGATGCGTACTGGGAATTGCAGTAAATCCTGCCTGAAGCTCTCCGTTTGACCTGGTTGCATTGATTATCATTACGTAAAACCAGAACAGACAGAAGAAAGAAATTATTACAAGCACGATATATGCTAATGCACGTCTGGCATGGATTCCCATACCTTTATTTTTTTTATTTACATTTGCTGCCATATCGACCTACTCCTTTCTCTTATCATCGTTGCCGCTGAGCTTGAATACCGCTATACTAAGTATTGCCGTGATGATAAACAGTATGACTGACAGTGCACCGGACATTCCATAATCCTTACTGTACAGACGTTTGTTTAAGTACATGATAAGTGTCATGCTTGACCTGACCGGATTACCGGTTCCGTTTGTCAAAATCTGTGGTACATCAAAGAGCTGTAAGCCACCGATAAGTGATGTAATAATTACATATATCAGTATCGGCCTAAGGAGCGGAAGTGTTATCTTAAAGAACACCTGTGTGGATGTTGCTCCATCCACCTCTGCCGCCTCAAAAAGCGATGTATCGATTCCAAGCATACCTGCCATAAGCAGGATGGTTGTATTACCAAACCACATCAGACAGTTCATCAAAGCAATGAGTCCTCTTGTACTGCCCACATGTGACAGGAACTTGTATGGCTCTGAAATAAAACCTATCTGCATAAGCAGATTGTTTATCGGTCCCCCATCAGCAAACAATGTAAAGAATAACAGTGAAAATGCTGAAGCCATAATCAGATTCGGCAGATATATAACTGTTTTAAAAAATCTTGTTCCCTTGAGCTTTAAGCGACATCCGAAAACCATGCTCCAAGGAGCAGTGATAAGAATATCTGCGGTATGAAGCACATGATCCAAAGAACCATTGTGTTCTTAAAATACTGCCAGATATCACCGGATGTGAACAATTTTTCATAATTTTCAAATCCAACGAAATTTGGTCCTACTTGTGTAAGACCTGACATATAATTTTCAAAAAAGCTGTTGTAAATTGTAGTGATTAACGGTACCAGCTGAAATACTACGTATACAACGATAAACGGAATCAGAAAAATATAGCCCCATTTGTTATATCTGACCGCTTTACCTCCACTCTTTTTCATAATACCTACCTCCCAACTGGTATTGTAGTCAATGGTGATGTAATGCTGTTAGCTGATTAGCTTTGATTTTTAAAAAATACCCCGCCTGCCTGCTAACGCAAGGCAGACAGGGTATTTATTATTTTATATTGTTAGTTGTATGGTCAATTCATAAACTATATTATTCTGTGATGTCAGGATATTTCTCGATAACTGCCTTCTTGAAGGTCTCAACAGCCTCGTCCTTAGAGCAGTTTCCTTCGAAGTAATCCTTCATAGCCTTCTGGAACTCCTCGTTGCAGCCCTGGTCATATGCTGAAAGGTTGCTTAAGTCGAGAGTCTTAACACCGGCTATATACATTGGTAATGGATTCTGTCCGCCAAGTACTGTACTTGTGTAAGGCTTGTCGTCCTTGCCCATGATTGTTCCGTCTGCAAGACCATCCATAACTGTGCTGTTGTTTACGAAATCGTCATCCTTTACAACGATATCCTTCATGATATCATCGTCTGTTGTCATCTTGAGCATGATGTCCTTTACAAGGTCAGCATTGTCTGTTCCTTCTGCTGCACAGATCCATGTACCGCCCCAGAAGAAGCCCTGTGGTCCCTGAGCTGCACCCCAGCCGCCCTGGTTTCCGATAGAACCTGACTCATCTGCTGCCATTGAGAAGTTTACTAACCATGCAGGTCCAAAGTATGAGAATACTTTTCCTTCAGGATAGAAGCCCTTCTTCCAGTCATCTGACCAAAGATCTGCTGTTCCTGTCTCGCCTGCGTCTACAAGCTTCTTAGAATCATCAACCACTTCATGATATTGTCATCAATCTGGATTTTCTTGTCATCGCTGACCCATTTCTTTGAACGTTGTTAGAGTATACACGGTATGTATCGTTTGCTGTAGATGTCATCTTGTAGCCTGCTGCTTTCATCTTCTCAGCTGTAGCATTGAAGGTATCCCAGTCAGATACTGACTTCTGAACCTCATCCGGATCATCTGTTCCAAGTACCTCTTTTGCTGCTGCTCTGTTGTAGAAGAGAACACCCGGGCAGCCCTGCCATGAAAGACCCTTCAGGTTGCCATCAGAATCAGTAACGACATCCTGTGTGTATTTGTACTGCTTAGAGATATCACTGTCTGTAATTCCCAGATCCTTGATTGACATTGTGTAATCAGAGTCTACATACTTAGGTGCGTAATCGGCCTCTACCAGGAAGAGATCAATCTTGTCATCTGCCGATGCATCAGCCTGCTTCAAAAGTGTCTCATCAAGGTTGTTCTGATATGCATTGTTCTCATTAGGTGTAATGTTCCAGACTACATCAACATCTCCGATTTTGCCATGTGTTGCATCCACCTTCTGGTAATCAGGATAGTGGTCTGTGATACGGCTCTGGAATTCATCATTCCAACAATAGATGTTGAGTGTCTTGCCATCGTTTGTCGCTTCTGTTTTTGTGCCTCCATTCTTATCAGACTTTCCTGTGTCGGATGTATCTCCGCTGCCACAGCCTGCCAGTAATGATGCTGCCATTGTTGCGCAAAGTAATGCGCTTACGAGCTTCTTTTTCATAGAAAATCCTCCTTCTCGCTTCAGGTTTAAACCTGTTAGTAAATGTTAGTAAAAAAGTAGTAAAATATATTAAATTCTGCCTACGGATTCCCCCTCCAGCAAAATTCCTTCAACAACAGCTCTCTCCACAAGTGCTGTTTTAGGCTTTTTAATGATGCTTATCAACCTCTCTGCTGCTTCCCTGCCTATCTTGTCAGTGTCCTGTCTGATAGTGGTAAGCTTCGGGCTTAGCATCTGTGAAACTCTTGTGCCATCGTATCCGGCTATTGATATATCCTCCGGAATCCTAAGTCCTCTGCTTCTTATAACATTGATGCCTCCGATTGCCGCCGTGTCATCCGGATAGATGATACATGTAGGTCTTTCAGGTAAATCAAGTAAATATTCTGTCTGCTTTGCAACATCCTCTGTTTCCAGATACCTTGCTTCCCTGACATATTCCTCCGGAACATCTATTCCATGATTCTCAAGTGCCTGTAATATGCTGCCAGCCTGTCGCGTGTAACACTCGAAAAATCCTGTCCATGTATGTAAGCAATTTTCTTATGTCCCATACTTATAATGTAATCAAGCAAGTCTCCCATACACTTCACATTGTTGGAGCAGACTGCCGAACAGCTGTAATGTATATAGTCAATCGTGACCACAGGTATGTCGCTGTTCATCAGCTCCTGCACCTCATTGTCCTGAAACCTGGCACATACGATTACGACTCCATCAAAATTTCTATACTTACAGTGCTCCAGGTATGATAATTTCTTGCCGACCGGACTGGTATTGATAAATGTAATATCATATCCAAGCATCTCAGCCTGTGCCTTGATTCCGTTTAGCACTCCGGCAAAATACTCATGTGTAAGTCCCATCTCAGCCTCATCGAAATACAGTACTCCGATGTTGTCCGACTCATTTGTCTTAAGAACTCTGGCTGCAGCATTAGGAAGATATCCCATTTCCTTAGCTATTTTCTTTATTCTGTTTTTTGTCTCAGCGCCAATATCCTTCTGGTCATGTAATGCCTTGCTGACTGTCGCTGTCGAAACACCACATCTTTGTGCTATATCTTTCAGTGATACCATATCGTTTCCTCATTTCGAATTGGTTGCTTAATCGTTTTCGTATCTTTACTATACCACAAGTTGTTGATTTTGCAACCCCTAATTTACATTTTAAATATTTTTCACATTTTTAATCTCATAATATTGTGCATTATGTATAATCATATATTGTATTTTTAAACGTTTACGCTTTTTATCTTATTATATGCATTCATTGTTGCTCAAGTAATATTATTTCATCATCATTTTTTACTATAATTATGCATCATCCTTTGTATATATGTCATAAAACCACTGTTTTTTATTGTTTTGCGCTTGATTTTTTGATATTTCCAATATATACTTCTATATATAAGCTACTTAAACGTTTACGCGTATTTTATAAAAAAGGAGATTACATATATGAAATTTGGACACTTCGATGATCAAAACAAAGAGTACGTCATCACCTCTCCAAGGACTCCGTTACCATGGATCAACTACCTCGGATGTGAGAATTTCTTTTCTCTGGTATCAAATACCTGCGGTGGCTACAGCTTCTATAAGGATGCAAAGCTTCTGCGTCTCACAAGATACCGCTACAACAACGTGCCATACGACAGCAACGGACACTACTACTATATAAAGGATGGCGACACAATCTGGAATCCGGCTGGATGCCTTCCAAGACCGAGCTTGACTCATACGAATGCCGTCATGGCATGGGCTATTCTGTTTTCACAGGAGTAAAAAACGGCTTAATGGCTCAGCTTACCGACTTCGTTCCTATGGGCTCTACCTGTGAGATCAATAAGCTTACATTGAAAAACACATCTGATAAGAAAAAAGACTTTTCGGTTTTCTCATATGTAGAGTTTTGTCTGTGGAATGCCATGGATGACATGACCAACTTCCAGCGTAACTTCTCTACCGGAGAGGTTGAGATTCACGCCGGTGGCTCCCAGCTCTTTCACAAGACAGAATACAGAGAACGCCGCAATCACTATGCTGTATATGCTGTAAATGCCTCTGTTGACGGATTTGACACAGACAGGGATTCATTCTTAGGTGCCTACGGCGAAAACAGCGCGCCTTCCGTTGTAGTAAATGATCAGTCTAAGAACTCTGTTGCAAGCGGTTGGGCTCCTGTCGGCTCACATCACCTGAAGGTAGCTCTTGAGCCGGGCGAAGAAAAAACATATATATTTGTACTTGGATATGTGGAAAACCCTGTAAACGAAAAATGGGTTGGACGCGCTGAAGACGGAATCATAAACCGAGCTCCTGCCGATGCACTCCTTGCAAGATTTGACACCACCGAAAAAGCCGACGCTGCTTTAGCAGAGCTTAAGGCTTACTGGGATAAGCTGCTTGGTCACTTTAGTATCTCTTCATCGGATGAAAAGCTTGACCGCATGGTAAATGTATGGCATCAGTATCAGTGCATGGTTACCTTTAACATGAGCCGCTCTGCTTCTTATTTTGAATCAGGCATCGGACGAGGCATGGGCTTTAGGGATTCATGCCAGGATCTGCTGGGCTTCGTACATCTGATTCCGGACAGAGCAAGAGAGAGAATACTCGACATTGCAGCCACACAGTTTGAGGATGGCTCTGCTTACCACCAGTACCAGCCTCTCACCAAAAAGGGCAATGCCGACATAGGCTCAGGCTTCAACGATGACCCTCTGTGGCTTATCGCTGCTGCCGCTGCTTACATCAAGGAGACAGGTGACTACTCTATACTTGACGAGTCAACACCGTATGACAGCGATCCTTCAAAGGCAACTGACTTTATGGAGCATCTGCGCCGCTCCTTCAACTATACAATCAATCATCTCGGACCTCATGGTCTGCCACAGATTGGACGTGCTGACTGGAACGATTGTCTGAACTTAAACTGCTTCTCCGAGGAGCCTGGCGAGTCCTTCCAGACCTTTGGACCATCTGAAGGACCTAATGCCGAATCTGTTTTTATCGCAGGCATGTTTGTAAAATATGGAAAAGACTATGTAAAAATCTGCAGACACAAGGGACTTTGCGACGAGGCTGATACAGCCAAAAGGCTATTGAACAGATGGAAAAGACCGTCATGGATGCCGGCTGGGATGGCGAGTGGTATCTTCGTGCTTACGACCACTACAAGCACAAGATTGGTTCCAAGGAATGTGAGGATGGAAAAATCTTTATTGAGCCACAGGGCTTTTGTGTTATCGCTGAAATCGGAAAGGATGAAGGGTTCTGCCTTAAGGCAATGCAGTCTGTTGAAAAATATCTTGATACTAAATATGGCATCGTGCTCTTGCAGCCGCCTTACCACAGATATCATGTGGAGCTTGGTGAAATCTCTTCTTATCCACCGGGATACAAGGAGAATGCCGGCATCTTCTGCCACAACAATCCTTGGATTTCTATAGCTGAGACTGTTATCGGCCGTGGAAACAGAGCATGGCAGGTATACACACGAACCTGTCCTGCATACATTGAGGATATCAGCGAAATTCACCGCACCGAGCCTTATGTATACAGCCAGATGATTGCCGGTAAAGACGCTCCTAACTTTGGTGAAGCAAAGAACAGCTGGCTGACAGGTACTGCTGCATGGACCTTCCTCGATGTCTCACAGTACATCCTCGGTATACGTCCTGACTACGATGGTCTTATCATAGATCCTTGTATTCCTGACACTATGGACGGCTTTACAGCTAAGCGTAAGTTCCGTGGCAATACTTACCACATTACGGTCAGAAATCCTGCTCACGTACAAAAGGGTGTGACAAAGCTCATCGTGATGGTGCTGCTATTGATGGCAATATGATTCCGGCTATTAACGGAACCGGACACGATGTTACAGTCGAGGTTACAATGGGTTAGAGATACCAGACAGGCCTCTATACTGCTTCAAATATGACCCGGAATACGAAAATGCCGCCGCAGAGCAAGCTCTACGGGCGGCATTTAGACTGCTGGTGATGTTCTTCCCATGTCTTTATTTCTTCTCTAAAGGATGCTGTTATGTAATTGAGACCTGCCACATATGCTCCTCGGTCTCTCCCATGTGAAACAGCTCTTGAGTCTGTTCATCATGAGTATCATCAGGCTCATAGTTGCCAAGAAGATGTATGAGATACTTCTCCTGCTCATCTGCCGGCGAGACCTTATCAATGTGTTTTTGCAATTCCTCAAGAAGCTGCTTTGGCTCCATGTCGGCATCGACTGCGATTCCAAAGCACTTCTTCGCAAGACCTGCGGTATAATACAGCTCGTAGTTACTTACAAGCACTGATTTTTGGCGTAAGCATTTGAGTATGATGCTTTGTCTGGCTATTGATGTAATCATATTATTTCCTTTCCGAGTTAGCTGGAATACCTCTAAGTCCAAGTTATTTCCATTATACCCTATTTGCTTTTTGTTTCAAGAGTATAACATGATATAGCTAAAGATAACTTAAGAGAGTCCTATGAAGTGGCAACAAATCCCGTCAGGAAATAATAAAGTGCTCCCAGTGCCTTTCCAATAGCCATAGAAATCACTATAATCCCAAGACCGGCGCGAAGCTTCATGCGCTTATATATAATAGGGAATGTGTGCAGTATTTCTGCGAGTGCAACTGCAATACAGCCGACAAATATGCCGACACACAATCCATATATTGCAATAATTATATTCCCACAGATATTGCTTACAGGTACTTTGGGCATATTTGCAAAGCCCAGATTATATGCCGTATCAAGCACTGATGATATATTACCTGCCACCACACCACATATCATGACATTTTCTATAAGTATTATATTTTCTATCCTGCTGCACCGAAGTATGCGCGGCACCACTCCTATCACGAGCACGAATGCAAATACACCGGCTGACACTCCTGCCCCTGCTAAAAACGCTATCACTGACAAAAATATTTCACGCAATATATATTCAAACATCCTGCTTTTCCTTTACCTTGTCTATTATTGTGTTCCATGTATCCTTATTATGCTTATCCATCTCCACCTGAATCGGTGTGACATCGTCGGATAGCTTACGCTTTCCGATATGATTAAAAAACAGTATGATTCCGACCGCCAGACCAATGCAGTAAAACACCTCAAGCACCGACACCTGTGGCTTGTCCACACCCATTATCTGCTTGTAGAAATGTTCAAACACACCTGATATCGAAATATCATTATTGAAAGCCATGATTGTAAAAGCTGAACCAAAAAATATAAGTATACACACCGCTGCAACCTTTAGTGCTTCAAGAATCTTATTTTTGCTGTTGTCGTCATACTCTACAAGTACCTCCGGCTCACCAATGCTTATAACCTGTGCATCATCATAGATTTCCGTGATTTGCTCTATTATTTTCATTACAGATATCACGCTCTTTTTACCGCGTATCTTATCCACGATCATTCCCTTTATCTGTCCCTCATAGCGTGAATATTTACAATACACACTTGCTATGTCATTGATGCAGACCTGCCTGCGGTGAAGTGTTTTCTGCTGTTCTGCGCGTATATACACGAGAATTTTTTCTTTTGAGGTATCAGTATACTCCGGCATTTTCATGCTCCCTTCGATTAATATTCATATGTATATAATTTCCATTTATTTTGATTTTATTCACTAAAAGATACACATGTATTAAAATCAATATTTTTCGTGCGATATATTGTTTTTTTCGTGCAAACATCATAAAATAAATATAATTAATCTAAAGAGTGAGGTAACAAATGGCATACACTAAGGAAATACTGACTCTCGCCGTGGAAATTGGCGACTGTATGCTCAGAAACGGTGCAGAAATCTACAGAGTGGAAGACACTGTGGTTCATATACTAAGTTCATATGAGGTGGAGGAATTTGACGTATATGTGCTGTCAAACGGAATATTTGCAAGTGCAAATGAGAACAAGGAGGATGCCTGCAGCATCGTGCGCCACGTACCGCTTGGTGCTGTCAATCTGGCAAAGATCAGTGCGTTAAACCAGCTCGCAAGGGACATATGTGACCAGAAAATCTCCCTGATTGACTCATGGGACAGGCTTGAGCAGTGCAAAAATATCCCTAATTACAAAAAAAGCGCACAGATTTTCTTCTGTGGGCTCGGAAGTGCCTGCTTTTGCTATCTTTTTGGCGGAAGCTGGCTTGACTTTGTTTTTGCATTTGTTATAGGCTCACTGGAGCAGGTGCTTTTGTTTGGTCTTAAAAAATATAAGTTCACAAGGATTATAACCAATATTCTTGCCAGTCTTTTTGTGACACTGCTTGCCACCGCAAGTACACTTACAGGGCTTTCTCTTTTACCTGATAAAATCATTATAGGAGCTATCATGCCACTTGTTCCGGGAATAGCATTTACAACATCTATCAGGGATATATATAACGGGGATTATCTGTCCGGTACAATACATCTGCTCGATGCACTGATTACAGCCGTGTGTGTTGCTGTGGGAGCATGTCTGCCGTTTGTTGTGATGAAATATATTGGAGGGATTTAAGCTATGGAGTTTATAATACAATTTATTGTGGCTCTCTTTGCCACATTATCATTTGCAGTTATTTTTTCCGCTCCAAAAAAGGAGCTGTTTTACTGCGGTTTTACAGGAGCGCTTGGATGGATCATCTACTATATAATGGTTCAGTTTGATATGGGTGTTGTGTTTCCATGCTTATCGCGACACTGTGCCTTACGATAATGGCGCGCATTTTTGCTGCGGCACGCTCTATGCCTGTGACAGTTTATCTGCTTTCCGGTATCTTTCCGCTCGTGCCGGGAGCAGGAATTTTTTACACGGCATATTATCTTTTTACTAACGACAGGGCACTTTCCTCCTCAAAGGGTATTGAAACCTTTGAGGTGGCGGGTGCCATCGTGCTCGGTATCATATTCGGGTTTGGCATACCGCAGAGTTTGTTTAATCTGTTGAAGTCTAAGAAAAAATGAATTACTTGAACTATGTCAAATTTGCAATTTTCTGCGCCAGATCCTCAAGATACTCCCAACGCTCCATTTTCTCCATCAGCTGCCCCTCGAGGTCTTCCTTTTCCTTTGTGAGTTCGTTTAACTTACCAAAGTTAGTGGCATTCTTTACCATCTCATCATCTATCTCAGAAAGCCTGTTTTCCAGCTTTTCTATGTCAGCCTCTATCGTCTCGTACTCTTTTTGCTCTTTGTAGGTAAATTTGAGCTTTTTCTCATGCCCCCAGGTTTCCATGGATTTCTTCTTCCGGGCTTCTTTTGAGTCTGTACCATCTGATGCAGTATTTCCCTGTGCTCCTGAAGCGGATGCTCCTGTGGATGCTGCATTTTCTGATACGGCTTTTCCTGACACAGGCTGTGGGCGTTTATTCATATAGTCGGTGTATCCGCCCTCATACTGTACGATTTTTCCGGCTCCCTCAAATGCAAAAATACGCTTTGCAATCCTGTCAAGGAAATACCTGTCATGGGATACCGTAATAACTATTCCGTCATAGCCATCCAGATAATCCTCTAAAATAGCCAGTGTCTCGACATCCAGGTCATTGGTCGGCTCGTCAAGTATCAGTACATTCGGTGCGCTCATCAGCACACGAAGCAGATAGAGTCTTCTCTTTTCTCCACCTGAGAGCTTGTCTACAGGACTGTACTGCTGCTCCGGTTGGAATAAAAACCGCTCGAGCATGGCAGATGCTGACACAAGTCCGTCTGCCGTGCGCACAAACTCTGCAGCTTCTTTCACGTAGTCTATCACTCGAAGCTCAGGCTCTATATCCACTTCCTGACCGAAATATCCTATCTTTATCGTCTGTCCTATCTCTACCTCACCTGAATCAGGCTCGATAAAACCTGCGATTATCTTCATGAGTGTGGACTTTCCACAGCCGTTTTTGCCGACAAAGCCGATACGGTCATTTTTCAGGAAAATATACGTGAAATCCTTTACACAGACGATATCTCCGTACGCCTTTGAAATATCATGAAGCTCTATGGTTGTCCTTCCCATACGTGATGAAACCGATGAAAGCTCAACTTTTCCGTCTGTCTGCGGTCCTTTCTGATCGCGTAAAGCCTCATATCTTTGGATGTGTGCCTTCTGCTTTGTGGAACGAGCTCTTGCGCCGCGCTGCATCCACTCTATTTCTTTTCTAAGGATGGACTGACGCTTGCGCTCACTTGCCCTCTCGCTCTCCTCCCTGGCTGCCTTAAGCTCAAGAAAGCCCGAGTAGTTTGTATCATAGCTGTAGGTCTGTCCCTTGTCCACCTCCACGATTCTGTTACAGACACTGTCTAGAAAATAGCGGTCATGCGTAATCATGATGATTGCACCCCTGAAACGGCGCAGATAATCCTCAAGCCACTCCACCATCTCGTAGTCTAAGTGGTTGGTCGGCTCGTCCAATATGAGTACATCACACGGCTTAAGTACGACTGTTGCAAGCGCAAGCCTCTTTCTCTGCCCTCCTGAAAGCTCACCGGTCTTTTGCGTCATATCTGTGATATCAAGCTTCATAAGAAGTGACTTTGCATCACTTTCTATACTCCAGCGCATGTCCTCATCCAGCTGCGAGGTAACCACACGGCTCATCACATGCTCAAGAGCTGTCTCGTCCGGGTCAAACTCCGGATTCTGCGGCAGATAGTTTATCACTATATGATTTGCTGTGGTGACAGTTCCCTCATCAGGCTCTTCATCACCAGCCACAATCTTTAAAAGTGTAGACTTTCCTGTACCATTTATACCTATGATACCGATTTTTTCGTTTTCCTGCACATAAAAGGAAGCTTTAGAAAAAAGCTTCCTTCCAGTATATGACTTTGTTATATTTTCGACATTAATGATGTTCATCTTCTCGTATTTTCTCCTCCCTCTCATGCTCCTGCTTCTCCTTGGCCTCAAGGATTGCCTCATTGAGCGAAAGCATCTTTGCATCAAGCTGTCCTACGATACCTGCACACTCACGCAGATCGCGGCTGATATACTCAGGTGCATTGCCCTCGAACTTGTAATATATCTTGTGCTCAAGGCTTGCCCAGAAATCCATAGCTATTGTACGAATCTGTATCTCAACCTTTGTGTCAACCACCTTGTTTGAAAGAAAAATAGGCACCGAAACAATCATGTGGTAGCTCTTGTAGCCGCTCGCCTTCGGATGCTTCATATAGTCCTTTACCGATATGACGGTCAAATCATTCTGCCTGCCAATCATCTCAGCAAGCCGGTATATATCAGATGTGAACGAGCACACGATTCTGATGCCCGCTATGTCCTTTACATATGTGACCATATTCTCTATGGTGCTCTCGTAGCCACCCTTTTTGAGCTTCTTAACTATGCTTTCAGGAGTCTTGATACGCGACTTTATGTACTCTATCGGATTGTAATTATGTATGTGAACAAACTCGTCATTTAGTATCTCGAGCTTAGTATTGACCTCTTTCAGTGCAGAATTGTATAGAAACATCATAGTCTCCCAGCTATCAATGCCCTCCGCAAACTCTTGTTCCATTAAAAACCTCCCTGTGATCTATTAGCCTGTATATTTATCAGACTCTCTTAATCAATTATAGCATATTTATTCACATGATTGGCAAATTATACCTATTATTTATATATTTTTTATTCTTGTTATTTTATATGGGTTATTTTATATGTTGTTTATTTTATATGTGCACAGGTCCGCACACTGCAGGCACAGAGCGGCACACAAGTACTCTCTCGTAAGCGCATAGCGAAGCTATTTAGAATCTGTTGAATTATGCTTCACAACCAGAAATGCACCGGCATGGACGCCGGGGCAAGGCGTATGCGCCATGGACGGCGCATAAAAGCCGGTTTCGTCAAGCATAGAAAACCAAAAGGCATAATTCCTACAGATTCTTAATGGCGTAGCGTAGCGAACGAGAGAGTACGTGTGTGCCGCTGTGCCTGCAGCGTGCGGACCGTCATCATATCAATAATAACTCATCATATCCATTATAAGGTATCAATCCTCCTCGATGACGTGCATCTCGAGAAAATCAAAGTCGATATCCTCCACAAAATTATCCTTCGTAAAGCGTGTCTTTCCATGCCTCTTGAAATCACTTACGTTGCTGTCAAGCCAGATGGGCTTTCCCAGGTCAAAAGCAAGGCAGGCATCCTCAAGTGCCTTAAAGATCTTGTGTGTACGTGTGTCGTCACTGTCATTTTCTATTGTAATATCACGCATCAGGTGCGTGTCAGTATAAATCTTAAACCAAATACGCATATTATTCTCCCAAAAGTCTTCTCTGACGATTGCACTCATACATGAGCAAAGTGGCTGATATTGCGGCATTAAGCGACTCCACAGCTCCCTCCATAGGGATGCGGATATATGTGTCCGCCATGTCAGCTATCTCATCTGATAATCCATTGCCCTCATTTCCTATCATAAAGCCACAGGCTCCGGTGTAGTCTGGTCTGTCATAAGAGCACTTACCCTTTAAATGAGCTGCGTAGAGAGAAACTCCATTTGACTTTGCATACTCTATAGTCTCCGGAAGGTCATCTGTGATGTAAAACGGCACACGGTAGAGTGAGCCCATGGTTGAGCGCACAGTCTTTGGATTAAAAATGTCCACTGTTGTGCGATTCATTATAATACCGCTTACACCTGCGCCCTCACCGGTACGGATCATAGTGCCTAAGTTTCCCGGATCCTGTATACTCTCAAGCACAAGAAGCTCTGTCTTGTCGCCCTTAAAAAGTTCATCTATCTCATAGTGCGGCATCTTTACTATAGCAAGCACACCCTGCGGAGTCTGCGTGTCAGACATGCTCTTAAACACCGAGTCACTCACTATTTCTGTTTTGTCAAGGAAACGCTTCTTCTCTTCCTTAAACCTGTCATCATTAAAAAATGACTCAGACATATATACGGCACTTACCCAGTCATATGGCGCCTCAAAGCTCATCTTTGGACCCTCAACCACGAATACGCCCTGCTTTTTCCGCTCCTTTGCCTTGCTTAAAAGAGCCTGCACATTTTTTATGCTTTTGTTTGATGCACTTGTAATCATTTTCTTCTCTTTCTATATTGATGATATGAGGGTCAAAAAGTATTTTGCCCCTCATTTATGATTAACATTCGTCTTTCTCCGAATGCATAAATGCCCCTGCACCGGCACATGCACGCAATTACCTGCATTTGATGTGCCGGATACAAGGGCATTCATATTTATCGTAACTATATTAGATACTAAACCAGAGATTTAGAGATATCGTACATGTACTCGTCTACACTCTTCTTCATAGCAAGTGCCTCGTCGATATCAAAATCTACGAAATTGCCATCCTTGTGGGCAATAACTCTGTTTGACTTGCCCTCGCAGAGTAAATCAACTGCCATAGCGCCCATGATTGTAGCGTATACACGGTCCTTGCATGAAGGCTTCCACCTCTTTGCATATGTCCAAGGATAGTTGCTCGAGTCTCGATGCCTGTAGCAGCCTCGATTTCCTTAGCCATCTCCTGTGAATGTCCTACGCCCTCAGCATTGATGATGATGTAATGCTGCTTACCGAGCTCTCTTGCGTGAGCTACTCTCTCGATGAGTGCCTCAAGGTTGTTGTCATACTTCTCAGGAAGTAATACTTCCTCAGCGCCGTTTGCAAGACCACACCATAATGCAATGTATCCTGCTCCACGTCCCATAACCTCAATTATTGAGCATCTCTCGTGTGATGTAGATGTATCACGTACCTTGTCAATAGCCTCCATAGCTGTGTTGCAGGCTGTATCAAAACCGATTGTGTAATCAGTACATGCGATATCAAGGTCGATTGTGCCCGGAAGACCGATTGTATTGATGCCAAGTGCAGCAAGCTTCTGCGCACCCTGGAAAGATCCGTCACCACCGATAACTACGATAGCATCGATACCATGCTTCTTACAGATTTCAGCACCCTTCTGCTGTCCCTCTGCTGTAACGAACTCCTTACATCTGGCTGTCTGTAAGATTGTACCACCGCGTGAGATTGTGTCTGAAACGCTCTTTGAATCCATATCCACGATTTCTTCATTTAACAGACCTGCGTATCCTCTCTTGATTCCTTTAACTTTCTTGCCCTTTGAGAGAGCCTGACGAACAACGGCACGAATCGCTGCGTTCATTCCCGGTGCGTCACCACCACTTGTAAGTACACCTATTGTGTTAATCTCTTTTGCCATTGGTATAACCTCCATATGTTAAAAAATTATCATTTATTCTAATCCCAATCTATTGTTACTTGTTTTACGCACTATTTTTTCAATTATCTTTTCAACAATTTTCGCATTTTCTTTGTCTAAAATTCCAAAA
>ENA-OQAN01000396-OQAN01000396.1-human-gut-metagenome-genome-assembly--contig:-NODE-396-length-23843-cov-1.920771_pt1 | contig 23843 bp, 30 predicted proteins | sample MGYA00242735_ERZ504527 | MGnify/ENA primary metagenome ERZ504527 (study PRJEB26092, sample SAMD00036230) | human gut metagenome | host: Homo sapiens | study: EMG produced TPA metagenomics assembly of... | reverse complement strand
GAAATACTGGTTTATCATTCTGCGACAAGATAAGCATCAATACAACACAATCCATACCAAACAGCTGCCTTGCATAGTCTTCCAAATGATACAGATCTTCTTCCAAAATACTGCTTCCATCCGGATTCTTGTCAAATATCACGAACACACATTTATTTCTTCCATTGATATTCTTTACATAACATGGCCCTGTTTCGGTATCATTTTTCATATATCCATGAATCCTTAACAATTCTATGATTTCTGATACATAATTTCCTCCGCTTTGATTTATGTATCTACTATTATAACACAGAGGCTAGTCTTGTTTAAAATAAAACTCCTCAAGTCCGATCTTTATGCAATCTCCTTCTTTTAATACTGCTTTTTTATTCTTTTTCCCATTTAATTTTACACCATTGATCTTTATACCATTTGTCGAATCGAGATCTTCACAACATACATTTCCATCTTCTTTATAAAATCTTATATGTCTCCGACTGATCCCGATTCCTTCTAATTGATAATCTGTTCCTTGTGCGGAACTTCCAATGACAAATCCATCATCATTTAATACAATTTCTTCTTGTTCTGGATTCTTCGAGACCAGTCTTCCACTCGGTTCTTCCAGTAAAAGAACTGTCCTGTCATCCTCATCCTCTAACAGAATTGTTTTCTCATCCAATAATTCTGCAGCATTTTCTGTTTTCCGCCATGAATCCACAAAGATCTCTGGATTTTTATTCTTTTTCCACAATTTATAACATCCATACACACTGACACCAAGACCTGCGATCGAAACTAGTGATCCGATCAAAAACAAATAATAAAATCCATATTCAAATATTTTTAATACAAAATAAACAATTCCCAATATGCTGCAAAAACAACCAACAACACTTATTATTTTCCCGATCAGAATTAAAATTCTTTTCGGTGTTTTTTCATAAATTTTGATTTCATCTTTTTCAGGAGAATCTTTCTCATCTCTTATAAGATCCGATAGATTCTCCTGCATATTTTGTGCTGATTTTGATTCTTCATTTTTTATTTTTTTCTCTTAAAATTTCACCATTCATTTTCTCTGACCGAACTTCCAGATAATCTTTCATCTGCTCCATATTCGGTTTTTCTTTAATAAGAAAGCTGTGAAATTCATAATAAAAACGAACCCTCTTTTTATCATCTCCAGAAATATACTCGATACATTCTTCTATAAAGTCACGAAGCTGCTCATCAATCTTTTTTTCATACTCCGGCAGATAACAAAGAACTGGTCGATTTTCTTTATCCAGAAACATAGATTCCAAATCTAATTTTAAATGATCCAGCTCTAACAAATAGGAGGCTACCTGTTCAAAAACTTCCAAAAGATACGCAAAAAACAATTTCGGTTCTAACATAGAAATCCTGTCTTTTAACTTTGTGTAAATACCTGTTTCATAATAATAATATTCTTCTCCATCTTCGATCCGGAATTCACATGGAAGAAGACACGGAAGTGTATGATTGTAAAGAATATTTTTTTCATATGTTAATTTCTGTTCTTTTTAACAACATAATAACTGGAAAAACCTTCTCTAATCCATTGCTCCTTCAAGTGCATTCCACCTCCTGATCTGATCGATCTCAAAATCTCCCTGTGCCTGATCATTTCCTTCATATTCAAACAAACAGATTCCAAACATACTTAAGAAATCACCTGCCACAACTGCTGATCTTGTCTTTATTTTTGCTGAAACTCTAAGCGGTGTTGTCGATACTCTAACCGAACTGACTTCTGCCATAAACAGATGCCTTCGCAATTGTTCTTTCATCTCTTTTTCAGCTTTTGTATTTCCTGACTTGTTTGACGATATCACATTTCCAGTGATCAGCTTTTGATTTACTTTCTGATACGACAACTTTCCCGTATCATACTCTGCCTCTGTAATTTTAACATCTGCCGCTTTCTGCACTGCTTCTTCCATAATTCCTTGTGCGATCCCACAATTCATAAAATAAAACAGATAGCTAAAAAACATCCATAGCACCATCAAAATGATCGGAAGCAGCGCACTGATTTCAACCGTCATGTATCCCCCTGTTTTGCGCATCTCGTGCATGGCCTCATCCCCTTTAATGTACTTAGATCTACTTGTTTAACTGTTCTTTTTAACCCGCTGCAGCCAAGATTCGTGTGATAAGATTCCCCTTCTTTTGCGATATATACACAGGAAAAATCACCTTTTTCATGCTTGGTGCATTTATCACATGGCTTGTATTGTGTCCGCTTGTTTCTATATTTTTCTACATCTTCGTCAACAGAAATATCCAATGACAGATGTGTACAGGAGAGATCTTTATGATACACCGCTTCATGCGGTGTGATATAGACATAGCCTTTTTTTAATTCATCTCCGTCTGGTACATATCCTGTCATGGATTTTTGCCTTACACTTTGCTCATAGGATACTATATGTGTTGATAAAAACGGCATTGTTTTGCGAATATAATAACGCACAGATACGATATATTCCCCTTTAGAGGTCAATGTCAGTCTACACGCCGCTGCCGCTCCTGCACTTCCTCCGATCAAAGCCGAATGATCTAAAAACTTACGGTTTACCGCTGCCAGAAAAGCTGCCTTGGCACTAAATCCTGATAAGTCACTTCCAGATTTTTTCTTCTGCCTGATGCGATATTCATTAACTGCAGCCCTCTTTGCTGCCTCACAAGCACCATGAGAAATCTGTTGGTGGATCATCAAAATCTCTCCTGCACTTGTAAGCATCAAAAGAACGATCAAAAAAATGGGGACGATCAGACTCGCTTCCAATGTCATTGCACCTTCCTCATTTCCAGAAAGATTTGAGGCAGAGGAAGATGCTCTCTTGAATTTTTTTACGACGATCTTGTTGTTATTGTTATCATTTTGAACCGGATTCACTTTTGAGAAATGTTTTTGACAAGAGAACATCTTTCTCTGCCCCCTTTCTTTCATTTTGATTATTTAAATTTTAATACGTTACATATCGATACATTTTAAGATCTGTATATGTTGCGAATGGCAAGATCATTCCACCAAATCCGAGTTTTTTCAACTTCAGATTCTGCGTGATCTTGTAAGAAGAAATGCATTGATCCAATTTAAAATCTGACACTTTTCTTCGGATATTTTGTTCCATCAGATCCATCATTCGGAAATATTTTTGACGTTTATCTTTTTGTGATATCAACAGTAATAACAAATAATCCTCGTATGACATTCCCTGTTTCACAGGTTTTCTCTTGCAATTTAACGTTGCCAGTCCTGCAAAAGAAAGCTGCCAGTCTGAAGATGTTTTTACTGCTGGGATTTTTTTACCATCTGCAAGATTTCTTACATCAATCACTGATTCCCCATAAGCAAGTGCTAATAATAACAGATTCTTTGCAACCGCAACTGCTGGTGGAAATCCTGTAACTCCAAGAATTGACGCTGCTAACAATACTGCTTCTTTTTCTTTGGCTGGATCTTGATATACACAAGCTGCATTCATCACAAATCTAAGTGCGATCATCCTCCAGAAAACCATTCCAAGATTCTCTTTTTCCGAATCTTTCCCTGCGATCAAGTATTCAATCTCATATTTAATCCCGTCTTTTTTTTGTTGTATCTGTCAGAAAATGAAAATATTTTGTTGCATATAAAACCACCGGTAATTCACTTGCAAAGGAATCCGTTGATGCTGTTTTTTCGAATTCATCTAATTCTTTTTCCACATCTTTTCGGTTCATAAAATTCCATGCACTCTGCTTTGTTGTGTCTTTTTTGCCATAGACAATATTAATTGGAAGATCTGACACTTTTTTCTCTCCCATGATCAATGGGACCGAGCCTTCTTTTAACAATTTCATAAATCCTTTTCTCGGATCTTTTTTTACTGGTTCTGATGTTAGTGTTTTTTCATTTTCCGTTTCTTCTGCTTCTTCTTCCTCTTTTTGAATCTGATCCTTAATTCCTGAGAGCTCATTTTTCTGGTCTTCTCCAGCCTTGATCTTTTTGGTCAAGTTTTTCAAAATATCCCCTGCTGCTTCATATTGCATCTGCTGCCGAATCTGATATTTTAAAACTTCTCCTTTTTGTGCCGACAGATCAAGTATATCTGAAATTTTTGTACTTCCTGTTTGAAAGCGAAAAGGATCTCCATTCTGATCCAGACTTTCTTTCATGCGGTCTGAAAAATCTGTTTCGATCTTCTTGTGATATCTTGGATCCATCGCATAAATATGATACATATCCGCAAGCTCTTTCTGATAATTTCCTTTTGTATGAGAAAGCCCAGACATATAAATACCCATCGCCTTTCCCCTCGCTGTATACATATAGATTCCTTCCACACATACGCTGATCAACAGTAAAAAAACAAGAAATAACATTGCAAGAAATGCACTCATACTACCTTGCTCATCCCGAATCATTTGACTTGTCCTGTTTTACTAGTGATCGTTTTAAAAATGCTATCAACGACTTTCTTGATCTGTGTCTGGAAAATAATGACGAGTCCGATCAAAACTACAATGATCAAAATCACCTCAACAACACCCATTCCTGATTCATCTTTAAAAAAATGCTTTAGAAAATTTCTCATATGTTTTACCCCCTGACCTTTTATGAAAATGTAGATAGTGCTGGAAACATCAATAATACTAAGATAACAACCAACAATTACCATCATCGGTGCGAGCAGTTTTGTGCTTGCTTGTTCTCCTTTCCTTTTTGCCTGTTCTTTTTTCTCAAAAAAAGCTCCTTCTTCCTCTTCTTTTAACCTTAGAAACAGATCCGTTGAACCTCTTGTAATACTCTGTACGAGCAGAACAGATAATTTTTGATAAGAAGACAACCCAATCTTTTTGCCCATCTCACCAAATGCTTTTGTCTGTGGAACTCCAAATTGAAATCTGTCTGCATGTTTTTTTGATCTGTTCATATACGAAGATTTCTTTTTTGTTTCCTCTTCTTTGTTCTTTCTCGTATTCCGTCGCTACTGCTTCCAATGCAGCCACCACACTCATTCCTGTCCCCAGAAATAAGATCAGATGTTCTATGATCTGTGGATACTCCACCATAGATTGTTCCAATGTCTGTATTCTTTGTTCCTTATATTTTTCATTTTCGTGATACCAGAAAAATATGATCACTGCAATCCCAAGAAATAAAATTGCAGGAATCTGACTTTCATTTTCCGCAGGTAAAAGTCTGCCCTGCCGGATCACATCTGGAAGATAAAACTGCTCCTTCGTAATATGTTTTTCTTCCAATTTCTTAAGATCCGCAATGATCTTTTGTTTTTCTGATACCTTTTTCCCTGAATTTCCAGGAACTACACAGACAGGAATCTTTAAGATCCTTACTTCTCCTTGACATTCCATCCTTGCATCAAGATTCAACAGATAGTCTTTTTTGACATTCTTCGAAAACACATTGCCTTCTTCATCGATGACTGTAGGATCATCACTCTGCCATTGTACCGCAATATTTTCCCCAGGTATCTTTACTGGCATTTCAAGATTTCGTTCCACTTCATTTAATGATTTGTTTTTCGCCACAAGATGTTTCCTTAAATAAGCTTCTCCTCTGTCAAATGCCTGCGTGATCTGGGCTTTTGTATATCCTTTTGGATGAATCTCCAAGGTGTAAATATCATCATCGCTTTTTGTTTTAATACGAATCTGTTGCTCTGTAACTTCGCCACCCGTTTCATCTCTCGTGATCAGAATTCTACGGTCCTGACTGAAATAAAAGATTATGGTCAGAAAAAGAACGATAAGAAAAATAATAGTCGCCACGCTTATGATCTTCACCTGTTCATACAGACTCTTCCTTACTTTCTCATCTAATTGTTTCTTTGTTCCTATAAAACAGTATCCTATCTCTGCTTTTCTTTTTTCTTTGAGTTCTTCTGGAAGTTTTTCCACGATCTTATTAATCCATTGAAACTTAAATTTCAATCTCAGTCACCCTCTCTGCCCATATATCTGCGATCCACAGACATAAAAGAGAAATCACTGCGACTAAAACTCCGGCAAAACTCTCATACAGTATGTCGAAATATCCAGGATTTGCAATCCTTACATAAAGGAGAATAAAATATGGCATGACAGACATGATCTTTTTCTCCATTTGTTTTGCCGCGATCATCGTGTGAATCTCTTCTTTTGTCTGGATTGCCTGACTTAAATGTTCTATCGTATTTTCCGTGATCTCAATCAGATTCCCACCACTTTTTTTCGCAATTGATATGACCTGTGCAAACTGTAAAATTCTTCCAGACCTACATGTTCCGCCATATCAAAGAGCAGATTATCCACAGGTTCGTTCATTTTGAGCTTGTTTATCAACAATTGAAGTTCTTTTGCCAACAAACTGTGTTCTTCATACATCTCCAGATCATTTTTTGCTGTTTTCAATGCATTTTCAATAGAGTATCCTGCAGATAAACTATTTCCAATAGAAATCATCATTTCACGGAATTCCTTTCGCAGCTTTTCCTTCTCCCGATGCACCTTATGAATTCTTTGTTGTTTCATAAAAACAAACAAATATGGAATCAAAAGAATCGCAAATGCAATTCGGTCAAAAAACAGCCATGCGATCATCACGATATAGCAAATTCCCTTAACCAACTCTTGCTTCTCATATTTCCACAGGCTGATCTCTTGCTTTAAAAGATTCCATAAGTTTCTGATATGCTTCATACTGACCATACTCCTTTAACTTTTTCTGATCACATAATTCTGATCTCATTGTAAGTTCATCATCTTCATTCATCTCAAACAACGGATGTAATGCTACCTGACTCGCCGCCATACCAGTAATCTCTGAAATCTCCATCAGTTTTCGACTTCCGTCAAAGCTTCTTCCAAGATGAATGATCACATCGATTGCAGATGCCATCTGCCCACGGATCGCTTCTACTGGCATATCGACTCCCATCAAGACCATCGTTTCGATTCGCTTAAGCATATCTTTACAGCTGTTCGCATGTCCTGTCGAGATGCTTCCATCGTGGCCTGTATTCATTGCATTTAACATAGACAAGGCTTCTTCGCCTCGCACTTCTCCGACGATGATCCGGTCTGGCCGTGAACGTAATGCCGCTTTGATCAGTTCTTTCATATCGACCTGATTTTCCCCCGCTGCATTTGCATTCCTCATCTCTAACCGGACCAGATTATCAATCCCATTAAGTTTCAATTCTGCGGAATCCTCAATTGTTATGATCCTCTCATCTTTCGGAATACAATTTGACATTCCATTGAGCAACGTCGTCTTCCCGCTGCCTGTTCCCCCCGAGATAAAATGTTATAGCGCGCCCTTACAAGAATCTTCAAAAACTTCGCAATTTCTTCCGAAAATGCTTCCCGTTCACAAAGCCATGCTAATGTCATCGGTTCCTTTGCAAACTTTCGGATCGTCATCGTTGCCCCATCGATCGATATCGGCGGCAAAATGATATTTACTCTCGAACCATCGTTAAGTCTCGCATCCACAATTGGATTTCGTTCATTCACCATACGGTTCGCTCCTGATGCAACCTGCTGAATTACCTGATATAATTTTTCATTATCCGAAAAATGCCCAGGATATCGGTGCAGTTTTCCTTGCCGCTCAATAAAATATTTTATAGCCATTGATCATGATCTCCGTCACAGAATCATCTTCTAACAGATCTTGCAGAATATCCAATCTTCGAAGAGCATAAAAAACTTCCTGATTCAAGCGAATCTTGTCAGACAAAAGCAACGGATATTCTTCTGATATTTTCATGATCTCTTCCTGAATCACACCTTTTAAATGTTCGTCAGAAATCTCCTGTGAAAAATTCAATTTCTCCATTACTCTTTGTTTCAGCAATTCCTTCAAGCCACTGCCCCCTTCCTCCTTTGTTCTTCCAGCTCTCAAGCATCACTTCTTCCCAGTTTGTCAATTTCCATACTCCATGTTTTCTCATCTGTTTTTGAAACTTCTTATATTCCATACACCCCAGATCTTGCCGCATAAGAGGAAGAAAAATCCGGTCAAACAACCCAAAGAACTTAAGATCTGCGGTGATGCAATGCCAATATCAAAAATAATACAAATTCCATGTTTCTCTTAATTTCTCAAAAAACCACTCATAATCCTGCATAGATAATTCTCGATAATCCAGATAACATGAAGCTCCCGCAAATCCTACACAACCATCAAACTTCTTCTGATGTTCCATAAAATATAGTACAATATCTTCTTTGTGTTCTTTGATATAAAACAACAAAAGGTCATCTGCCTCATCTTCTTCAAAGTGTCCATATGGTTGCATTCCAAAATAAATCCACCCATTCGAAGCTGCCATATTCCTTGCAAATGCCGATATCTCCAGTCTTGAAATCGGAGAATATACTCCAAAAATCCGTTCATTTTCAATCTGAGGACTTACATTCAGGCAATGATAGATTCCCGCTGCGATCTCTTTTGCACTCTGGCAATACATCCCACCCATAGATTCATTTGCTCCAATTCGGCAAACCGGAAAATCTCCATGATAATCCGTCTCTTCTGCCAGTACCAGGCATTCAAAATCTCCCTCTTGTTCCTGTTTAAAAAACATCTCCTCATCCGACGTAAATGATGCCGTCATCGGGAAATCTTTCTGATGATTTAAGTATTCCATCAGCCGTTTTCCATACTGATGGTCTTTGTGATAAATACCGATTGAAATATCCTTCATAGTCCACCTCCTAACAGGCAGATCATGTACGCTGCAAGGATCCCAAATGAAAAATGTATCATTCCATCTTTCATCAGATTCCCATTCTCTGTCTCGTACATCAATAATCTCTTGTTATCCTTACATTGTGTTACATATTGAAATAAGCGAAATAATCGCAGATGGAAGTTCTTCCTCTTCCATAAAAAGATCACGGCATAAATACCGTTACATATAAATGACAAAATCAGAAACTGGGGCATTGCCCGTCCGATAGATATTGCACATACCATCAGCAGCTTCACATCTCCACCGCCAAGGCATCCAATATAGAATAATAATCCACAGCTGATCAGCACAACCAAAACTCCGATCATCATATCTGCTGCCTTCATCCCAGAAACTCCTGCAAGAACCAGCGTGATCAACGCTCCCGCCCCATTGAGCTTATTCGGGATCTTGAAATCTCTGTAATCATAAATTGCTGCCATGATCAAAAATAATAGAATCCATATCTTCATCTTTCCTCCTTCCTTTATGTTCCATTATTTTACATCTATTTACAGTATTTGTCTAGTATTTTTTCTATTATTTTACATAAATACAAAATCCAGTATTTTACTAGCGCACTTTACATCACATTATTACTGCAATAAAAACACCGCTGCCGCATACAACACAATAATTCCTGGAAGCCCCAACAGTGCACCTGTTCCAATGGACAAGATATTAAGATTGACTGGTGCTGTGATTCCTTTCCGCATACAAACAATGCTGATTCCATATACGATCATCGCACAAAAAGCTCCCCGCAGCAAAAGCACTAGCAAATATGCCGGTTTCTTTACAATTCCGATCATCAGACAGATCATACATCCCGCTGCCACTATGTAAAAGATCATTTCATTTTGTCCCATAAAAAAATCCCTCCTTATGTAATCTTATGTTACATAAGGAGAGATATTCGTTTCTTATATGCTCCTAAGCTTTTATGAAAATAAATTAGACAGCCAGCTGAAAATAGACTGGAAGAAAGCTGCGATCTTATCAAAGATTCCCTGACTTCCTCCAAGCTTATCATATAAATCTTTTGCTTGAGATTTTAACTGAGACACATTCAGATCAAGTCCTGAAATCTTATCCATCAGACTCTGTATCTTCGCTCGGTCTGCATCAGAAAGATTGATATTTAAATCTTTTGCAGACTCTTCAATCGCCTGTTTGATCTCAGATGGAGATGACAGATTATCTTTTGCAACTTTCTGTTTGACATCTGCGATCAGTTTCTCTGCATCGTCAGAACCGATATTTTCCGCAACTTCTCCCGTTGTGATCAACTCGTCTGTCGCTGCATCTTTGCTCTTTTCTGGAATCTTCTTTCCTGTCATTTCTTCGTAGCTTTCATAACGCCAACCAATGCTGCTGTTCCAGAAATCTTAAATGGACCAGCTACTTTTACATCGGCATTCTTGATCCCTGCTGTGATCAGAGCATTTCTATACATTCCAGATGTGCAGTAAGAGATATTCTGTGTTGTGACATTCACTCCATTTCCATCATCTTTCTGTTCTACAGTCACAGAAGATAATGCTCTTGTTCCGATCACTCTGCTTGATAGATAGCTGTCCAAATATTCATGTTCATCTTTATTTGTTACAGTAATAACTTTATAGTCGCTATTATCATCTAAATCCAGAAGTTCTAACACTTTCTTTTTCTGGGAAGCTGTTAAGTCAGCTCCAAGTGCCAGATATTTCTGATCAACGCTGTCTGCTTTGACAGTTACAGATGATAATGCCATTGCGACACAAAGTCCTGCTGCAAGGAATTTTCCAATAAACTTTCTCATAAATCCTTTTCCTCCTGCTTATTAATTTCTTTCATCATAGCAAAAACGAATCTGACTTTCAATAGACCAAAATCATAAGAATTTCTTACGAAATTTATACTTCTTTAACTGCAGCTTTTTTCTTTCTTTGGAAAAAAAGCATGATCAAAATAAAAATAGCAAATCCTGCAACACTCAAAATTGCCCCTTCTTTAAATCCAGCAGATACATAAGTCAGTGAAACTTTATGCTTTCCTTCTGGAGCTTTCACTGTCAAAAATGCTTTTCCAAGTGCTTTTTGTTTTCACTTTTTTCCATCGATCTTCACGGTCCATCCTTTATCATATGGAATGGAGAAGAATAAGTCTGATCTTCCTGTGCATGAATCGTTCCGCTTAGATGATTTCCTTTAACACTTGTAAGATTCCATGCGTTTTCCTGCATTCTCTGTGCAAGTTCTTCCATGACTTCTTCGTCAAGTTCGCCTGCTGTCAGTCTTACAACTCCTGACATCTCATCATCTTGTTTTAACTGCAAACGAATTTTGATCGTATCTCCTTTTTGCTGTTTTCCAAGATAAATGATCTGTGAATCCAATCTTCCATTTAAGATCTGTTCTCCATTTTTCTCGATAATCGTATGCTCTACCTGACTTCCGTCAAAATGAATATACAATTCTCTTGTTTTTGAAGATTTTATCGTAAATACCATATTGTCTGGAGTTGCTGCTGTATTTTCAAATACATATTCTCCATCACCATTATCGGATGTGATCTTACAATCGTTTAATTGCGGCTTAGCTGTTTTGACCATATGAAACAACTCATCAACATCAAATGCACTCGTTGCCAGATCATTTTGTACATAAAATGGATTATAATCTTCATAATCCCAAGTTTGTACCAAGTCATCCATCGTATAGGCAAGTGCTGTTCGATAAGGATTTTTATAAACCGTGACATTTCCAACACTTTCTTTTAGTGAAAATTCGGTATATTTCGTATCACATGGACGGTAAATCTGATATTTCATGGACATCAGATTATTTGTAAATGGCGTTGCACCTTCATATAAATATTCATTTACACCCGTGTAGAATCCAAGCTGATCCATCATATCGACAACGTTTCCCTGTGCTGTGGAACCAAACAATGTCATTCCATTTAAGGTATGCCAGATACTTTCATCAAGCATACGCCCACTGATCAATTCCATTCTTGTCTCTACATTTTTCTGATACTCTTTTTTTACTTCTGTGATAGCTTTGGTATCCTGAAAATAACTATCTGTATCGACGGTTCCATTTTCCTGAAATCCCATCACTGCCATCGCTGCGGTTTCTACTATAAATAAGAAACAGATCAATGTCGTAAAATATTTTCTTCCTGAAAATCTTCTTCTGATATAATGCGAAACAAACCATATAAACTGCGATCGCTGCAACTGTTGCGTAAACCGTTTTCATTTCCAATTTCACTGTCGACGTTTTCATTGTGATTCCGATCAAAATACCGCATAGGATCACTGCAAAATAAATCCACAGTGAAACTTTTCTTTTGCCTCTTACCAACACACAATATCCTTCATACGCCATCGCAAGCAATGCAAAAATATACAAAAACGCAAAGCGGTTTGGAATTCCATACTGATCATGAAAACCATGCCAAACATAACCTAAGACAGGCATATTGAAACTAAAAAATAAAAATACAAGTAATAACAATCTTCGAATCTTATCGATCAGGCGAATTTCTCTAACTGCCAGATAAAATCCTGCCATTAATAAGGTTAAGATTCCACAATATAAATTGATCTTACTGTCATCTACCGCCATCGTAAGCGGTGTTGTCCCAAGAAAATGTCTGGAAAACAGATTTCCAAATGTTCCATACCATAATTCTTTTGGAAATTGTAATTTGGCTGAGGATGTCTGCATGATCCCAAGGTAAGCTGGCAGTAACACAACTGCTGCCATTACTCCAGATAACAGTGAATATCCTGCAAAGCGGAATCCATTTGTAAAAAATTCTTTGACATTTTTATGTGAATATAGTAAATACCACAAGATTAAAAATAAACATGTCATATAGGACATATAAAAGTTACACCATAAAGAAATAAATAATGCAAAACAATAAAGTCTTCCATCATGTTCTTTGATCAGCTTATCAATACCATACAAAATGAGTGGAAGCATCATCATGACTTCCATCCACATAATATTCCAACTGTAGCCAACCATATAACTGCATAATCCATATGCCATTCCGAACGCAACAATGGATATCTCATCCTTTCCACGGCGTTTTCTAAAATAAAATGCGGCTGTAAAGCAACACAGTGCGATCTTTAAGACATACAAATGACTTAATATCATCGTAAGCATTGATTTCGACACAAGTGCGATCACCAGATTTAGTGGACTTGCCAGATAATACGCCCATAGTCCAAGGAAATTGTATCCAAGACCTGCATGAAAAGAATAAAACATCGAATCCATGCTTTTTAATTTTTCCTGATAATCTGCAAAAAAGGGCAAATACTGATGCAATGCATCAACGATCAGAAATGATTCACTGCCAAATGGCTGTATCTTCTCTGCGATCGCGATTCCTTCTAATAGAAGAACCGGCAGAAAAAACGAGAGTAACAGATACTTATGAGTTTTCAGTATGTCTTTGATTTTGTTTGTCATGTCTGCTCCATTCTTTTACACGGTGATTGATTTCCATGATCATATGATATCTTTTTTTGATCATGGATGTGATCGAACCATGGGTCAATTCCGTAACATTTCCTCCATGTCTTCGATAATAAATAAGAGGTTCCTCCAAAAATACAACTTTCCCGAGTTGTTCTGACAGCAATCCGATCCATTGGTCATGAATCCAGATGTCATCTGGAATCGGCAGAATTCTTTTCATTGCGGATCTTCTGACTGCCATACAGCATCCGATATAGGAATTCTTTTTCATATTCTTCCAGAAGCCTGTTCCGCTATTTCTCCACTCAAAAGTGGTTTGATCTAAAGATGAAAGTTTTTCATCTACAATCTGCGCATCATGAACAACTGCTATCACTTTCGGGTCTTCAAATACACGCTCAATCTCTCTCATTTTATTTTTTTTCCACACATCATCCTGATCAGATAAGAAGATGATTTCCCCTCGACAATGCTTAAATGCATTCTCAAAATTTTTTACGACACCCTTCCCAGGTCCTTTAATTATGCGGATTCTTTGGTCGTTTTGGACCCAATCCTCAAGTATTGCTTCTGATCCATCACTAGCATCATCCACTGAAATGATCAGTTCATCTGTCTCTTCCATATTATCAAGAATCGATCTTATTTGCTCATCTATATATTTCGCGCCATTATAAAAGGCCATTGCCACAGATTTCATACTAATTTCCTTCCTGCGTATTGATTTTCTTGAAATATTATACCATATCTTATATAATAATTCTAAGACAAAGGCGTCATTGAGAAAAAGAGGCGTTTTCCGACCTCTTTTTGTTTTATCTTTTGGGATGTGCCAACACCCATTTGAAGAAGATACCCTCTGTTTTAAACACACATATCATTATGACTTATAAGGAGGAAACAAAATGTCATACGTAGATGAAGTGATCGAGCAGGTAGTTGCTCAGAACCCAGCAGAACCTGAATTCCATCAGGCTGTAAAAGAAGTTTTAGAATCATTAAGAGCCGTTGTTGAAGCAAACGAAGAAGCTTTCAGAAGAGATGCTCTTCTTGAACGTCTTGTAAACCCAGAACGCCAGTTCAAATTCCGTGTACCTTGGGTAGACGACAAAGGACAGGTTCATGTTAACACAGGTTACCGTGTACAGTTCAACAGTGCGATCGGACCTTACAAAGGTGGTTTAAGACTTCACCCATCTGTTAACCTTGGAATCATCAAATTCTTAGGATTTGAACAGATCTTCAAAAACTCTTTAACAGGACTTCCTATCGGTGGTGGTAAAGGTGGATCTGACTTCGATCCTAAAGGAAAATCTGACCGTGAGATCATGGCATTCTGCCAGAGCTTCATGACAGAGCTTTGCAAATACATCGGAGCAGATACAGACGTTCCTGCTGGTGATATCGGAACTGGTGCAAGAGAGATCGGTTACATGTTCGGTCAGTATAAGAGAATTCGTGGACTTTATGAAGGAGTTTTAACAGGTAAAGGTTTATCTTATGGTGGATCTTTAGCTCGTACAGAAGCTACAGGATACGGACTTCTTTACTTCACAGACGAAATGTTAAAATGTAATGGTAAATCTATCAAAGGTGCTACAATTGCTGTTTCTGGAGCTGGTAATGTTGCTATTTACGCAATCGAAAAAGCTCAGCAGTTAGGTGCTAAAGTTGTTACAGCTTCTGACTCTACAGGATGGATTTATGACAAAGATGGTATCGATGTTGAATTATTAAAAGAAGTAAAAGAAGTAAAACGTGCTCGTTTAACAGAATACGCTGCTGCTCGTCCAAGTGCTGAATATCACGAAGGAAGAGGAGTTTGGTCTATTCCTGTTGACATTGCTCTTCCATGTGCAACTCAGAACGAATTACACTTAGAAGATGCTAAACAGTTAGTAGCAAACGGATGTTACGCAGTTGCAGAGGGTGCTAACATGCCTACTACATTAGAAGCTACAGAATACTTACAGAAAAACGGAATCTTATTCGCACCTGGTAAAGCTTCTAACGCTGGTGGAGTTGCTACATCTGCTCTTGAAATGTCTCAGAACAGCGAAAGATTAAGCTGGACATTTGAAGAAGTTGATGGAAAATTACAGAACATCATGGTTAACATTTTCCACAACTTAGATGACGCTGCAAAACGTTACGGAATGGAAGGAAACTATGTAGCTGGTGCTAACATTGCAGGATTCGAGAAAGTCGTAGATGCAATGACAGCTCAGGGTATTGTTTAATCCTTAAGAAGAAAGAAGAATGTTCCCGTGGGACGGAATGTTCAATTAAAATAATGTCATGTGTATGTAGAAAGCGGAGATCCTTTTATGGATTCTCCGCTTTTTGGGTTTTATTTATTTGCTTTTAATTTCGGTGTTCTTATGATCTGCACGATCAATGGAATAACATGATAAACCATATGATCGGTTCTGCTACGATAACACCTGCATATCCCATCAAAGGAACTAATGTAAATGCGATCACCACTTTTCCGACCATTTCTAATCCACTGGATACTAATGGTGTAATCTGATCCCCGATTCCTTGCATAACATTTCTTACTATGCTGATGACCGCTGGCACATAATAAAAGATCGTATTAAACTTCAGGTAATTTGTTGCATTTACAATGACTACATCTTTGTGACTTCCTGTAACCATATGGACTAACTGCGGTCCGATCGTATAACTTACGATCATCGCAAAAGTGACCAGACACATGTATAAATGATCGCTAGTTTCATACCTTTCTTAATTCTGTCAACTTTCCCAGCTCCCATATTCTGGCCACAGAATGTTGCCATCGTCTGGCCAAAGACACTGAACATGATCATATATATTTCTGTGATCTTTCTTGCCGCTGTATGGGCTACGATAATTTCCTGCCCAAGCTTATTGATCGCTGTCTGTAATGTAAGTGATCCAATATTCACAAGAGAACTCATAAATCCCATAGACATTCCTGTCGCCAGCATTTCTTTGATCATTTTAGATTCCAGATCTTTAAAATCATTTTTATTCAGACGTAATAATTCGTACTTATGAATCATATAAAAGCAGCAAATGACCAATGCGATAAACTGTGCCAACACAGTTGCTGCTGCCGCACCCCATGTTCCCGTTTTCCATACTGCAACAAATAAAAGATCCAGTACGATATTTAATCCTACAGAAATCGCAAGGATCAATAATGGTGTTAACGTATCTCCGATGGCACGCATCACCGCCATCAAAATATCATAAAACATCGTGACCCATAAACCAATGATAATGATCAGTATATATTGTTTCGCTTCGATAAATAATTTACCTGGAACATTCAAAAATCTTAAAATCGGATTAATAAATACCGTTCCGATCAAGATTAAAATAGCAGAAACGATCACTCCTAACACAAGTGCGATCGCAAATGATCTTCGAACTCTCTTTTTATCACCTGCTCCAAATTTCTGTGCTGTAATGATCGCAAATCCATTGGCCAGACCTAATAAGAAACCAACGATCAAGTTACTGATCGTTGTCGTTGCACCAACTGCAGCAAGTGATCGCTCTCCAAGAAAACTTCCGACAATTCTTGTATCAGCAAGACTGTATGTAAGCTGTAATAAGTTTCCTAAAAATACTGGAATCGCAAATCCTAAGATCAATGTTGAAATCTTTCCTTTTGTCAGATCTTTCATGATCGATCCTCCGCTTTCTGTAATCTTCCATCTCCATCGATCACAACTTTCATTCCTTCATTGATATCTCTTTCGTATAGTAATTTATCCTCCATGAAGATTATTGTTTCTTCCTTCGTTATTTCTTCTTTTAAATATACTTTATCTTTGATTTCCTGTCCTTCTGGGCGGCCTTCACAACCGAAGTCTGGTTCTTCGATTCTTGTGACGTAGTATGTGTCCATATATTGTTTTTCCTTCTTTCTTTGTTATGTTTGAAAATTTTTATTTTAGCATAAATGATGTTGTTAGGACAGTATAGATTGCATTTCTTTTGCTAACCACTACGATTTCCTATATTTCCACATCAAAACCGAACCAATATAAGAAACCAAAACCATTACAATTGATATCACTACTGCATTCTTTAAAAACACCTGACTCCCCGGAATTCTTGGTATTTTTCGTATTGCATAAAAGATCAATCTACCTCCTACATAGCAAACTAAAAACAATGGCAATCCTACGAGTCTGTTTCTTATATTTTTTAAATGTAGCATGAGATTTACTGGAATCTGAATTGACATGCATAAGAAACTTACTACAACGATCCATTGAATCACTTGCTTTACTTCATAGAACGGAACTTCAACATTGAGAACGCCAAGTGCTCTTCCGATCAAAAATATGATGGTCATAATTGCTGTCGCTACAATTCCAAGAAGATACCTCATACCAACTTGTTTCCTTCCACTGACTGGTAAGATCTTGCAATACTGATTCCATCCACAGGCTTGATCATCAATCATTGTGTCATTAAGCTGAATTACAAGAAGTGCTGACAAAACAGCCCCGCCAGTACCAAATCCAAAAAATCCTATGATCATCTGAAGAACTAAAAGTATCCAAATCACATATTTAATTCCACATTCCATAATCCTGCATTTGTATTCTAAACACAAACCTTTCACACTGCGCCCTCCTTATTGATCATTCCGCTTCTCGTATAATTTGCAACTCAATACACCTGAAAAACACCAAATGATAAATAGCAAAATCATAAATACAATGGTCGGGAATGGCAGATTTAATAACAATTGCTGCAACCTATATGGGTAAAGCATTCCAAGAAAACATACGATCATCGCTGCAGATACCCTTCCTTCGTCATATCCATATCTGCACAAAATCGGAAATACAAATATCATATCCAATGTACCGTTAATCCATATAGCTTTTACAACACGACCAATAAAGTAAATATTGATTCTGCCCACTATCATCTTCTGGCAGATCATACTTCCTGCAAAAACTAAGATACTCGCGATTATCACGATCCCAAAACCAAAGATATATTTTGAAACAACAATCTCCCTTCCATTGATTGGAAATGTTGCTCTGTACATATCCCAATTTGATTTTTTTTCATATTCTACCGAATGCATTAGAATATAGAAAATCGTTATTACTGCCCAATATATCCTAAAAGATTCATCAAGGAAAAAGTCTGTATTTTTTATAATTGGCAGCAATACTCCTAACCCCAGCATTGCCAGCATATGTATCCGATACTGACTCCACAAACTATACCATTCTTTTCGTTATTAATCCTTTCATACCCACACTTTCTCCTATTCTTCCTGTCCTTTTGAGAGAAATACGATAATTTCTTCTAATGTTGCCATATCTGTCTCATAATCTTCGGCATCCTCGATCTGTCTACCAATGCTTCAACTCCATATGGATTTTCTCTTACCCTTTAACTGCCTGTTCGTCAAATTCTTTCAGCTCTTCTTTGGAACATTTTAAGATTCCATATTGTTCAATCAGGCAATCTTTTTCTTCATATAATTTCAAACTTCCTGAATCAATATATGCAATATAATCACAAAGTCTTTCAAGATCACTGACAAATATGAGAAGAAATCAAAACAGACTGATCTTCTTCTCTTGTAAATTCATAAAGAATATCTAAAATCTCATCTCTCATAAATGGGTCTAGTCCGCTCGTTGGTTCATCTAGAATTAACAGTTTTGCATGATGTGAAAGTGCCACCGCGATTGCAAGTTTCATCTTCATTCCTTTCGAAGTAATTCTTAAACTGCTTTTTCCATTTTGGAAGTTCAAACTGATCGATCAATTCATAATATCGTTTTTCATCCCAGTTTCTATAAATATTTTTCATGATATTGTTCATCTGGTCTGCTGTCACATATTCTGGAAATGATGGCTCATCCAGAACGACTCCAATATCCTGTTTTGTCTCTGTAAAATCTTCCTCAATATTCTTTCCTAACACATAGATTGTTCCGCTGTCTTTGTGAATCATATCCATAATCAGACGGATCGTAGTACTTTTCCCTGCCCCATTCTTCCCGACAAGTCCAAGAATACAACCTTCTGGTAGTGAAAATGTCATATCTTTCGTTTCAAATCCTTTAAATGACTTTGATACATTTTGTAATTCTAATGCATTCTTCATTATTCATCCTTTCCAATGATCTTGATCATATCGATCAGATCATCTTTTGTTAACCCACATGTTCTTGAAAGCTTCACTGCTTTCTCCAAATATTGTTCTACCTTCTTTAAATTCTCCTCCTTGATAAGCTCCAGATTCTTCTCCGCCACAAAACAGCCTTTTCCTGCCACAGAATTAATAAATCCATCTTTCTCAAGCTCATCATACGCCCTCTTTGTTGTGATCACACTGATCCTTAAATCCTTCGCAAGTCCTCGAATCGATGGAAGCATTTCGCCAGCTTTTAGTTCTTCTGTAATGATCAGATTCTTGATCTGTTCATAAATCTGTTCATAGATTGGCTGATTCTTGACATTGCTGATTATGATTTTCACTTAATTCTCTCCTTTCTTTGTTTTACTGTATATGTACAGTATATACAGTTTGATTTGTAATTGTCAAGATAAAAGAAATAATCACAAGCAGTAATTTTTTATTACCACTTGTGATTATTATCTATGCCATATTCCAATTTTTAAATTTATAAATCTTCTATTTCTTTCAAGATTTCTTCTACTTCAGGTATATCAACCTGACATTCTTCTGCTATTTTTTCCTTTTGAAAAACCTTGTTTTTTTAATCTTATACATTGTAAAAATAATTGCTTTCCTTCCTTTCTTCCTTCCTTTCTTCCCTCTTCCAATCCTTCTTCTCTCGCAGTTTTCATCCTGCTGATTTCATCACTATATGCCATTTCTTCTCGCAAATACAAATATCGTTCTCTTTCATCCTGACTCATTTATTACATCTCATCTTCACCGCCTCTCTATATGGATTTCCTTTAATCGTATCGTCAACTTCTTTCCAATCTTTTGCTGCAAGTAATTTTGCCCAATAGTATAGTTCCGTTTCTTTTTCTTCCTTGGCAGCATTTTCTAATTTCTTTAATTGTACCACGTGAAATTGCAATTTGTCATTATATTCTTCCCCTGTTTTTATATCCAATAATTTAATATGATGATGAAAACCTTGACTCCTCATCAAATTAAAATCTAAAATACCTATATGTATACATGGTTCTAATTCTCCATATGATTGTCCGTGATAAAATCCCTCTGTAAACATCCTGCAATTATAAAATAAACTTCGTTCTGTCCAATCATTCTGATAACGATTTTGCATTTCTATATTGATTTTCTTATTATTGTTCAGATAAATTTTTACATTTTAATCCAAAATAAAAAGGCGACTTCATATCGCCCTTTATTTACAACTAATTATGCTATCTCAATCTGACACATCTTCATAGCTTCCAACGCATTCCTATGACTCTCAGGAGTCACTCCTGCACAGCATGAAGAATCAACACTTACCTTCACTTCCGGCAGTGCTGCTTTAATCAGCATTGCATTGGATATCACACAGATATCCGTACATAATCCGATCAGTTCGATTTCAACTTCCTGATCTTCATATGTTTCCTTCAATATCTGTGCCAGTTCCATAGAACCAAAAGTTCCTTTTCTACAGAAATTATGGACTTCTGCTTTCGTCTCTGCGATTGCCTGCATGATTTCGCTGTTTAATGCCCAGCCGTCTTCTCCACAGATACAATGTTTGACTGGAAGATTCTTTCCTTCCTGTGTGGAAAGATAATCTTCCTCATGTGTATCGAGTGTTCCATAGATATCGCCCTCAAAATTACGAATCTTTCCCGCAACAGGTGTTACGATCTCCTGTGCTTCTTTGGTTCCAAGGCTTCCGTCGATGAAGTCATTCTGCATATCGACGACAATTAATATATTTCTCATGAAAGTTTAGCTCCTACCAGCTGGTTTACAAGTTTACCGTCAGCTTTTCCTTTGACTCTTGGCATCAGGTTCTTCATAACTTTTCCTTTATCTTTCATTGTCGGTGCATCAATTCCAAGTTCTGCTAATACAGCATTGATCTCAGCTTCGATCTGTTCTTCACTCATCTGCTCTGGTGCGAACTCTTCTAAGACTGCTAATCTTGCTTTGCATTCATCAATGATATCTGTACGATCAGCAGGGCAAGTATCCATTGTCTCTTTTGTCTGTTTGATCTCTTTTGCGATAATTGTGTTTTCTTCTGCCTCTGTCAGATCTTCTCTCTTATCGATCTGTGCGTTTTTAATGCACTTAATAACATAGAAAGACTTTCTTTTCTCTCTTTGTCCTTATTCTTCATCGCTGTCATCATTTCTTTGCGGATTACATCAATCATACTCATAGTTTCTTATCCTCCTGTATAAATGTTCTCTTGACATCTATTGTAGCACAAAATACTATCTTCGTTTCACTAATTTTACAACATGACTCAATTATATTTCCCAAGAATGCCGGCTTCCTTCCAATTTTCTCTGATACGACAACACCAGATAATCTTCTTTATATTTTCTGATCTCCAGAATATCTGGCTTCGTGATTTCTGGAAAACCTGCTTCTGAAAATACATGAATATATCTCTTCTCACAAGGCTTGTCGTCTTCGATCACTTGTCCTGCATCGATATAGGCACTTTCGATATCCAGACGTTTCCCCTGCCTTGCAGTGATCTTTGTCTGTTCATATACTTCAACATCCTTCGTCATAAACAAAAACAACTTCACTGGATGGACCTGAATGCTTGTCTCTGAAATAATTTCAAGATCACATGGAATATGTTGTCTTATAATATAATTTTTCAAAATACAGAGCTCTTTAAATTCATTCATGTTCGTTGCTTTCAAAATCCCCATGCCACCAAGTTCTGGCATATCTCCAATACTTTTTTCTTCAATGATCATAACTGATCTTCCCATTTCTTTTTGAAAATTTGCCTCTATTGCATGTTTCAGGGTTGCACCTACATATAAAATATCTGTTTTTTTATCTCTTTTTAAAATCGGATAAACTGGAAATTCCATCTGTTCCTGCCAAATAGAATGCATATACTACTACCTCCTAAAAATTGCTCTCGTAATAGTATATGCATAATTCATCTTAATATTGACATTTTCCTACGGTTCTTGGATATGGAATGACATCTCTGATATTAGCAATTCCTGTTGCGTACATTACCATACGTTCAAATCCAAGACCAAATCCTGCGTGTCTTGTGGAACCATATTTGCGAAGATCTAAATAGAAATCATAATCTTCTGGTTTCATACCTAATTCTGTGATTCTCTCTTCCAGTTTCGCAAGATCATCTTCTCTCTGGCTTCCCCCGATGATCTCTCCAATAGCTGGCACTAAAAGTCCATGGCTGCAACCGTCTTGTTGTCTTCATTCATCTTCATATAAAATGCTTTGATCTCTTTTGGATAGTCTGTGACAAACACTGGTTTCTTAAAGATCTTCTCTGTCAGATAACGTTCATGCTCTGTCTGAAGATCAATTCCCCAAGATACTTATATTCGAATTCATCATTGTGTTCTTCTAATAATTTTACTGCTTCTGTATAAGTAACTCTTCCAAAATCAGAAGATACTACATGGTTCAAACGTTCTAATAATCCTTTATCTACGAATTTATTAAAGAACTGTAATTCTTCCTGTGCATGCTCCATCACATAATTGATGATATATTTGATCATCTGCTCTGCAAGGATCATATTATCCTCAAGATCTGCAAATGCGATCTCTGGCTCGATCATCCAGAATTCTGCTGCATGTCTTGTTGTATTGGAATCTTCAGCTCTGAAAGTTGGTCCAAATGTATAAATATTGCGGAATGCCTGTGCAAAAGTCTCTCCTGCAAGCTGTCCGCTGACGGTTAAGCTGACTGGCTTCTTAAAGAAATCCTGTTCATAATCAACTTTTCCTTCTTCAGCGATCTTGTTAAGATCCATCGTTGTTACCTGGAACATCTCTCCAGCACCTTCACAGTCCTGTCCTGTGATCAATGGTGTATGCACGTATACAAAATCACGTTCCTGAAAGAATTTATGGATCGCATATGCAATCTGAGAACGAACTCTGAATACTGCCTGAAACGTATTCGTTCTTGGTCTTAAATGAGAGATAGATCTTAAATATTCTAATGTATGACGTTTTTTCTGTAATGGATAATCGGATGGGCATTCTCCCTCGACTTCTACACTCTTTGCATGAATCTCAAATGGCTGTTTCGCATCTGGTGTCACGATCACAGTTCCATTAACGATCACAGCTGTTCCAACATTTAATTTGCTGACCGTATCAAAGTTGCCCATCTCCTGATCATATACAACCTGAATCGGTTCAAAAAATGTACCATCATTAATAACCAGAAATCCGAATTTCTTTGATCCACGATTGCTTTTTACCCAGCCGCAGATCTCTACTTCTTTCTGATCATATTCTTTGTAATTTCGGAATAATGTTCTTCCTGTCATCATTTCCATGTTATCTTTGTCCTCCGTTTTTCACTTAGAATTCAAATAAATTCAGCCCGATTTCTTCATCAAACTTGCGGTCAACTGTGCCTTCGATCTCAGTTAATACAAGTTCTCCG
>ENA-OQAN01000395-OQAN01000395.1-human-gut-metagenome-genome-assembly--contig:-NODE-395-length-23849-cov-2.037139_pt1 | contig 23849 bp, 29 predicted proteins | sample MGYA00242735_ERZ504527 | MGnify/ENA primary metagenome ERZ504527 (study PRJEB26092, sample SAMD00036230) | human gut metagenome | host: Homo sapiens | study: EMG produced TPA metagenomics assembly of... | reverse complement strand
GCCTGTTGATGGTGAGGAAGTGAAAGAACTTCCCTTGGAAACTGAAACAACTGTTGAGACTGTGTGTTTGCTGTCAAGAAAATAAAATCAAGTGCTGAAAAGCGGCGTATTTCCGGGCTTTTTGTAAGGTTGGTATCATCAGAGAAGCCTTGCGGAAAGCTCGGTTTTATTATATGGAAACATATCTACTTTTCGGTCTGATTGGAGAGAAATTGAGTACCGGAGAATAGCGGTAGGGTTTAGGCTGTGGATTAGATGTCAGAGGTTGTGTCACTAGGATTGTTGTCAGAGCCGACCGCAGTTTAAGCCACTCGATACTAAGGGGCAGACTTGGCAGTGGAATAGATAACAGGAGGATTTGAAAGATGATGGATAAAGATTATTTGTATCAGATTGATATTCGAGAATGGATAGAGAGAGGATTAGATGCTGACATAATGGTTCCTGTATCAGGAAATAAAATTGATAAAAAGTATGATATATACCTTCAGAGTTTTCTTCTTCCTTTGAATGAAGTTGAAAATGATATGGAAAATGATACATATAATGCACATACATTGATGCCTGGAATTACAGTTTACGGTTCTGGGAGGATGATGAAAAGGTTTATCATCGTTGGGGAAATGACAATGGTTATGAACCACTTGTTATAAAAAGAGAATATAATGGCGTAGCTACAGATTCAATAGAAATTGTTGAAGAGTTTCGATTATTATTCAATCTGTATTTCAATTCACAAAAAATGAATATATTGATGTTTCTAACGGTGAAGGAATTACCGTAGTGAAAATGAATGATAATGGGTATGTAACTATACATAAAAGATACTTAAAAACGTATCTAGCAGTAAAAGAAAAAGTATTGATGATACATATTGATAGCAGGTGCGTTTCTATCGATAATTCGGAAAAAATCAAGGAAGATGGATTGGTTTATAGAAATAGCGAAAACACAATTTTTTATGCACTTAATATCGGAAATACATCAACTGGACTAAAAAGGAAAAATTATTCCATCATTTATGCAAAAAAATGTTGTCTCAGGTTGCAGTTTATGTGATAGTAATATTTGGCCGTATAATGAAGAAAAGACTTATGTTGATTTTATTATTGGTATAGATGAGAACGGAAAAGAAATACGCCATACTTGTAATCCGAAAGAATTAAACAACTACTTCGGGGCAAATCCAACAGCGCCGCACTATTTAACACCTGTATATTTTGACAGTGCAGTACTGAATAAGTATTATTCGAAACCTGAAATTTATAAAGTCGAAGATGGAATTATTCGATGTGGTGTATTGTGGTCATTGTATATTGATAATAGTAATTCAGATTATGTATCAGCTTATTTAGGTGATTTAGGAAGAGATTTACCAAGTGAAGCCGAGCAGCATTATTGGAGGGGATTTAACAAGTCGATTGGAGGAAAATTGAGCAAAACAAAAATAAAGAGAGATTTTATGTGTATTGCATCAGACTCAGAGTCTCCAGATTTTGTTTTTAAGAAAGCTTATACACGATTAAATAGAGTTTTCACTGAAAAGTATGGATGGCCTTTATTTTTATCATTAACAGAGCAGGATGCTTATAATTTTGAAATATTACGAGTTCCAGTAAATAATTCAATTACTGAGATGGATATGCTGGTTCTTTCTTTAGTCAAAATACTGATTGATTCTTTAAATGAAAAGAGCATTTCAAAACGGTTAACTGGTAATTACGAAAAACTTGTAGGTAGCATTTCAAAAATAGAAGCTTGGCTATGTGAAAGTAATATCGAAAACTATAATGAGCATATTAAGTTCTTGAGAAATCTACAGGAGTTACGTTCAAGTGGAACGGGACATCGTAAAGGAAAGGGATATCAAAAAATTACGAAAAAGCTTGATGTGAAAAAAGAAAACTATGCAGAAACCTTTTCCTGTTTGTTAAAAGATGCTACTAACTTTTTAACGTTCATGGAATTAAATATTGAAAATTTGAAATAAAATGAAAAGGCTCCCCATCACCGGGAATTATCCAGTGGTGGGGAGCCATTGTATATCTATAGAGTTATGCATCCACATCAATGCTGACGCCAGATTTCAATTCAACTATTATGCGGTCATCCCAGATGGTGATCTGCTTAATCCAGCGTCGCACCAGTGATTCATCGAATTCAGTAAGGAGGGCGGTCTGCTGTGAGATGTAATCCTGCAAGTCGTTAATTCTCTTTATCTGTTCATCCCTTGCGGCGGTATCGACAGTGGTTTCTGACGAAGTTCTCGGAATCTGAAGATCTCATCCGCTATTTCGTCGTAGTCCTCTTTACTGTTGGCTTTTTGAATCAGCTCCTGTTGCAGGGCCATTAGCTTCTTGTCAATGCTGTCTATGGCTGTTACCTGTGAAGCTCGGATGACTGCGGCAATGTTAAGCTGGAGCTGTGCCTGATAGTTATTTTTGTCGCCGAGTAATTGATTGATGGCATTGACAACGGCATCCTGAAGAACCAGCTCATTGATGGTTCGAGCGTGGCATTCAAGTCCGGTGGATTCCAGCCTGCTGATGCAGCGCCAGACAATTGATTTGACGCCTCGATTGTTCCAGTGGAGTCTTCGGAACATTTCACCGCATTCGCCGAAAATGACGATTTGGGAGAAGCAGTGATTGCAACTGTAGCTTCGTTTTTTGCCATTGTCACTGGTTTTTACCACTCGTCTGCGGACAAGTTCTTCCTGTATCTGCTGGTAAATGTTCTTCGGAATAATGGCTTCGTGATCGCTTCTACATAGTATTGTGGAACAAGACCGTTATTTTTAACTCTGGTCTTGTTTAGAAAGTCTGTAGTGTAGGTCTTTTGAAGCAGGGCATCACCGATGTATTTCTCGTTTCGGAGATTTTGTTGATGGTGCTTGTGTGCCACTTTTCCCCTCCGGCACCGGTAAGGATACCGTCACGCTCCAGGCCTGCAGCAATCTTGTCCATACTGAGACCTTCTAAATATTCTCGATAAATGCGCTTTACGATTTCTGCCTGTTCTGGATCGATGATGAGGTTGCCGTCCGCGTCTTTCGTGTATCCAAGAAAACGATTGTGGTTGATTTGTATTTTCCTTTTGTGATGATATGCTCTATCACCACGGTTCCGGCGGCTTGGCCCTGTCTCCAAAGTCGGGCGTTGGTCTGCTGATATAATTCCAGTGACCATGTCAGACCAAACCAGATAAGGGTGGAACCGCCAGCCTGTAGATTGAGTCCATGACCAGCAGATGCAGGATGAATGACTGCGACTGGTATCTTTCCAGCATTCCAGTCGGTGATGTCCTTGCTGGACTTTATTTCTCTCACATCAAAGCGCTTTTGATTCGTGACACCTTCCAAGGAGAGTGGAAGCCCCATCGTGGCGGACCATATCATAGAGCAACGCCAGCTTTCCGGTTTCAGATATTCTCCGGTCGGATAACCTAAGAAACGAGAAAGACAGATGCGTTCAAAGGTAGCGTTGAAGGCCCACTTGATGACACATTCATCCTCTAGAGCAAGAAGGATTTCTTTTGGAATCTGTTCTCCGCAGGCAAGATCAATGACCTGAACGGGCTGGTTATCTACACTGTAGGCAAAGAGTAAGATTTCAAAATCAGGTGACTCTACATAGCGATATACTCCGGTTTTCTGAAGTGGCACATCGCTGTAGGTTTCAATATCGATACTAAGTGTTTTCATGAGATTGTCCTTTCTACAAAACAGGCAGCAGAGAAATCCCTGCCGCCTGCCTTGTTACTGTTTATCTTTATTGGATTTATATTTATTGATGTCACGACGAATGTGGTATACCGCATAACTAACAAGGTAAAAAAATGATTTTTCCTACGTTGTAGATGATGAAGCCATATACCGCCGCAAAAAAGGTATAGGAGATGACATTAGCAATAAATAGATTTAAGATTTCTGCAAATTCATTCATAGGTTGTCTCCTTTTGTCAGAAAATGTGCTGGCGGCAGTGAGTTCCACCGCCAGCAGGTTGATAGATTACTTAAAGTCTTTCATGCGCTTTTCGTGGTATTCGAGGTCGCGCTTGTCTTTTTCCTGCTCACGCTTTTCACGTTTATGGTCGTTGATGATACTCTGAATCATAGAGATTGCAGTAGTGAGACCGACGCAAGCGAAGCAGCCGATACAGATGTTTACAAGAATTGTGCTAATCACGATTGTCTCCATAGTTTGCTACCTCCATTAGTCAAGAAAATCATCGTCGTTATCAGTTGCAAAGTCAGATTCAGCAGATGCCTTACCGCCAAGAGGCTCGCCATCATGAATCTTCTGCAAATTGTTAAGGCACAGGCGATGCCTTTATTGCCAGAGCTGTTGAAAGCGTAAAAACTGATGCTGGCACGACCGTAGATTCCAGAGTAAACCTCAGAACGAGTGAGGATAGGATTGCGGTCTGCATCTACGATACCAGGTGCAGAGGTTGCATTTGCATTCACAAAGAAGCTGCCAGCGTATGCAGGATCGTCCGGTCTTTCAAGATCTCCGTCACGAAGAGGCGTCTTAAGTACAGAAAGAGCAGGTACGGATTTACCATTGCCCTTGAGCTTTGCTTCACCTTCACGGTATGCAGCCTCGATAGCAGCTTCAATCTTTGCAACAGTCTTTGTGTCGGATTTTGGGATAATCAGGCTGACACTATATTTCGGAGTGCCACCGTTGATGGATTTAGGTTCCCAGACGTTGGCATAGCTCCAACGTGTGTTAGGACCAGTGATAACCTTCATGGGATTTGTCATTTTTACATTTTTACTCATTGTCATATTCCTCCATAAATCATTTTTTGCTGTGTTCATTGCCGGGCGTTTATCGCTTTCCGGCACAAGAGTAGGTTTGCCTTGTGGCTTTTCAATATAGGCTGCAAGGAGTTCCTCGAAGCGAGATTTGCCGAGTAGCTTTTGCATAGCAGTGATACCAAGTAGCTTCTTTTCATAAGGGTCAAAACCAGCAGATTCGACAGCCTTTGATACAGCGGCTTCGTTGGTATATCTGCGATTAGAGCGACCTTCGACCAGCTTCCAACCGGTCCATTCTTTACCGCTGATTGCCTGCTAGAGTGCATACTCCTTGATGTCGTTGGCCCAGGAGACCAGCTCGTCGACACGGGAAAGAATGACTTCAATTTCTGAATCCGTAAGCAGTGGTGGCAGTTTGAAATCGTGCTGTGCGAGTAGAAGATTGGCTTCTGCTCTGGCCCGGCATTCATGCTTTGCCTTACAGAATCCGCACCATTCACCGCACAGGAAGTTTCCATCACTGGGCAAAGGCGAGGTCTGCGGTAGCTTCAGAACTTCATCGGCCCACTGATACAGGTCATCCTTACTGACTTCATAGGTAGAAAACGTTCTGACGTCTGCTGGTAGATGGTCATGCTGACCGTATCGATGTCATAAATATCATCGAAAAGCTCCAGAGCGCCAAGAGCGTAGCATTTCATCTGTGGATTGTCTTCAGCGCAAACAAGTATTCCAAGACCGTGTTTGTAGTCAATCACATGCATAGTTCCATCGCTGATGAGAATAGCATCTGAGGTTCCGAAGCCTTGTTCCACCAACGGGAAAAGTCCACTCGTTGTTCAATCAGAACAACTGGATCGGAGCAGGTCTGCTTGGCATCTTCCAAAAGCTCCATAATAAAGCTGGCGTACCCGGTGGCACAATCTTCCATTTCGGCGTTGTACCAGTCGAGACTTTTGGTTGGATCAGTAGCTTCCATGCCGAGAGCTTTAAGGAGCTTGTATTCACAAAGAGCGTGTGCGTCGGTACCTTCTGCAGCATAATCACTACCTTTATCCTCATAGGTTTCGCAGAGTCTTGCTGACGGTGGGCAGTGGAGCCAGCGGTCAGAAGATGATGCGGAGAGGATTGAATGTCCTTTAGGTGGCATATTAGAGCACCTCCACTTCCCTAAGCAGGGCTTCATAATGTTTCGGGTCTACGAGTGACAACTTGCTTGCACCGTACTTTTTAAGAAGCTCTCGAATTTCAGCTGTATGCCCGGCACGAGATTTATCAGCCAGAACAGCTCGAACTTCCTCAAGGGTCAATGCAGTTTTCGCAGGAGCAGCAGGGGCTTCTGCTTTTTCAGTAGCTTCGGATGCTCCTCCAAACTGCTGTGCGAGCCAGTTTGCTACATCGTTAATAGCAGCGGCGGCATTTCTCAGCTCTTCGATGGTCATAGCCATATCGCTCATTTTTGACATTTTCTGTTCCTCCTTCCTCGGATTGTCTGTGTGCGGCGATGATTCTGAGATTCTTCGCCATTCTTGCGGATACCTGACTGATTGCAGTGAGAGTAGCAATCACTTCTGCGTCAGTGCCGCTTCGGTTGTGAAAAGTCTGTTTCACGATGTTCACCTCGCTTTCTGTAGGTCGCTTTGTTTCGCCTTACACTACTCAATGGAGGTGAGATTGCCGTTTGGCCGAAAAAATATAAAAAAGTTTTTGAAAAGAAAAATCGTCCCCTAAAAAATCAGAGGACGACCATTCATATTAGATGTAGTCCTTAAGCTCGGAGCGGAGCTTCTGGAACAGCTTGTCCCTGCGATACACGAATGTATTACGAGAGAGGCCCATTTCCTTGCCGCAGTCACGTTCCGATTTTCCTTCCATAATAAGCTGGCAGATAAGACGGCCTTCCGGGTCCAGCTCGTTCAGCTTTGCGTAGAGGGCACGAAGAAGTTCTGCGTCCTCCATTAATTCAGCGATAGCTGCGGATTCATCCGGCATGTCATCAAGCCAGCTCTTTTCATTTCCTTCACCGTCGCTTACGGTGTTATCGAGAGAAAGCTGATCGCCAGCCTTGACATACGGACAGGTCATACAGTCCATGTCGCATAAATAGCGTTTGCTTGCAGGGCAGACACAACGGCCATGTTCCTGCTGGCGTTTACGGTAGGCGTTGATGTCACGGTAGTAGTTCGTGTAGAACTCCTTGTTTACGTCTACCCAGCTTTTGGATTCCTTGATGTAGATACGATACTGTTTGCTCTGATTGTCTTTGTTTGCCATAACATTTACCTCCTGTGATTGGCATAGATTTGTGACCAGTCACAGGTGGAAACAGAGATTTCAGGCATATTTCGCTGTAGAGTTTATTGTTCGTTCATACTCGCTACATTGAAAATAATGTCGAAAAGTGTTATGATGATTTAGTAGGGTTTGTTGGGGGTTGCTCTGGTTTATATTCATCAGATTCGACGGCCGACAAACATCAAAAAATCCCTGTGGCTTTTCACAGGGCTAGAAAATAGTAAGTTGAGTAGCCTGCCATTCACAGTTGAGTAAGTTGAGTAGGTAAATTTGGTTAGAGGGACAATCAATGACAAAAAATGAAAATTTAAGACTGTGTGGCGGTACGTTTTTCACCTTGCTTTTAGAGGCTAGAAAGCAACTGCTGGGTGCAAATGAACACTACGCAGGAAAAAAAGATGGATTAACTGAATATGAAACTTTGATTGGTTTGGCCAGAGTGATACGTTCTGATTTAGCGACACCAATGCCGACTGAAATTAAAACAATTCAGGGTAACGCTTCAGAATATAAGAAATGTAAGAATGCAGGCGGAGGCTACTTCCCGTTCGGTGATAAAACGGCATTGAGAGTTTTTGACGAAAGAGTGAAGAACGAGTATGTGGATACATTGAGAAAAATGTGCCGCTTTGTGGATGACTTCATTGATGCTGGAGGAGATATAAAAAAAAAGACGAGCTACTCGTGAAAGCACTCGTCGAATTAATATCGTTGGATAATTGCATTGATGATAGCCAATCTTTCTATATCAAAGAAGATGGAACAACAGCGCAGAAAAAAGAACTCATAAATATGAAAGAAATTCCTTTGCAGTCATTTCTATTAGGTATATTTCATTATTCGGTATGTAGTGTTGATAATGTAGTTGGAGCTGAAACATTCGATTTCTGGTGTCCGTCTGCCGGTGGAGCAAAAAGGACTTACAAAGGAGATATTGGTGCCGATTGGCCAGTAGATATCAAACTCAGATACATTCAGCTTGAAGATTGTGACATAGCTGAGAATGATGCTAATGGCTCACCAGAAGATGTCATAGTTGAAGCGGACTGTGAAGATCCTCATCAGAACAAAGAAAAATCTAAACAGCAAATGGTTTTTAATTTCAACGTAACTGGAAATAACAATAGCTTCATTCAGCATGTCGATAGCATTACGAACAATTATTATGGAGGGCAGAAAAAAGATGGAGAATAAATTACAGCCATCACAACCGGGAGCTTTGCAAGCGCAAACACCGAATACGACATTTAATTTGCCCGGTAACAATAATACATTGGTAGCTCATACAGACGCTGTGAACAATACCTATAGCGTAATGATGGTGGGTGGGGCACCACCCATGCCGGGAAGCCCTAACGCAGTGCACACCATTACATTAAATACAGATTTCTATCACCTTCTGGTTGTTGGAGATGATGAATTAAATCCTCAGTACTGTCATTGCCTTGTTCGAAAGGACAGAGCAATAACGGAAAGTACCTCAAAAGAACTGAAAGCAGCTTATGCGGCTTTGTCAGAAGATGCAATATCGGTGCTGAAAACCTATCCGGCAATTATTGCGACTGAGAACCACACTTATGGGAAAACAGATGAAGACCACTATGCTGCGTATGGGTTGATTGTTGATGTAAAGATTCAGGACAATGGCATTAAAGTATATTATCAAATACTTAACTGGATACCACAGCAGAAAATAAATGAACTTCGGTTTGAACTCGGAATCGAAGGCTGCAGCGGAACGAATGAATTGAATCGTATGCACTGGGCAATAAAAAAGATAAATGCAGTAGAGGTATTAAGGGAAGCTGGGATACAAGTCTTTTCTTTATAAATACGCAACCACTCATCTGGAATCGAACATGGAGGAATAATATGAGTGCAGAATATGAAAACATGCAAGTTGAAAAATGGGTAAACCTTGAAGATGTAGCAGAACACCTAAGTTTGAGTCAGGATACAGTCCGTACTTGGATAAAAGAAGGAAAATTACCTGTATATAAAGCTGGAAAACGATATAAATTCAAAATCTCTGAAGTTGACGAATGGGTCAGAGAAGGAAAAATTAAAGAATAGAAGCAGGAGGTAGATTTGCATATGAACCCTAAAATGAAATCAGCAATAGAAAAAATAACGTTAAACGATGCCACATTTTCCAATGAGGTTATAGAACCGACGTATGTAAATTTCTTCTATGGGAAGAATGGTGCAGGCAAATCTACCATTGCACGAACGTTTAAGGCAAACGATGAGCGTTTACAGTGGCAAGCTGGGAAGGCATCAACTGACTATGATGTTCTTGTGTATGATACAGATTTTATAAATGCTAACTTGCGTAACTATGGAAATCTTGCTGGTGTATTCACCGTAAATGAAACTAATATTGCTATTCAAGAGCAGGTTGATACACTCAATGCAGAACGCAAGAAAATGGGTGAGGAATATAACGGACATAAGGCCGCTATAGACCAGAAAACAGCGGATAAGAATACCGCTTTATCGACATTTCAATCAGACTGCTGGAGCAAGAGTGCGGAAGCCAGAACACTATTCGATGAAGCTATTAAGGGTAAGAAAAAAGCTGCATTATTCGCTCAAGAAATTTTAGCAATTACGCCGGTTGCTCATGATGTTGAAGATTTAAAAACTCTATATGGGACCGTTTTTTCTGGCGATGCACAGCAGTACAACATGCTGTCTAAGGCAGGTAAAGTTACCTATGCATCCTGCCGGGATATGAATTGATGGGAAAACCAATCTCCAGCAGCAGTGATACGGACTTTGCAAAATTTATTAAAGCCCTAAAAGCTACTGATTGGGTGCGAAGTGGTCATACTCATTTTGCTGGCCAGACAGAACGGAAAATGCCCATATTGCCAGCAAAAACTCCCGTCTAACTTTGATAAAGAAATAGCTGCATGCTTGATGCACAGTATCAAGATGACATCTCTGCGATTAATGCTTTTCAAAGAACATATGAATCAGAGATGGATTCCGTTGTAGCAACGCTGGAGGGCAATGTATCTGCTGCTATGCCGGAATTAGACTTGTCAGAATATGAAGTAAAGTTCAGCTTCTTGTGGATGCGATAACCATTAATAAACAGAGAATTGCAGCAAAGATTAAAGAGCGACATCCATTGCTTCCTTAGAAGATACTGATAGTTTGCTCATTGAGATTGGCACTCTGATTGATGGCTTTAATAAGAAAATCAAAGAAAATAACGAGATAGTCAGAGACCTCAAAACAAAGAAGGTTCTATGCAAAAAGCAGGTGTGGGAGTATCTTGCAGAGCTTTTGAAAGCTGATGTAGCTGCGTACAACAAAGCACTGTCTGATTTGGACACTGAAATAAAAGCATTGAAAGATAAAATGGAACAGTTAAAAAAGGATGCTACTGCCAAGAAGAAAGAGGCCAATGAACTAAACAAACAGATTGTGAATACTGAGGCCACTATCGATAGCATCAATGTTCTGCTTGATAATTCTGGTTTTGAAGGTTCCATCTTCGTGCAAAGGACGGAGTAGCAAATACATATGAGGTTATTCGGCCGGATGGAACTGTTGCAGAAAAACTGAGCGAAGGTGAAAGAAACTTTATTGCATTCTTGTATTACTATCACCTTGTGAAAGGAAGCCTTAATAGTGAAGCTGTAAAAGATAAAATTGTTGTTATTGATGACCCGGTATCCAGTATGGATAGTGGAGCATTGTTCATCGTCAGTGCTCTGGTCAGAGAGATGATTGAGGTTTGTTACAACAATACGGACTATCGAAGCCATAAAGTCGACGGCGACTATATTAAGCAGATTTTCATTCTGACTCACAATGTTTATTTCCATAAGGAAATTACGCATCACCAAGCAAAGAGATATCACAGCGTTTCGTTCTATATGATTCGTAAGATAGAAAACATTTCTTCAGTTAAACTTTGTGTGCGTCAGAGTCAGAGAGTACCTACCGAGCAAGAGAACTATAATCCAATTCAAAACTCGTATGCTGCTCTGTGGGATGAATATAAGGAACTGAAAACAGCAAATACGGTGAAGAATGTAATCCGACATATTCTTGAATACTACTTTATTCAGATATGTGGCTACGAAGGAAACGACCTTCACAAGATTGTTCTGGAACAGAATAAGCTGTTGTTTGTGGATGAAGTGGAAGGACAGAAGCCTAATTATGACCGATACAACCTTGCTTCAAGCATGCTCACATATATGAACGACGGCCCAGCTGTTATAAGTGATGGCTTCAACTATATTGATGATGGCAGTGATGTGGAACAGTGCAAAAAAGTGTTTGAGTTGATTTTCACTGCCATGCATCAGGAACAGCACTATAAGATGATGATGGGAATCGAGGACTAAGTCCCGATTTTTGGACACTTAAACATATAAAATTAACAATGACTAGGGTTAGGAAGCTCTTAGTCTGATTGGAGGAAAATATAATGGCACAAAAGCAGACTATCGATGCAATGTGGGACGATAGCCCTATCGATGTATCAACAGAGGTGAATTTTATCTGGTCTATTGCAAATAAGCTGCGTGGTACATACCAGAGTGATAAATATAAAGATGTAATCATTCCGATGGTTATCATCAGACGTTTTGAGTGTGCGCTGGAACCTACCAAAGACAAGGTGGTTGCACAGTTTAAAGCAAACCCAAATTACCCGGCAAAAGCTATGTATCGTATTTCGGGGTTTCAGTTCTACAATACTAGTGAATTTACACTTGCAGAATTGATTAATGATGCCGACAATTTAGCAGCCAACTTTAAAGCGTATCTTCAGAGTTTTTCTCCTAATGTGCAGGAGATTATTGTGTCTGCTGAGAAAGGTTTGGACTTTTATAAGCAAATTGACAAGATGGATAAAAACGATCGCCTGTTAAGTGTCGTCAAAGCATTTTCAGAATTGGATTTGAATCCTCGCACGATTGATAACGTAAAGATGGGATACATTTTCGAGGATTTAATTCGTAGATTCTCTGAAAACGCTGAGGCTGGTGATCATTACACTGGACGAGATATCATTAAATTGATGGTAAATATTTTGTTAGCTGAAGGCTGTGACGATATCTTTGACGACGGAAAAGTAATTACAGTTTTGGATCAAGCATGTGGTACAGGTGGTATGCTCTCCACAAGCTATAACTTCATTAAGAGATATAATCCTACTGCAGATGTTCGTCTTTTTGGGCAGGAAATCAATCCGGAATCTTATGCTATCTGTCTTGCAGAAATGCTCATCAAAGGTCAGAATGCAGAGAATATCTGCTATCAGGACACTATGAAGAAAGATCGATTTGCTGAAACCAAGATGCGCTTTGTTATTGAAAATCCGCCATTTGGTACTCCGTGGGGAGGTAAAGATGCAGCTGAAGGTGTAGAAAAAGCAGTTAATGATGAATATGCAAAGGGATTTGAAGGCCGTTGGGGTGCTGGGCTCCCTGGTTCCGGCGATATGCAGATGCTGTTTTTGCAATCTGCTATTGACAAAATGGATGATAACTTTGGTCGTGCTGCTATTATTGAAAATGGTAGTCCATTATTTTCAGGTGGTACAGCTTCTGGCGAAAGCCAAATTCGTCGTTGGATGTTAGAAAACGATTTAATCGAAGCAATTATTGCATTGCCAACAGATCTGTTTTACAACACGGGCATAGCTACATATATCTGGGTGCTTTCAAAAAATAAACGTGCTGAGCGCAAGGGCAAGATTCAGTTGATAGATGCTTCGTCCTTCTTCCACAAACTGCGCAAGGCTCTGGGTGATAAGAAAAATGAAATATCTCCGGAAGACCGCAGCACCGTAACGAAGCTCTATGCAGAATTTGCAGAAAACGAGTACTGCAAGATTTACGACAACGAGGAGTTCATTTACCGTGAGTACACGGTTATGCAGCCTCTTCAGCGTAGCTATGCCATTACAGAGGAGCGTATCGAAGCTATGCTGTCTAAGGGTGCGCTTTCTTCTCTCTATGATCAGGCTAAGGTTAATGAATTGGAGAATGCTGAAGAACTAACTGGCAAAGAACAGAAAAAAATTGGAATCATTCAAAACAATCAGGCCTTATACGATGAGATTATTACTACATTGAAAGCTGTCACTTCAGAACAAGTATATAATTCACCGACTGAGTTTATGCCTGTACTGACTAAGGCACTTGCTTCGGCAACATCTGATAAAAATTGCTCGACAAGATTGCTAATGGCCTCTCTATTATGGATAAGAATGCAGAAATTCAACGTGACCGCAAGGGAAGGATTATTTACGACAAAGAAACCAAGGACACCGAACTGGTGAAATGGGAGGAAAGCATCGAAGATTATATGGCACGTGAGGTTTTGCCTCATATCCCGGATGCCGCCGCTTTCTTTGAGGAAGATCTTGGAAAGAAAAAACCTGTCATCAAGACCGGTGCTGAAATCCCATTCACGCGGTATTTCTACAAATATCAGGCATCAACGCCAAGTGAAGAGCTGGAAACAAAGTTTATGGAACTGGAATTTTCGGTTTCAAAGCGTGTGGCAAAGCTGTTTGAGTAAGGTGGTGCTGATATGAGAGAAATGAAAGCGAGTGGAATCTCTTGGTTGGGAGAGCTTCCCTCCAATTGGGAACTAAGAAAAATAAAATACTGTTTGCAAGAACGAGTTGAGAAAAATAATCCTGTTAGGACAACAGAAATTCTTTCGTTGACTGCTAAACAAGGCGTCATTCCATACGATCAAAAGAAGGTGGAGGAAACAAACCTAAAGAGGATGTGAGTGCATACAGACTGGCTTATCCTGGGGATATCGTAATGAATAGCATGAATATATTGTCTGGCTCTGTGGGGCTGTCGCAATATTTTGGTTGTGTTAGTCCTGTTTATTATATGCTTCGCCCTTGGAATGCAAAGGAAGATGTACGCTACTATAACTATATCTTTCAGACAACGATGTTTCAACGCAGTTTGTTTGGACTTGGAAATGGCATTCTTATTAAAGAATCTGGAAATGGAAAATTGAATACAATTCGAATGCGCATTCCGATGGATAAGTTTGGCGGCCTTTTTATACCGGTTGCTCCAACAGGTGAGCAGCACCGCATTGCCGATTTTCTCGATGCTAAATGCGCTGAAATTGATGTGCTGACCACCGACATTCAAACTCAGATCGACACGCTGGAGCAGTACAAGCGGTCTGTTATCACCGAAACTGTCACCAAAGGACTGAATCCCGATGCCGAGATGAAGGACAGCGGGATTCAATGGATTGGCAATATGCCTTCACATTGGGAGGTTATTCGTGGCAAGTACATTCTACGATATATGCAGAAGCCGGTGCGTGATGATGATGGTGTAATAACCTGTTTCCGCGATGGTGAGGTAACCCTGAGAAGCAATCGACGTGAAGATGGTTTTACGATGTCTGATAAAGAAATCGGTTATCAAGGCATTGATATCGGTGATCTGGTTGTACATGGTATGGACGGCTTTGCAGGCGCTATTGGCATTTCTGATTCAAGAGGCAAGGCGTCACCTGTGCTTAATGTTTTAGATACCAACCAAAACAAGCGATACATTATGTACTATCTTCGTAGCATGGCGTACAGTGATGTATTCCTTGCACTGGCAACCGGAATTCGAGTTCGTTCTTGTGATTTGCGTTGGAACAAGTTAGCGGATCTTTCATATCCTGTTCCACCGCTGGATGAACAAAAAGCGATTGTTGAACATGTCGATGCAGTGCTTGCAAAGGCGGATGATGTTATCTCTGATAAGAAAGAGCAGCTTGCAACACTTGACGAATATAAGAAATCACTCATCTTTGAGTATGTAACTGGGAAGAAGGAGGTTGTCTAATGGCTACTTTTGAAGAACAACTTAATAATCTGCTAGAAAGGACTCATTCTATTAAAAGCCCAATTAATGCAGCGGCAATCGGTACGGATATAAACGAATATAATCGTCCGAGTGAAGTATGGATCAATGATGTAGAGATTTTTTACAATAATTATCTTAAAGAACATCCATTAGGCGACCGCATGAAAACAATTCTGTTTCATAGAAATCTGGATGCTTACAAAAATCTCGTTGGATGTTTGGAGAGCATCAGTAAGGACCAAGATTTTATAAATAAAATGAACGGAATTTCAATGGTTAGTGTACCAAAGTATCAGGCAAAAACCTTGCCTGAATTTGATGTGTTTATTTCCCATGCTAACAAGGACAAAGAAGATTGATTGAAGAATTATATCAGTCATTAAACAAACTGGGGATTAAGATTTTTTATGATAAAGAGTCTTTGGAGTGGGGAGATAATTGGAAGGATCGTATTCTGAACGGCACGAAAAAAGCAGAGTTTGCAATTATCGTTATTTCGGAAAACTTCTTTGATCGAGAGTGGACCGAGCGTGAATTGAATGAGTTTTTAAATCGACAGAATAGAAATGGACAGAAGCTGATTCTTCCGATTTTGCACAACATTACGGTTTCACAGTTACAAGAAAAGTATCCATCTATAGCGGATATACAAGCGATTGACTCATCCAAGTATAGTTGCGACCAGATTGCTTTGCTTTTTGCACGTCAACTAATCAAACGGCTGAAAAGTGAGTAAGGAGGGATAATCAATGGATGATAAAACGATAATTGATATTACGAACTTGGATGCGGAAAAACATGCAGAAAATGCTGCAAAACGAGTTGCTTCATACAGCGAGAAGCTTCTTCATCACGCATCAATTCTTTCCGAAAAAGAATATCAGAAATTTCTTCTTGAAAGACTGGAAAAGGATAATGGTTACGTTATTCGTAAGGCAAGTGACTTTGATCGTTATTTTGCAGTTGACCGTGAGATGCTCTTTAAGTTTCTAGAAGATACTCAGCACGAAACGATGGAATATCTGAGAAAAATATATAAGTCTGATTTGGAAGAGACGATTGTTAGTTTTATCAATGCTGAAACGACAAAAACTCGTGGCAGCCTTCTTGATGTGCTGAAGCATGGAATCGAAATTTCTAATCAGAAGCTGGAACTCATGTACACAAAACCGGCAACTACATTCAATCCAGATTTGACTAGAAAGTATGGACAGAATATTTTCTCTGCAATGGAGGAAGTGTGGGCCAGCGATAAAGAACGAATTGATGTTGTTATCTTTTTGAATGGACTAGCTATTATTGCATTTGAACTTAAGTGCAATGCAGCTGGGCAGTCTTATCAGGATGCAATTTATCAGTTCCGAACCGACCGTAGCCCCAAAACACGTCTTTTTATGTTCAAAGCAGGTACGTTGGTAAACTTTGCTATGGACTTAGAAGAAGTGTATATGACAACAAAACTCGCAGGTGACGCTACATTCTTCCTTCCTTTTAATATGGGAAACGGAGAAGGTGTAACTGCTGGTGCTGGAAATCCTGCGTTTGAAGATAAGTATAGCGTATCTTATATGTGGGAAGATATCCTTACAAAGGATACGATTTTGGACTTAATAAGTAAGTTTATTTTTGTCGAGACAAAAGAAAAAGTAGATGATAAGACCGGGAAAATCAAACGTTCTGAGAATTTGATATTCCCTCGTTATCACCAGCTGGATGTTATTCGAAAAGTGCTTGCCGATGTTAGAGAAAATCGCACTGCACAGAATTACTTGATTCAGCATAGCGCTGGATCTGGAAAAACAAATTCTATAGCATGGTTGGCACATCGTTTAACATCTCTTCATGACGAAGAAAACAAGATAATTTTTGACAACATCATTATTGTCACTGACCGAGTTGTTGTTGACCGTCAGCTTCAAAAAGCAATCATGGGAATGGAGCATAAGGCCGGATTGATTCGTGTTATGGACGATAAGTGCAATTCAGCTGACCTTGCGATTGCATTGAATGGTAATACAAAGATTATTGCAACCACAATTCAAAAGTTCCCGTATATTGTTGATAGTGTAAAGGACCTTAAGAATAAAAGTTTTGCAGTAATTATTGATGAGGCACATTCTTCTACTGCAGGTAAAGATATGGCTGCGGTAACAATGTCGCTTGGTTCTGGTGATCAAACTGAATCAGATGTTGAAGATATGATTTCAAGTGAAATCAAAAGAAACGGTAAGCAAGCAAATGTATCAATTTTTGCATTTACAGCTACACCTAAGCCGACAACAATTCAGTTGTTTGGTCGTTTGAATACGCATGGCCAGAGAGAAGCATTTCACGTTTATTCGATGAAGCAGGCTATAGAAGAGGGCTTTATTCTTGATGTTCTGCAGAACTATACAGAGTATTCAACTTTTTACCAGCTTAACAAGGAAATCGAAGACGATCCTCGTTGTAAAACGAATGCGGCAAAGAGGCAGATTGCACGCTTTATAGAATTGCATGATACTAATATTGCACAGCGTGTAGAAGTAATTGTTGAGCATTTCCGAACAACGGTAATGCAGGAACTGGGTGGCCAGGCTAAGGCAATGGTTATTACCGCGTCCAGACAAGGTGCTGTTAAATATAGACAGGCTTTTGAGGAGTACATTACCAAGAAAGGTTACGACGGAATTCATGCTCTGGTTGCATTTTCTGGAAAAGTAAAACTACCGGATGATGATAAAGAATATACAGAGGCATCTATCAATGGTTTTCCGGAGGATAGACTCACCAAAGAATTTGATACAGATAATTATCAAGTGCTTTTGGTTGCTAATAAATATCAGACAGGTTTTGATCAGCCAAAACTGTGCGCAATGTATGTTCTGAAAAACTAAGAGGTGTTAATGCTGTCCAGACACTTTCGAGACTGAATCGTATTTGTGCTCCATATGATAAAAAGACATTTGTGTTGGATTTTGTAAATACATACGAGGATATCAAAGCTGCATTTGCTCCATACTACACCACAACATTACTGGCAAATTCAGTAACGCCTAATGCAATTTACGACTTGGAAGCTACTATTGATGCCTATGCATTATTTGATCCGGCTGACATTGAAGCTGCAAATGATATATTGTATTCACAGAAAGTAACAGGAAAACAGAAGCAAAGATTGACATTCTTCCTGCAGAAAAGCAAGAAGCTACTGGAACATTATGAATATGAAACACAGCGTCAAGCTGTGGCAGATATGCGTGGATTTGTTCGTTATTATGAGTTTTTGCTTCAAGTTTCTAGTTTTGAAGATACTGATTTGCACAAGAAATATAACTTTATTTCATACCTGTTAGCTTATATCAATATTAAGCATCCGGGTGGTGGTTTTAATTTAGATGGAAAGATCAAAGCCTCTCAATTTGTTCAGAAAAAGGGTGAAGAACATGTTTCATCTGATCTGGTTGCAAAGCCGGTAATGAAATTGCCAACGGCGGAACACTTTGGTTTGAGTGAGGATAAAGAAAAGAGACTGTCTGAAATAATCGATGAGATTAACAGCAAGACTGGCAAGAACTATGATAACGATGTTGTTGTAAAGGCTATGCTGCAGATTAGAGATATCCTTATGAAATCAGATAAACTTAAAACAAGTGCTAAGAATAATACACAGCAAGACTTTGAGTTCTCTTATTTTGATGATATTGATGATGCACTTATTGAAGGATTGTCACAGAATCAAGATTTCTTTTCAATGTTGTTGTCAAATGATGAAATGAAACATCAGGTGATGGGAATTTTTTCTGATGAGATTTATAAAAGTCTTAGAGAATCAGTATAAAGGCGGTGAAAGACAGTGTTCGATAAATTTCGACTAAAAGAAGTGCTGGTAGAGTACAAAAAACGCTTTGTGCAACAACAGTGGCCTAATGAAAAATATAAATGGGAGGCTGTGCAATGCTTTCAGTTAAATTGGGATGTCAATTCAGATGATTTTGCACAGATGCTAACAAAGTCACTTGCTCAGACGCTAATTTGTTGACATCGGTAAATAACTTCCCAGCAAGAATGATTACCAAGTTTGCAGAGATTGCGCCAGAAGAAGTACGCTCAATGTATATTGAACTGTATGATGAGAGCAAGGATTTATACGAGAGAGTAGCCAGCTTCAAAAATAAATCTAATACGTTATTAGAGAGGTATGGCAATGGAGCGGCTCAGCATTACCAGTATGAAAATGCGATAATGACATATTTATGGCTTCGATATCCGGATAAATATTACATCTACAAATTGAGTGAAGTAAAAGCTGTCTCGTCGGAGCTGGAAAGTGATTATCGATTCAAAAAGGGTGCTTATGCTGATAACATCAGGAATTTTGTGGCATTTTATGATGAGATTTGTGCTGAACTTCAGCAGGATGATGAACTTAAAAATCTGCTTAATTCTCGCTGACATCTACATGTTACGCTGATCCTGAATTACGAACTCTTACAATAGATGTGGGCTTCTTTATTTCTCGCTATTGGAACAAGGAGGAACCAGGTCCTAAAGCGGATGAGTGGTGGCCGACTGATTATACTCCGGCATTAACGGTAGAGGATTGGTTAGAGCTTCTGACAGATAAAGACGTATTTAATGAGAGCAGTCTCGAAATCATGAAACGAATGAAGGATTATGGTGGAAAGGCTACTTGCACTCAGCTTGCTGTGAAATATGGAGAAACCAAGAACTTTTATAATAGTGGATCTGTTGCATTGGCAAGACGTATTGTTCAAAAAACTGGATGTCCAGTAATTGCAAGAGATGAAGAAAACTCTCGATTTTGGCCTGTATTATATGTTGGTAAGAATGCTGCAAAAGATGAAGAAGGATCTTATGTTTGGAAACTTCGTGATGAATTAGCAGAAGCTCTAGATCAAGTCGATTTATCAGAAGTCCTTTTGTATGCGCAAGATGAAGAAGGAGAAGAAGATCATAGATACTGGTTTTTGAATGCAAATCCCAAAATATGGAGTATGGCTAGCATGCCAGTTGGAGAAGTACAGGATTATACATTATATAATGATAATGGCAATAAACGGCGTATTTTTCAGAATTTCTTAGATGCAAAGGCTGGAGATATGATAATCGGCTATGAGTCCACACCGGTAAAGCAGGTAGTTGCAATTCTCAAAATTAGTGCGGAACAAGAATGGAAAATCAATTTATTTTGAAAAAGTAGAAGGGCTGTCTTCTCCAATTGATTATGCAACTCTGAAAGCTTGTCCAGAACTTGAAAAGATGGAGTACTTTGGTAATCCGCAGGGTAGTCTGTTCAAACTGACAAAGGGTGAATATGATTTCATTTATGACATGATTCGTGATGAAAATCCAGCACCACCTGCAGCAGATAGTATTGAAAAATATGACAAAGAAAAGTTCTTAAATGATGTATATATGACTGAAGCAAAGTATGAGCGCTTAGTTGCAGTTTTGAAAAAGAAGAAAAATATTATTCTTCAAGGTGCTCCAGGTGTTGGAAAGACATTTGCGGCAAAGAGACTTGCATATTCGATTATGGGTGAGAAGGATGATGATCGCATAGAGTTTGTGCAATTCCATCAAAATTATTCCTATGAAGATTTCATGATGGGGTATAAGCCGGTTGAAGATGGATTTGAATTGAAGTATGGTATTTTCTATAGATTTTGTCAAAAGGCTGCAAACCATCCTGATAAAGATTATTTCTTTATCATTGATGAGATCAACCGTGGAAATATGAGTAAGATCTTTGGTGAGTTACTCATGTTAATTGAGGCAGATTATAGAGATACGAAAGCAACATTAGCCTACAATGGCCTAAGTTTCTCTGTCCCAAAGCGTCTACATATCATTGGTATGATGAATACTGCTGATAGAAGTCTGGCGATGATTGATTACGCACTTCGTCGTCGTTTTAGCTTCTTTGATATGGAACCGGGATTTGATTCAGAAGGTTTTATTAAATATCAGGAAGGATTCGCAAACGACACATTCAATACTCTGATTGACCGTATTAAGGAATTGAACCAAGAAATTGCTAAAGATAAATCACTTGGTAAAGGTTTCTGTATTGGGCATAGCTATTTCTGTAACACAGATGAGTGTACAGAAGAATGGATGCAAGATGTGGTTGATTTTGATGTGTTGCCTATGTTAGCAGAATACTGGTTTGATGATACAGACAAAACTGCAACGTTGGGAGAATATTTTGCACGGTGTATTTCAATGACAAAGGATAAGAGCATTTTAATCAATAATATTTATCATATGCTTTCTTATGCTTTTCAGGCACTGAACCAAGAAACCTATGAAGATGTTGCAGTAGAGTCTTTTGACGAGATGTATAATCTGCTGGCAGCGATTCTGTCTAAGGGAATTGGATTGCAGTTAAAGCAAGGGCTATATAGAGAATACATAAGTCGTCAGGAAGAACTTTCAGTTATGCGCGGCAAAATAAATATGCCGGGTACAATTAAAAATAGGTTGGCACATAAAAGGGTACTTACTTGCGACTTTGATGAGTTGTCAGAAAACAATTTACTGAATCAAATACTGAAAACAACTGTTACGCTTCTTTTACGCAATGGAAAAGTGCAAGCAAAATACAAAGATGATCTAAAAAGAAAATGTTGTATTTTTCAAATGTAGAGATAATAGAACCAACAGGAATTAAATGGTCGTCCATTCGTTTTCAGCGTAACAATCAAACATATAGAATGCTTGTAAGTATTTGCCAGTTGATTATTGAGGGGATGCTTATTACAACAGATTCAGGTGACTATAGGTTAGCCTCTTTCGTAGATGAGCAACGTATGTGTAGGTTGTATGAGAAATTTATTCTGGAATATTACAGCAGACATTATCCTGAATTATCTGTCAGTGCATCACAGATTCCGTGGTCACTGGATGATGGTATTGGAACCATGCTTCCGGTCATGCAAAGTGATATTCATCTGCAACGTGGCAATACTGTACTTATTATTGACGCAAAATACTATAGTCACACAACACAGTCCCAGTTTGATAAACATACGATTCATTCCAATAATTTGTATCAGATTTTTACATACGTAAAAAATCGGAGTTATCAATTTGGAGAGGAGAAAAATACAGTTTCTGGAATGCTTCTCTATGCAAAGACAGAAGAAGAAATACAACCGGACAATGTGTATCAAATGCATGGAAGTCAGATAAGTGTTAAAACTCTAGACTTGAACCAGCCTTTTGCGGAGATTGCTAATCAGATGGATAGAATTGTGGAGTCACATTTTTCTGGACTTGCAAAGAAATATTAAAGCCATCAATTTTGTTGTGCTTTTCAATTGGTGAAATGAGAAGAAACCAGAAGGAGGTCTCTTATTTGAAAAAGAAAAAAGATGAAATAACCATCCGTTCCAGCGCTGCAGAAGTATTTGACTTATGTTGCTTCTGTCGGTGATCAGCAGGACAGCATTGAGATGCGCTATGAGGATGAGAATATATGGCTGACACAGAAGATGATGGCCACGTTGTACGATGTGGATGTTCGCACCATAAATTATCATGTAAAAAAAATCTTCAGTGATAGCGAATTACAAGAGGATTCAGTTATCCGAAAATTTCGGATAACTGCCGCTGACGGAAAAAGCTACAGCACAAATCACTATTCCTTGGAGATGATTATTGCAGTAGGCTTTAAAGTAAATTCAGAGCGTGCGGTTCAGTTCCGTAAATGGGTCAATCAAATTGCCAAGGACTACACCATCAAAGGCTGGGTTATGGATGACGAACGTCTAAAAAATGGTGGATCAGTGCTTACAACAGAATATTTTGATCGTTTGCTTGAGCAGATTCGTGAGATCCGTTTATCTGAGCGTAGATTCTATCAGAAGATAACGGACATCTAGCTACAGCTCTTGATTACGACCGCACATCCAAAACAACAAAGCAGTTTTTTGCCAAGGTGCAGAACAAGATGCATTATGCAGTTCACGGACATACGGCAGCAGAGTTGATTTATGAGCGAGCAGATGCTGATAAGCCACATATGGGGCTGACCACGTGGGCAGCAGCACCGGAAGGAAAGATTGTAAAAAGTGATGTGAGTGTTGCGAAGAATTATCTTTCAGAGCAGGAAATGCGTTCATTAGAGCGTATCGTTTCTGCTTATCTGGATCTGGCCGAGGATCGTGCAGAACGTTACATTCCGATGACAATGGAGGACTGGGCAAAGCGTCTGGATCTATTCCTGATGGCTGATGACAGAGAGGTCCTTCAGGATGCAGGAAAGATCACGGCAGAGATTGCCAAGGCTAAAGCCGAGACTGAATTTGAAAAGTATCGTGTTATTCAGGACAGATTGTTCATGTCTGACTTTGATAAATACATGTTGGAACTGGAAGAGAATGCGAAGAAGTAATAGGATCGGTCCTCTCTTTCAATGCTGGATTTTCAGGTATGATAAGGTCGAGTGCATGGAAACCTGGCTATCAGTTAGGACGAAAAATAGCTGTTGACCTGTTTTTGTAGGAAGAACGGACAAGGTTGAGGCGATGGAGGTTCCTTGCAAAATTTGACTTTTATGTTTGAATCACTATAATAGTAGAAACGAATAAAAAAAGTTGAACTTTTTCCGTGAACAGGCGAGGTTTAGGCTGTGATATGGATAGCGGAATGTATCAAGAATTTTCTGCTACAGAATTTGTAGATATGTTTCCGCAAACAAACGGAGATATTTTGGTACATACCATTATTAGTCTGGATAGTTCCCGATGACCGACATCAATCCGGACCTATCGAGCCATGTGGAGACTGTGGTTCTTTTGTCCCAACTGAAACAAAAGCCGGCATGAAGGTTTCCAATCTGTATATCTCACAGGTAAAGAGAAAATGCGGAATTGAGGTTGGAAAGAATTATAATTTACCTAAAATGAAGA
>ENA-OQAN01000394-OQAN01000394.1-human-gut-metagenome-genome-assembly--contig:-NODE-394-length-23869-cov-2.160096_pt1 | contig 23869 bp, 29 predicted proteins | sample MGYA00242735_ERZ504527 | MGnify/ENA primary metagenome ERZ504527 (study PRJEB26092, sample SAMD00036230) | human gut metagenome | host: Homo sapiens | study: EMG produced TPA metagenomics assembly of... | reverse complement strand
ACTCATTTGATTGGTAATTACTCACTTAAAACTCGAAAGTTTTAAAATTCAAACGCTAAACTTACGATGAGGTACTTTTCTTACTCCCATTTTAATCTTTTAATTGTTAAAACGGTTGTAAAGTAATTCTGTATTAAGACAGATTTTTTGCATTGACCGGTCAATCGAAGGTATCGTGCGTTTGCTGGCAGGAGCGGGAAAAAAGTTGCCGGGCCGGATCATTCTGCTCCTGTCTTTTCGGAAAGAACCGGATGCTTCTGCTGCATATTCGGAGGAGCATGGAGAGCGAAGTTTCTCTGCATTTTGTAATCCGGGAAAGAATTGTTACCTTTATGCCCTAAAGCGTAACAATGATGGAAAATAAAATCAAATTTGCACCGAATGTGATGCTGATTGATGCATCCTATCTGGACCGCGTCACTTGTGACCTGCAGGCCCATTTCGCCCCGATTGTGAACCGTGAACTGCCGAAAGCTGACTTGGCGGTATTGCTGGAATGTCTGGCGCTGGATGCAGGTATGAAGCTGGGCAATAACGAAATACAGGTTATTTTTATCTATGAATCCGGAGAAGGACGCCTGGAGGGGCTGACTCCTTCCGATTTAGGAAAGGAACTGCACGGCATGGCCTTCAAGAGTGAACTGGGCGAATTTGCCTCTATGCCTTCCAGCCTTCGGATCTGGCAACACGCGAGGAACTCTTTATCGAGTCGCTTCAGCTGGCCGGTGAGTTCAAGGAAATGCAGTGTCTGGCAGCTGTTGCCGATGAAGACGGGTATGGAAATCGTCTGAAAGAGGTCATCGGCGAAATGAAATGCCGGAACAAACTGACCGTATTCGGCATGAATCCGCCTGCCTATGAAGCTTCCCATCGTTTTGAAATGCTGGGATTTGCCATTTTGCAGGCTTTGGGAATCCGTTCTGAAGAACTTTAAGAAAAGAATATGCCTATGTCTGACTTCCGGTTGAAAGCTTTCTACAGTGTGGCGAAGAACTTGAGTTTCACCAAGGCTTCGCAGGAACTTTTCGTCAGTCAGCCTGCCGTTACCAAACATGTGCGCGAACTGGAAAGCCTGTATCAGGTGCGGCTTTTCGACCGTCTAGGCAACAAGATTTCACTGACTGAAGCCGGAAGGGTCCTGCTGGAGCATTGCGAACGCATCCTGCAGGAATACCGGAAGCTGGAGTTTGACATGCATTTGCTGAAGAATGAATATGTGGGACAACTCCGTCTGGGGGCCAGCACAACCATTGCACAATATGTATTACCGCCGATTCTGGCCCGTTTTACGGAGAAATATCCTCAAATAGAAGTCTCGCTGATTGACACAAATTCACGGAACGTAGAGCAGGCTTTGCATGAACATGCCATTGATCAGGGAATGATTGAGGGAGTTTTCCGGGCACCTACCCTGAAGTATGAACCGTTTCTGTGTGACGAACTGGTGCCGGTGGTCAGCTGTACGAATACGGATTCAGAAATACCTGACGAGCTGACTCTCGATGAACTTCGTGCTATGCCGCTGGTGTTGCGGGAGCGCGGATCGGGAACGCTGGATGCCATTGAGATGGTTCTGGCCGAGCAGGGACTGAAACTTTCGTCGCTGAATGTGCGGATGCACCTGGGGAGTACGGAGAGCATCAAGTCGTTTCTCCGTTACAGCCGTTGCATGGGGATTGTTTCCATCTTTGCCGTTGAGCGTGAATTGAAGGAAGGTCTTTTCCGCATTGTCGAAGTGCTGAGCTGACTTTCAAGCGTCATTTCTGTTTTGTTTCGGTGCAGGGACAGGAAGCGGAAACGTCTGTCATCTTTTCCCGCTTCGTCCGTCAGTGTCTGCAGTCCCGTTGAGGCTTTATCCGTACAGTTTCTTGATCAGGTCGCTCCGGCCGATTCGTTTCAGTTCGTTGATGATGCACGGCGTCTTCGGGCTTGTACCAGAAGAAGAACATGCGCTGGGCCAGTTTTTCCCTGGACGTCTTGGCTGAGAATACGGGTTCCAGTGTGTAAGGATGGAAACCGGTATACCAGGCTTCGGTGGCCACGGTCATCGGTGTCGGCGTGAAATCCTGCACCTGTTCCAGATGGAAATCCAGTTTGCGGGTGATGACAGCGAGTTCTGCCATGTCTTCTTCCGTACATCCGGGATGGCTGCTTATAAAATAAGGTATGATCTGCTGGCGCAGATTGAGTTCCCGGTTCAGCTTGTCGAAGATATTCTTGATTGGTAGAACTGCTCGAAAGGCGGCTTCCGCATGAGATAAAGCACCCGGTCACTGGTATGTTCGGGAGCTACTTTCAGGCGTCCGCTGACATGCCGTGTGATGAGTTCGCGCGTATAGGCAGCGGTGCTCTTGTTCACTTCGGGGTCTTTGCTCTGATGCAGGAGCAGGTCATAGCGTACCCCGCTTCCGATGAAACTTTTCTTGATGCCCGGCAGTGCGTCTACGGCATGGTAGATGTCAAGCAGCGGCCGGTGGTCGGTATTCAGGTTCGGGCATACCTTGGGATGAATGCACGACGGGCGTTTGCAGCGCCGGCATAGCTGTTCGTCTTGCCCTTCATGCGGTACATGTTGGCTGAGGGGCCTCCCAGATCGCTGAGATAACCTTTGAAGTCGGGCATTTCCGTGATGGTCTTGACTTCCTTCAGGATGCTTTCCTTGCTGCGGCTGACGATGAATTTTCCCTGGTGGGCTGAGATGGTACAGAAAGCACAACCGCCGAAACATCCGCGGTGGATGTTGACGGAAAACTTGATCATGTCGTATGCAGGAATACGTTTTCCCTTGTATTTGGGGTGGGGAAGACGGGTGTAAGGAAGGTCGAACGACATATCCAGCTCACCTTGAGTCATGGGCGGATAGGGGGGATTGACCACTACTACCTGCTTTCCGGTCTGCTGGAAAATACGTGCGGCGGCATACTTGTTGGACTCTTCTTCGATGTGACGGAAGTTTTGTGCCTGCTTCTTCTTGTCTTTCAGGCATTCTTCGTGAGAGAACAGACGCAGGTCTTCTTCTGCTGCCTGAAATTCACTTTCCCTGACTACATAAGCCGTCTGGGGGAGATCAGTCGGTACAGCGGGCTTTTCTTTCATGCGGCGGCACAAGTCCGTCACCGGTTTTTCGCCCATACCGTAAATCAGCAGGTCGGCACCCGATTCTACCAGGATGGACGGGCGTACCTTGTCCTGCCAGTAGTCATAATGCGTCAGTCTTCGCAGGGAGGCTTCGATACCTCCCAGGATGACCGGCACGTCAGGGTACAGTTTTTTCAGAATTTGAGTATAAACGATGCTTGGATATTCCGGCCGCATGTCATGGCGTCCGTCGGGAGTATAGGCATCTTCACTGCGCAGGCGCTTGTTGGCCGTGTACTTGTTGACCATGCTGTCCATACATCCGGCTGACACTCCGAAGAACAGTCTGGGACGTCCCAGTTTCTTGAAATCCCGCAAATCATCCCGCCAGTTGGGCTGTGGGATGATTGCTACTTTCAGTCCTTGTGATTCCAGCATGCGTCCGATGACTGCAGCTCCAAACGACGGATGGTCCACGTAGCGTCTCCGCTGAACAGGATTACGTCCAGTTCATCCCATCCTCTCAGTTCTACTTCTTTTTTGGTTGTAGGCAACCAGTCTGTCAGTTTATACTCTTTCAAATTGTTTCGTTCTAATTATAATAATGTATCGGATTATTCTTCGGAATCTTTCCGGGCTTCCTTGTCGCGTTCCCACTGGATGTACAGCAGGATCAGCTGATGAAGTCCGAAAGCTTTCATGTTGTTGTGATAAATGACATCAATGCACAAGTCAAGCAGATCTTTGCTGTTTTCTTCCATGGAAGCGATCAGGGAGCGCACATTCAGTTTGAGCTTGTCCAGAACGGATTCATCACGATGCCGTTGCTGTCGATCAGGTGCTGGAAAAGTGCATATTTTTCAATGGTCTGTAAATGTTCATCTGAAATATCCATGGTACGTGTACCAGTGGGATTAGTTTGTATTGTATACATAGCGATACTGTTTAAAGTTTGTTTATACAGACAAAGTTAGAGTTTTTTCCGTAATAACCTTGTCTTTTATCCTTATTTTTCAAAGAAACCCAGGATGGCCTTCATGACGTGATTCCGCTCTCCTTCTTCCGGAATGCTTTCAAAGGGGAAGCCCAGGACGAAAGTCCGGTAATTGCCCCGGTATGCAATGCCGGCTCCGTAATTGCCGGATGTATAGACGAAGGTGGAGAAAGATCCGCCGGTCGGGTAGAGGTAGCCTGACTGTGGAACGGCATACGTCGTTTCGTTGGCGCGGCGCGGCAGCCGGAACCGGACATTCAGGCCGCTGACTTCTTCACAGCTGAGCGGAGCGGTCAGCCCCTGATCTGCATATTTAAGTACGTTCTGGCAGAATGCCTTGCCTTCTGCATCCTTACTTTTGCCGTCGCTGAGATAAGCTCCGCTGATCAGCAGGTTTCCTCCCTGATTGCAGTAGCGCGTCAGTGCTTCCCGGATTTCGGGGCTGATTCCTTTCCGGTCGGCTCCGTACAGGAAATCTACCACGTCGCAGGCAGTTAGGTCGGTAGATCCGCTTTCAATGGTTTCGTCGCTGCACGAAACGAAAGAATAGCGTCCTGCGGCCTGGATCGCCTTGCCGTGAATGAAAGGATAGTCGAAAGTGTTACCGGCAATGAGCTTGCCTTCCAGTTCGTTGCCGCTGTATCCCAATCCGGTTTCATCTTCTATACCGGGGCGGCTGCGGTCGAAGTTTTGCTGATAACCGCAATAGGCTGGCGTCTGTCCGTCGGGAATACCCGGATCATTGAGCAGGTCGAAGCCTTGCATCAGGGGAGAGTTGATGCTTCCCGGACCGGAAACCCGGTCGAAGGCATTTACAATCAGTACGGTTCCCTTGCTTCGTTTGGCTTTGCAGGCTGAGAGTGTTTCGGAAGGAAAACTTTCTCCTCCGCGGTTCACTGCTGTTACCCGGAAGCTGTAGACCAGTCCGGGTTCTACTTCAACGGTCAGTTCCGGTCTGCGGGTATAGGTTCCGTTGTCGAATCCTCCTCGTCCCACCCGTGTGTAGACAATGTATCCTTGTGCTTCCGCGGTCGGTTCGAGCACGTCTTCTGTCGGTGTCCATCTCAGGTCGAAGGTGTTCTTTTTCTTTCCCTCACTGATGGCAAAGTGAGTGACCGGGAGCGGCTGTACGGTATAGCTGGTGCCGTGCATGTCGGCCAGGTATTTCAGGACAGACTTATAGACAGACCGTGCCACGGTAAATTTGAAGGCCGGTTCATGTCCCAGCTTCAGGTCGTTGAAGTTCTGGTGTGACAAAAGTTCCAGTATCATGGACGGAACAGCCGGCAGGCGTGTTTCGCTGTAATTGCGGTTCCACATGCTTCTTCTCTGCCAGTTCACGCCGAAACGTGCGTCGATGTCTCTTTTCAGACCGGTCAGCACCATGTCAGCGAGGTCACGTGAGGCATACCGGGAAATACCGCAGTTCAAGCGCCCTTCATTGAAGCCGGTGGTATAGATGCCAGGGTGCCGACCAGCTGGTCGTCGGTCTTGAAACCGGCATCACTGTGGAAGCTAAAGTCATTTCGAAAGGAACCTTCAGTCCCTTTTCGGCCGGATTGAAGACGGATCCTCCGCTCAGGTAATTGGTCATAAGCGAGCGGGTATTGATGTCGTCGTTATAATCGTTGGTTCCGTTGCTTTTGCTGTAGACCGGATAAGGCATGCCTGCCCATTGTGCCCAGTAGCGGGCTCCTTCCAGATAGCGCGGCATTCCGCTTACCGAACCTCCCCGTTCGATGTTTCCCATACCTCCTCCAAATCTTGCGGCATCGGCAGAAACCACTCCCTGTTCCTTGCTCTCATTGCTCAGCACGACCATGCCGTAGTCATTGCAGCCTTTGTCGAATTCGAATGTTCCGAGATAAACCCATGTGCCTCCTCCCATCTGCTGGTTAACCCGGAATTCCGTAACGCCTCCGTTGTGGAAGACAAGATATTTGGCATCGCTGACACTTTCCGGCAAGGTCTGGTAGCTGACGTACACCGCATATTTCCCTTTTTCCGGAATGTCGGGAATCCATTCGGCAAAAGCTTTTTCCGGTTTGGTCTGGGTGGTAATCATGCGTGCGGTACCGTCGGCAAACGGGTTATGATTGTCCGGATATACGGAATATTGCTGGGCAAATCCGGGAGCCGGGGCGTTTGTCCAGCGGCATTTTTTATAGTTTACTTCCAGATACTGGCTTCCGGCCGGACAGGTATTGTTGTCCACGATGACTTCCTGACGTTGCCAGTTGCGTTCACGCGGCGTAAAAACAATTGCACCCGCATTTTCAAGCATGGGAATCAGGTAAGGAACAACAAACGACTGGGTGAATAAATCCTCGGTCGTACCGAAGAGACGGGGCCGTTGCCAGCGCCATTCGTTCCGGTCAATCTTGTAGAACATGCCGTGACTTTGCCATACAGCCAGGTGGGTTCCTTTCAGTCCGCGGGTGATTTCATACGGGCGTGACAGGTTCTCTACCCAGGGATTACCGTGGTAGCTGATATTTTTGTACTGCCGGTCTGTATCCTTCTTCTTGCGGAATGCATTCGGAATCAGGTTGTCGATGGGCATTCCGTCGGCGTAGATGGTAATTTGATAATAGTTGACCGGACCGGGAAGGGACTGGGTGATCAGACGGTAGATGGCCGATGTTGTTTCTTCGGTGAAAGGCTGATAGCCGAACGATGGCGACGCATATACCTGTAAAGTCCGCTTCTCATGGTCGAGGGACAAAGTGGTCCAGTTTGCAGGTGCCGATATCGGCATGACTGGTCTGGTAGTTTTTGAAAAAGTCAGTAAGACGTTGTTTGACTGTATTGTCCAGACTTTGTGCTAAAACAGGCAGCAGGGGACAAAACAGGACGGTCAGCATTATGAAAACGATTCTTCTCATGATGACGCTTGTTTTAATAATCAGAAGTAAAATGATAAATGAGGAAAACTCATGGTGCCGGTATGATTTATGAATAGAAGGATGTTGATGCGCGGGCAGTCAACATCCTTCTATGAACGGGACATCAGATTTTTCCCAAGTTAAACTTTTCGGGATGTTTCCCTTTGAAGTCTTTAAAATAAAGTTTGATTTCGCGCATATCCTTTTCAATATCTCCGCTTGGATACAGATATTTGTCGGCAGTGATACATTTCTTTTCGTAGTCAATACCGATCAGAACAATGGGAATCTGCGCGCCAAGTGCAATGTAATAAAACCCTTTTTTCCATTCCGGATTGGCAGACCGTGTACCTTCTGGCGTAATGGCAAGGTGAAACTTGTCGCTTTGTTTCACCTTTTCAATGATTTGTTCTACCATGGATGTCCGTTTGCTCCGGTGTACGGGAATACCTCCCATCCATCGGAAGATGGGGCCCAACGGAAAGAAGAACCACTCCTTTCATCAAAAAACCGGACTCCCGGCCAACAGCGCCGATGAACAGTTTTCCGATGAAAAGGTCCCAGTTGGTGGTATGTGGCGCCGCACAGATGATACACTTGTCAAAATCTGGGACGGATACCTTGGCTTTCCATCCCAGCAGGGTATGGTAAATGAAGCGGCAGAAAGCTTGTTTCATTCCTGTTTGCCACAAATTACAGCCAGTTCATGCAGAATCTTCTGGCTTTCCACTTCCATATCTTCTTTCAGTTTCTTGTAGAATCCTTTTACATTACCCGGTTCCGTGTGACTGATCCGGCTGATCAGATCCTGGCGCAGGTTAACCAGTTTGGTTACGACTTCATAGATAGCTTCACTTTTATCTTCTGATACATGAGCAGCTTCCCATCCGCACAGTCCGACAGTCATTAGTAAAAGCATTAGTTTATTTTTTTCTTCAATTGTCTTCTATTTGCCATAATTGTAAATTTTGAAGGTTAATGATTTATTTGATTTCGTGGTAAAGATAAGCTTTTTTCTTGGAATAATCTTCATGCTTTGAATGAATAAAAAAGAAATTTTATCTGTATACGTTTTCGTATTTCCGAAAAAAGCGCGAAATTTGCACAGAATGAAGTTTATTCTTACACCTTTATATAAATAATAGAATTATGACAAAAAGTGCATTACAAATTGCAAGAGCTGCTTATCAGCCTAAATTGCCGAAAGCCTTGACAGGCGCTGTAATGGTGAAGGAAGGAGAACCGACTCAGTCCGTAGCCGATCAGGAAGCTATCCAGAAGTTGTTCCCCAACACTTATGGAATGCCGTTGATTCAGTTCGTAGAAGGCGAGTCTAAGGAATATGCTCCGATGAATGTCGGCGTTATTCTGTCTGGTGGACAGGCTCCGGGCGGACACAACGTAATTTCTGGTTTGTTTGACGGTATCAAGAAACTGAACCCGGCTAACAAACTGTACGGATTTATTCTGGGTCCTGGTGGTTTGGTTGATCACAAATACATGGAACTGACTGCTGACATCATCGACGAGTATCGTAACACAGGTGGTTTTGATATCATCGGTTCAGGACGTACCAAACTGGAAAAAAGAAGATCAGTTTGAAAAAGGTTATGAAATCCTGAAAGAACTGGGTATCAAAGCTCTGGTTATTATCGGTGGTGACGACTCTAATACGAATGCTTGTGTATTGGCTGAATATTATGCTGCCAAGAACTATGGTATTCAGGTAATCGGATGTCCGAAAACAATCGACGGTGACTTGAAGAACGATATGATTGAAACTTCTTTCGGTTTCGATACTGCCTGCAAGACATACGCTGAAGTTATCGGTAACATCGAACGTGACTGTAACTCTGCACGTAAATACTGGCACTTCATCAAACTGATGGGACGTTCTGCTTCTCACATCGCTCTGGAATGTGCTTTGCAGACTCAGCCGAACATCTGTATCATCTCTGAGGAAGTAGAAGCTAAGAACATGTCATTGGATGACATCGTAACTTACATCGCTCAGGTTGTTGCAGACCGTGCTGCTGCTGGTAACAACTTCGGTACTGTATTGATTCCGGAAGGTCTGATCGAATTCATCCCGGCTATGAAGCGTCTGATTGCAGAATTGAATGACTTCCTGGCTCACAACGGTGAAGTAGTTCAAACAGCATCAAACGTTCTAAACAGCGTGACTATATCATCAGCAAGCTGACTCCGGAAAATGCTGCTATCTATGCTTCTCTGCCGGAAGGTGTAGCTCGTCAGTTGTCACTTGACCGCGACCCGCACGGAAACGTTCAGGTTTCTTTGATCGAAACAGAAAAGCTGCTGTCTGAAATGGTTGCTACCAAGCTGGCTGCATGGAAAGAAGAAGGCAAGTATGTTGGTAAGTTCGCTGCACAGCACCACTTCTTCGGTTACGAAGGACGTTGCGCTGCTCCGTCAAATTTCGATGCTGACTACTGCTACTCTCTGGGTTACACTGCATCTATGCTGATTGCTAACGGAAAGACTGGTTACATGTCTTCTGTTCGTAACACAACAGCTCCTGCTGCAGAATGGATTGCAGGTGGTGTGCCTATCACAATGATGATGAACATGGAACGTCGTCACGGTGAAATGAAACCGGTTATCCAGAAAGCTCTGGTTAAGCTGGACGGTGCTCCGTTCAAGAAATTTGCTGCATGCCGTGAAGCCTGGGCTAAGGAAACTGCTTACGTTTATCCGGGCCCGATCCAGTACTTCGGTCCGACTGAAGTTTGCGATGAGCCGACCAAGACTCTGCAGCTGGAACAGGCTAAATAATAAACTGTTGATAAATTGAATGGAAGAATGAGAGACTGAGGGATTTGTTTGCAGAAACTTTTCTTCATCTTTCATTCTTCTTTCTTCTGTTGATTTGTGGTATCCGCATTTATTTAAACTAAAGAAACATGGCAAAAGAACCGCCCATACAGGTGGTAAACAAACCTCGTAGCAGAAAAAAGACATCCGGAAAAGGACGAAGACAGACAAAAAAGAAGCAAGGATTCAAGCCTCCGTTCCAGATGCCTGTGTGGCTTCATTATTTGCTGACAGGGGTGGTTTCTGTTTGCATCATCTTGGGTTTCTATTGGTTCTTCATCCGTCCTTATGCTTATCGCTGGAAACCGTGTTACGGCTTGAAGGCTTATGGAGTATGTATTCCGTATGGTTATGGAGTTCATGGCTTTGATGTTTCTCATCATCAGGGGCATATAGACTGGGCAGCACTCAGTGAAGTGCAGCATACTCCTTTCCCTATCCGTTTTGTTTTTATGAAGGCTTCCGAAGGAGGAGACTTCAGCGATACGGCTTTTGTGCATAATTTTAATGAGGCACGTAAGAATGGATTCATTCGCGGAGCCTACCATTTCTATAATCCGAAAACGGATGCTTTGCGTCAGGCTGATTTCTTTATCCGTTCGGTAAAACTGGAACCGGGAGATCTTCCGCCTGTTCTGGACATAGAAACGCGCAGTGACAACATGGATAAACTGCATCGTGATCTGAAGATCTGGCTGCGCCGGATTGAAAATTATTATAAAGTCAAGCCGATTCTTTATACTTCTTACAAGTTCAAAACCCGCTACCTGAATGACTCTGTATTTAATTCTTATCCCTATTGGATTGCACATTATTATGTGGATTCTGTGGAATATCAGGGGGAGTGGAAGTTCTGGCAGCATACTGATGTCGGACGTTTGCCGGGTATTGACGAACAGGTAGACCTCAATGTGTTTAACGGAAGTATGGAGGAACTGAAAAGCATGACTATACCTGATACCTTAAAGACCGATACATTATGAATCTTTTATTGAACATCCTTTGGATTATTCTGGGCGGATTGCTTGTCTGTCTGGAATACATTGTAGGCAGCGTATTGCTGATGATTACGATTATTGGTATTCCTTTTGGACTGCAGTCCCTTAAACTGGCTTTGCTGGCGTTGTGTCCCTTCGGGCAAAGAGTTGTCAGCATTCCTTCTGACGGAGGTTGTTTGTCTGTTCTGATGAATATACTCTGGATTTTCTGCGGGGGAATCTGGATTGCCCTGACTCATCTGGCCTTTGGTGTATTGCTTTGTATTACAGTGATTGGAATACCTTTTGGCATGCAGCATTTTAAACTGGCCGGTCTGGCTCTGACTCCTTTTGGAAAGACGGTCAGTGCGGCCTGATCATCTGATATTGCTACAGATATTTGAAAAATAATCCTTTTCTCGCTGAGAAAGAAAATCCCGGATATGAAAAAGGCTGCCCGAACCAGTATGGAAGGCAGCCTTCAATGTTACGTATGCAGATTTTATTTCATGATTAGCTTAACTGCAGCCCAGTTGTGCTTTTCCCGGTAATGCACGAATTCCAGTCCCAGGCTTTCACCGCGTTCGCGGATAGCCGGAATGTCTTCCACATAGAATCCGCTCATGTAGATTTCCGAATCGCTGTGCATGCAGGCAGTATAAGCCGGAAGATCGTTTAGCAGGATATTTCGGTTGATATTCGCGATAATGACATCGAATGGCTTGCGTCCTTTAAGCAGGGAAGCATCCCCCAGTTCCACCGTAATGTTGTTGATGTGATTGAGGGCTATGTTGTCGCGTGAATTGTTGACGCACCAGTCATCGATATCGATAGCCGTTACGGGATCAGCCCCGCGCATACTTGCCAGAATAGCCAGGATGGAGGTTCCGCATCCCATGTCGAGTACGGATTTTCCTTTCAGGTCAGCATCCAGAAGCTCGCCTAAGATGGAGCTGGTTGTTTCGTGATGTCCGGTGCCGAACGCCATTTGCGGATTAATCACAATGTCATATTCTGCCTGAGGATAGTCCTTGTGGAAGGTGCTGTGAATTACGCATCTGTCACCGATGACAATGGGTTGGAAAAAGTTCTTTTCCCATTCTTCATTCCAGTCTTTGTCTTCCGGTTCGGTGATTGTATAAGAAAGAGAAACGTCTTCCATCGGGAAGTTCCGGATCACTTCTTTCAGGCTTCTTCATCAAACAGGGATTGCTGGATGTAGGCCTGCATTCCTTTTTCGTCCGGTACAAAGCTTTCGAAGCCGATTTCGGCGGTCAGGGCCGCAAGAACATCAGTTATGGTTTCATTACACGGCTGTGCGATAAAATTCACTTCAAAGTATTTCATACGTTATTTGTTGGTTATGTATGGGGTTATTATTTTGTTTCTTGCAGCAACGGATATCGAAAAGAATGTTTCATCGGTTACTGAATAATCATTCAGCAAATTTATTAAAAAGAATTGAATTGGCAAGTTCCTCCATGAGGAATCATCCTCTTCGACAAAAATTACGGTTATAGATCCGCAGACATATTCATTGCTTGATCATTGTCTGATTCAGATGCAGGAAGGTTTCTGCTGGAAATAGGGAAAACCCTATCTGCAAATAGGGAATTTCTTCTTGACATGCCGGAATAACTTCCTATTTTTGTAACGTGAAAAGAAAAGTAAAAACTAATAAATGCAAATGATTATGATGACAGGTAAAGTTTTTGCTTCGTTGCTGCTGGCTTGTTTGCATGGCTGGCGATGGCACAGAGTAACGATGACCTTTACTTCGTTCCCAAGAAAGAAAAGAAGACGGAAACGAAAGAGAAGGTGAATGTCGTTCCGAAGCAGACATCAAATAGAGTGGCAACTGGACAGACAGCTCCTGGGGCAGTGAAAGGAGTTGTGGTGAAGGATGTGGACGGGAACCTGCGTGATGTGGATGAATATAACCGGCGTTATACTTCCCGTGACAATACATTCGCCATTGAGAATGATACACTTTATGTGGAAGAAAAGCCTTATAACGAACGCGGAGAATGGGTGAACGGCTTCGAAGGTTCTCAGGAAGACTATGAATATGCTATGCGTATCGTACGTTTCCGTAATCCGCGTTATGCTATTCCGGTAAGCAGTCCTTTATATTGGGACGTAGTTTATGGCGCTTTGCCTTCGTGGGACTGGAATGTATATGACGACGGATTGTATGCCTATGTATTCCCTACCTATACAAACCGTTTATGGTGGGACTGGCGCTGGTCTGCCGGATTCTATGGTCCTGGCTGGGGATTCAGCTGGGGATGGAGTTCACCGTGGTATTATAGCGGCTGGTATTCCTGGTATCATCCTTGGGCGGGTCCGTACTGGGCCGGTTATTGGGGAGGCTATTGGGGACCGGGATGGCATCATCCTTATTATGCTCCTTATTATGGCGGATGGGGCGGACATTGGGCAGGCCCTCACTATTCCTATAATAACCGACGGGGAGAAATAGGGGCTCCTCATCCCAATCGTGGAACATCTGTGCGGCCGACCGGTAACCGGGGATCTTCTTATCGTACGGTAACGTCAGCATATGATCGCAATGGACGTACGGGAGGTCGTGTTGTGACGGGCAGCCGGAATACGGGATCTTCCGTGAGATCTTCTGCTGTCAGAGTCGGTGAACGGACTTCAACAGGTTACACGCGTTCCAGCCAGTTGAGAAGCGGTGAATCAACTTATACTCGTCCGAGCAGTACACGGGTTAATTCTTATCGGAACTCGAATGCATTTGACCGTCTGAACAATAACTCTTCCCGGCAGTATAATGTGAATCGTGAGACGAATACAAATCGTACCCGCAGTACATATTCTACCGGAACATCTACCCGCAGCAACTTCGGTGGCAGCAGCTTCCGTTCAACAAGCGGTGGCGGTAGCAGCACCCGTAGCGTAGGTACCGGTGGAGGAGGAGCTCGCCGCAGATAAATGAAGTTGACTGATGGGTTGTCGGAAAGATGGCTCAGAGTAGTAATGAATATAAATCAAAGAACAAATAAGATGAAAGGAAAATTGATGATTGTAGCCGGTCTTACAGCCTGTGGGCTGACGGCTACAGCTCAGACTCAATATGAAGCTGCTCGTTTCTCAAGCAGCGAACTGAACGGAACCGCCCGGTTTGTCGGTATGGGAGGTGCTATGGGAGCATTGGGAGCTGATATATCCGTCATAGGAACCAACCCTGCAGGTATCGGGCTTTTCCGCGGACATGATATTTCGACGACTTTTGGATTCAATTCAACGAAAACAAGCAGTGATTTTGCCGGAAGCCAGATGAGTGACAAGCGTCTGCGTGCTTCTTTTGATCAGATTGGTTTTGTTTATTCCAGTAAGATTGGAAACCGGACTAAACTCCGTTATTTGAATTTCGGATTCAATTATCATAAGAGCCGTAACTTCAACCGTCTTTTCCAGACTGGAGGCCTTTTGGAGGGAGCTTCCCAGACACAACAGATGGCTAATATGGTAGGAGGTCCATCTCAAATATCAGCGAGATGGATAATATATATAAATATGATGGTCAAAGCGGACTTAATCCTTATTCTCCGACGGGGGCTAATTATCCGTATCTGGGAGTAATGGGTATCCGTACGGAGCTGGTTGGTGTTGGAACATTTCAGGACGGACAAGAAACTTTCCAGGCTCCGATTGGATGGAATGGAGATGCTAACGGCTTCCGCAGCCGTGAAGAAGGTGGCATCAGCCAGTATGACTTCAACATTTCAGCGAATGTGGAAGATCGGATGTATTTCGGTCTGACGCTGGGAGTTTATGACATCAATTATCGTCGGAGCACATATTATACGGAGGATATCTATGACGGTAACAGCAGCGGATATTATGAGTTGCAGAATGCTTACCGGGCTGAAGGAAGCGGATTTGACGTAAAACTGGGAGCTATATTCAGACCGATTGCTGATTCTCCGTTCCGTTTCGGAGTGGCTATTCATACGCCGGTGTGGTATGCACTGACAGAAACTTATTCGGCAGGGATTTATTCAAATCTGAACTATGCTGACAAGACGAATTTTGAGGCTAACGAATATATTCCCGATTATACTGGAGGAGAAACCTTGCGCGACTATCAGCTGCGTACACCGTGGAAATTCAATGTGAATCTGGGTACTGTGTTAGGAGGAATGATGGCTGTGGGAGCTGAATACGAGTATGCTGACTATTCTTCTTCCAGACTGAGTTACGCCGACGGATACGAAATGGAGAACCAGAATATCTATATCGGTGAGGATCTGAAGGGTATGCATACAGTACGTGTTGGAATGGAAACTCGTATTACACCATCTTTCAGTATACGTGCCGGTTACAATTACAGTACTTCAGCATTTAAGGAAACAGCTTACAAGGCTTTGGAATATAATGATATGCGTACTGATACAGAATATACGAACAGTTTCGGACGGCACACGGCTACAGTCGGATTCGGATATGGTGGCAAGGTTTTTTATGCTGACTTGGCATATAAGTTTGATACCTATAAATCTGATTTCTATGCTTTCAGTTCCGATGCTTTGAAAGCGACGAAAGTGACAGATGACCGTCATCAGTTATTATTGACCGTAGGACTTCATTTTTAAGAATTCATTGTGTTTTTTTGTTAATAGAAAGAGGGGTGTCCGGGAAGGTAATTTCCGGATGCCTTTTTTTATGGGGTTGCCGGTTTACGTTTCCAGAAGTTAAATCCCATATAGATTCTCAGACTTCCGAAGGAATTAGTCATGGAGAAATTCTGTTTCCGGTAGTCATAGGTATGCAATACCAGTGAAGCTCCGACATAATATTTGCTGTTGTTCCAGGTGATACCAGCCCGGGTAATGAGGTCAAAATTGATATCCTTTACCCATTCCATCCAGTTGGATGAGCCGTATTGGCTGGTCATTGATGCGGGCCTTTTTGTAGGCTATGGCAGGAAGTAACGAAACATTCAGCAGACAATTGCGTGCAAATACAGTTGTATCCATATCCCAGACTCAGGTTATAGTCAGTATAGCGTATACTATGAAATTTCAGAGATGGCTGTAACTGCTCCTGCATTTCTTCCGGAAGACAGGTATAATCGAACTTGATATTGTGTTGCGAATAAGCAAATCCGGCCATGAGAGATCCGCAGCTTTTGCGCTGATTCGTTGACTGGCTGTAGGCTGCAGGATAGGAAAAATGTTTGTGGTTGAAGATCCAGTAGGCATTCAGTCCCTTGATGTTGCTTTGGAATCCGGTAAAATCAGTTCTGCTATAGTCTTTCTCCAGGTTAAACTGAGAGTAGGAAGTCATTTTGAAATTACTTCCTGTCTTACGGTAATATAGGTCTACACCAAACTTTCCGCTGTACAGGTTGAAGACAAACTCTTTGCGGGGAGCCGTATTGTCATTTTTACCAAGCAGACTTTTTATATCGAATGAGATACCCAGAAAAATCCATCTCCAGCCGAAATAAACACCGATTTTGGGAGTTGCATTAGGTGCAAAGTTCAGACTTTGTCCGTTGGTTTCGTTACTTCCCAGGCGATAGTGTTCAAACCAGGTACTTTGTTCCAGCATAAATGCCAGATTGTATTTGTTGGGGGATATGTAGGTTGTATCTACATCGTTTAATTTTTTGCCCACTTTCTTCAGCTCAACCCCTGTGAGACGGATTGTATTCATCAGACCATCGGTCAGACTGCTGAGGGAGATGCGTGATGGTTTTATGCGCTGTTGGGGAGAAGATGGCATGCTGTCCTGTTTCTCGGTGGTTTGGGCAGAAAGGCCGTCACAGAGAAGCAGAAAGAAAGACAGAAGACAACATGCCGTTTGTTTCATCCCATTGTTTTTGATATTACAGTTTGTTCAGAATCTTGTCCATGACCCAGTTGGTGGGAGTTGCACTGACGCCGTCGCAGGTGCAGATTGCTTTTCCCTGCAAGTGTTCTACTACTGCCTTAATCAGTGGTAACTGTACATGTGGTGGGTTCGGTGGCAGGATTTCTTCCCGTCCCCGTTCTGTATGAAGGCCAATCGGATCATAGGTGAATACGGAGAAGCAAAGCATACCTTTGTCTCCGATGATTTCAATACGGTCTTCCTTGGCTGATTCATGAGCAACGAAACACCAGGAACCGGATCCGGGAAGTCCGGAGTCAAATTTAAAACAGGCACTGATGGTATCTTCTGCAGGATAAAGTCCGCCCCGGTTGCTTTTGTATCCTTCTGCTTCAAGGATACATCCGAACATATCCTGAAGAATATCCAGCTGGTGAGGTGCGAGATCATAGAAATAACCTCCTCCTGCAATGTCGGGCTGTACACGCCAGGGAAGATTGGCACTGTTGTAATCGAGTGCGCGTGGAGGTTGGGCGAAGCGGATCTGTACATTGATGACATTGCCGATTTCTCCGTCTTCCACTAGCTGACGGACTTTTTGGAAATAGGGTAGATAACGACGGTAATAAGCGACAAAGCAAGGTATTCCGGTTTCTTTGGAGATACGGTTTATGCGTGCACAGTCTTCATAGCTGGCAGCCATGGGCTTTTCGATGTAAACCGGTTTGCCGGCTTTCATAGCCATAATGGCAAAAGTTGCATGTGATGATGGCGGAGTTGCTATGTAGATGGCATTGACGTCTTCATCGCCGATAAGTTCCTGGGCATCGGTGTACCAGCGGGGAATATGGTGCCGGATGGCATATGATTTGACTTTTTCTTCGTCCCGGCTCATAACGGCTACAACTTCTGAGCCGTCTATCATGTTGAAGGCAGGTCCGCTTTTCTTTTCGGTTACTTCTCCACAACCGATAAATCCCCAGCGAACTTTCTTTAAATTCATCATCGTCATTTGTATAGGTTTTAGTTGAAGTATTTATTGTATAGTTGTTTATATTCCTTACTTTCGGTATAAGTGTCGAGCCAACTGTTGAGGCTGTCCAGCAGGATGGGGGCATATTTCCCTACTCCCCAGGCATAGAACTGTGTGAAACTGATGTCTGTATTGATGTCCAGGTTGGGAAAGTCTTTTATGGAGCTTTGGCAATATGCTCGTCGCACACCGCATAGTCGATATCTCCCTCAGCTACCATTGCAAGCAATTGTTCCGGACCATACTGGGTTACCTGCTTGACATAAATGGTATCTGCTATTTCTTCCATCAGATTATGTATGCGTAGCAGAGTGGGGGAGTGCTTGATGACATGCAGTGTTTTGTGAGCCAGATCCAGCTGACTCTTGATATACATGCTGTCTTTTCCTTCTTCTTTTTTTCGCTGAACCAGGACTTGTTTACTCAGTTGAAGCGTATGGGTAAACAACAGGGAATGTTTGGAACGGGTTGTTATAATGGTTCCTGTTGCAAGAATGTCACATTTCCCGTCACTGATCATTTGCAGACGTTTGTCAAAACTCATTTCAGGAATAATTTCCAGTTGAAGTCCTTTTTCTTTGGCAAAGGCATGCAGCAGTTTCGTAATCAAAGCCCTGGATTGTGTCACCCGAAACATGATAGCTGATGGCATTATATTCGGTTACGGCACGTAATATACCTGACTGTTTGATTTCGGGATAATCCCGCAAGGTGGCTGGAGGCTCTTGAGCTTCCGGTTGGGTACATAGCAGGATAACAGCAAGACTATCCCTGCCAGCAGCCAGTAGGAGATACGTTTTCGGGGCATAATCGTTAGTCAAAAAAGTTCCAGGAAGTCCGACTTTCAGGATACGTGGATTGAGGGGATAATGTGGAGCCAGGAAGTAGCTTCTTTTTCCCGTTCCCTGTACCAGATTGTACATTTGCAGGAAGATGCGTGTACGTTTCAGGTGCAGATTGACGTATCCGTTCACAAGCGGATATCCTCCTAATTTGTATCGTGTATTTGCATTCTGCAGGTAGAATTGGCCGATTGCAGGCGCATAATCCGGTGCATAATATTCCGTAAAGTAGCGGACATCAGCTCCCAGTTCAACATTCAGAACCTTCTTGGCCAGGGCAAACTTCAAGTAAAGATTATGGTAGAGAACCAGTTCCGGTAAGGGAAGTATGTCCTGATTGCTGGTCTTCTGATAGGTAATTTCATTATCCAGATGCAGAATTCCCAGTTTGAAATCTTGTCGGAGTGTTGCACTGAATATTTGAATGCTTCCCGAATGCTGGCGTACGGCAACATCATTTTTGTAGTTAGTCTGAGTTGGATCGATGGCATCCGGTGTTCCCACAGAGGTATTATCCAGGTAGGTGTAATTGGTAATGTTTTCCACACCTGCCTTTAGCATGGTTTTCCAGCGGTCAATGCTTAGTTTTCCTTCAATGCGGGTACGGGTGATTTTCGACAGGTCGTTGTTATCCCACCAATAATGTTTGGAGTGGAAGTGACGGTAATAAAATGTCGGATTAAGATTCTTGATATACGCATTGGCTTCCAGCCGGACAGTATCGTTGAACAGGCGGAAGTTCAGATCCCCTTGTCCTTCAATGGTAAATTGTCCGGCATCTTCACCGGCTAATGCGATTTCACCCAGTACATTGTAGTGGAGCGTACGTCCTTGTGTCTTGATAAGCTGGCCTCCTACCGAGAGAACATTTTCTGCCAGTTCGGTCGACAAACGTCTTCCCGGGTTGTCGAGTATTGTATCTGTCAAGGTGAATCGTCTGTGCTCAAAGCTCATAAATGCGGTCAGCCCGGCTTTGGCCCATTTGTTGAACCCTTCACGCAAGGAAATTCCGACCGTGTTTTTGATGCTGAAATGCTTGGTGATATCCGTAGAATCGTTGCCCAGATAGTTATGAGCAAAATAGGCTTCGTTCTGCTCATTGTCATAAGATATGTATTTACGGCGATTGATGTCTGCCTTGACTGTATGGATAAAGCTGGTTACAGGTACAAAGACTTCTTTGGCTATCGTGTCATTTTTCTGCATTTCTTCCCGATAGAACCCCAGGTTATAGCGGTGAGTGAAAAAGGCATGATATCCTGTGTTATGATTCCAGATCTCTGACAGATTAGTCGGCATTTCAGATTCGGTATATTTCTTTTTGCCTTCTGCCATTTCAAGAGGATAAGTGATGTACCGGTCATCTTCAAGTCCTCCATTTTCTGCTACTTTCAGGTTGTCGTTGATAAAGGTAAAATGCATGTTATACTTGTCACCCAGATAATAGGCGAAGAGGTTACCATTGAACAACGCAGTAGACTGGCTTTGGTATTTGCCTCGTCCGTACGTATAGTCAATGTCAAACCCAAATCCCAGTCTCCGGTTGACATTCGTCGCAAAATGGGCTTTAAAGCGTTCCTCACCGTAACGTCCGTCTCCCTGTTTGTAGTAAGTCAGATTGGTATAAGGTGATTTCGTGTTGGTGTAGATGATATCTTCCGGTTGACGTACGGTAAAGTCATACGGATCGGTAAAGAAGAACTGGTTCCCTTCTTTACGTTCAAAGAAAACATGAGCAATACGTGGAGCGTCCCAGGTTACCCAGATAGGTGTAGTGGCCGGTAGGTCCTCCGGTGTCATTCGTATTCTGGAATCCATGTTGTAGAGTATCTACAGGTACTTCCGTAGAGTTCCCGAAACGCGGATCAATGGTCCATGACTGGATACCGATGGGGATGGTGTTGGCATCAATGACAGCTGTTGTATCAATGGGGTTTCCATCCCTGTCGACTCTGTTTCCGTTACGGTCAATTCTGTTTCCGTTTTCGTCTGTTGTATATGAATTGCCGAACTGGCTATATTGATTCTGGTAATTCGTCTGAGCAGATATGCTTCCACATATCATTGCTAACACAATTGCAAAAAATATCTTTTTCATCATGTGGACAAAGATACAATATAAAATGAAATCCCGGGATAACGGGGGCTTAATTATTTTCAAAATATCTGTAATGGAACCACAATAAATACGAATTATGCAACCTGCCTGACAAGAGTCTTGTCAGGAAGTTGCATAATCCGTCAGAACCTGTATTCGAAGAAAAAATATTTCAGGAATCAGGCTTTCCGAATAATATCCATACCGATCCGGATGGCTTCTTCGTTCATCGGGATCAGATGATGATGGCGTTCCGGAAGAGTTTTTTTCAGAGCCTTGATCACGCTGTCGATCGATACCACGGGACAAAGCTTCAGCAATCCGCCTAAAACGATCATATTGAATGTCTTGGCCATTTTACGTTCGTTGGCTTCATCCATTGCGTCAATCCGGTAAATCTGAATATCCTGACGGGTAGGAGGATTGATAATTCCATAACCGTCATAGATCAGTATACCGCCCGGTTTTACTTTGTTTTCAAACTTGGCAAGAGAGGGCTGGTTTAAAATAATGGCGATATCATATTTGCTGAGGATCGGTGAAGAGATCCGTTCATCACTTACGATAACGGTAACATTGGCTGTACCACCACGCTGTTCAGGGCCGTATGCAGGCATCCAGGTCACTTCTTTGTCTTCCATCAATCCAGAATAGGCAAGAATCTTTCCCATAGAAAGTACGCCTTGTCCGCCAAATCCGGCTATAATTATTTCATGTTTCATATACGCTCTTTCTTTCGTTATTTATTCTCACTTGTATCTTTCAGGTCACCGATGGGATAGAATGGGAACATGTTTTCTACCATCATTTGTTGGCTGCATCCGGACTCATCTTCCAGCCGGAATTACAGGTTGAAACGATTTCCACAAGGTTGGAACCTTTTCCCTGCATGGAGTTCTCAAAAGCTTTACGGATTGCCTTTTTGGCTTTACGGATTGCCGGTACACTATGTACTGACTGACGCGTTACATAGCAGGTTCCTTCTAAGGTTGCAGCGATTTCAGTCATCTTTAAAGGATAACCATGTATCTCAGGAATACGTCCGTAAGGACAGGTTGCTGTCTTCATACCCAGCAGAGTGGTCGGGGCCATCTGTCCTCCCGTCATACCATAAATGGCATTGTTGATGAAGATAATTGTAATATTTTCACCGCGGTTGAGTGCATGGATCGTTTCAGCAGTACCGATACAAGCCAGGTCACCATCTCCCTGGTAAGTGAATACCAGTCTGTCCGGCCAAAGTCTTTTTATGGCAGAGGCCAGAGCTGGAGCACGTCCGTGTGCTGCTTCCTGGCAGTCAATATCCAGATAGTTATACATAAATACGGCACATCCTACCGGGCTGACGCCGATAGCTTTTTCTTCCATGCCCATTTCTTCAATGACTTCAGCAATCAGCTTATGCACGACTCCATGGCTGCATCCCGGGCAATAATGCATCGGATTGTCATTGAGCAGACGTGGCTTTTGGTATACTAGGTTTTCGGGTTTTATGATATCTTCTTTTGTCATATCTTGATCCTCCTGTATTATCGTAGTAAGAAACGAAAAACGAACTCCATCATTTTGAGAAACAAGGAAGCCCCGCATACATAGAAGAACAGGGTTTTATCGTCTCCCAATGAGAAGTAGAGTATGAATGAAGCAACAGCTCCAATCAGGAACAGAGCGTTCAGTATTGTCCTGGTTTTTTCAATGCTGTCCATTTATTCTTACTTATTTTATAATTTTTTCTTTTAAAGCTTCAATAACTTCGTCCGGGTCGGGTACAATACCACCAAGGCGTCCGAAGTGTTCTACGGGTATTTGACATTTAACGGCCAGCATAACGTCTTCAATCATTTGTCCGCTGTTCAGTTCTACTACAAGAATACCCTTTACCTGACGGGCACGTTCAGCCAAAGCATCAGAAGGGAACGGCCACAGGGTGATCGGGCGGAATAATCCGACTTTGATACCTTCTTCCCGGGCATGCTCCATTGCTTTTTGGGCAATACGTGCACATGATCCGAATGCGACAATCAAGTATTCTGCATCCTCACAATCCAGTTCTTCGTAACGTGTTTCCTTAGCCTGAATTTCGGCATACTTCTCCTGCAGGTGCAGGTTACGCTGTTCCATGATTGCCGGATCCAGTTCCAGAGAAGTAATGATGTTAGGCTTACGTCCTTTACATCCGGTTGTAGCCCACGGGCATTGTGCGATTACTTCTTCTTCTGTACGGCGGGGACGTGGAGCCGGAAGCACAACCTTTTCCATCATCTGGCCAATAACTCCGTCCGCAAGGATCATTGCCGGATTACGATATTTGAAGGCAAGTTCAAAAGCCAGTCCGACAAAATCTGCCATTTCCTGAACAGAAGCCGGTGCAAGTGCTATCAGGTGATAGTCTCCGTGTCCGCCTCCTTTGGTTGTCTGGAAATAGTCTGCCTGGCTGGGCTGAATGGTACCTAATCCGGGACCTCCACGCATAACATTTACTATCAGGCATGGCAATTCGGCTCCTGCAATGTAGGAAATACCTTCTTGTTTCAGACTTACACCGGGACTGGAGGAAGAGGTCATGACCATTTTACCTGCTCCTGCTCCTCCATAAACCATATTAATAGCTGCTACTTCGCTTTCTGCTTGAAGGACTACCATACCCGTTGTCTCCCAAGGCTTCTGTTCTGCGAGAGTTTCCAAGACTTCTGACTGTGGGGTGATAGGGTAACCGAAATAGCCATCTACACCTAAACGTATAGCGGCGTGTGCGATGGCTTCATTACCTTTCATTAAAACGACTTCTTCTGTCATAAATATTGATTGTTTAGCTTGTTAAGCAATAAGGTTTATTCTTCACATTTTGCTCTGTATACGGTCAGGCAGCCATCCGGGCACACAATGGCACACGAAGAGCATCCGTTGCAGACATCTTCTACTGCCTGTTGTACATAATTATATCCCTTCTGGTTTACCTTTGGAGTTAAAGCGAGTACATGTAATGGGCATGCTACTACACATAGGTTGCATCCTTTGCAGCGCTCTGTGTTTACAACAACTACACCTTTTATCTTAGCCATATCTACGTATTTTTATTGTTTTATTGGTTAAACATGTCTTTGTTATAGAAATTCAAAATGTCCAGGACCATATTTTTTGCTTCGTTTGCCGGACTTTCCGGATCCAGATCAATGGCTTCTTGATAGTTGTTCAAGGCTCCTTGCCAGTTCCCTTGTTTGCGGTAGGCGTTTCCTAACAGGTAATAGACTTCGGCTTTTGTGGAATCTTGGGCTATTAGTTG
>ENA-OQAN01000393-OQAN01000393.1-human-gut-metagenome-genome-assembly--contig:-NODE-393-length-23875-cov-1.530234_pt1 | contig 23875 bp, 33 predicted proteins | sample MGYA00242735_ERZ504527 | MGnify/ENA primary metagenome ERZ504527 (study PRJEB26092, sample SAMD00036230) | human gut metagenome | host: Homo sapiens | study: EMG produced TPA metagenomics assembly of... | reverse complement strand
AGAATTTGTTAGAAGTCCTTGTAGGATTTCTTCTTGCTTTTTCTCTTATTTGTCGGCTTCTTCATTTTTGTAGTTCCTAGTGCGCATCAGTCATCAAAAAATTGCAGAAAAGATAAAATCTATTAAAAATGAAAAGGTCACCTATGTTGCTATCGGTGATTCCCTTACGCAAGGTGTAGGTGATAGTAGTAATCAAGGGGGCTTCGTTCCTGTTTTGTCTCAGGCCTTAGAGTCAGATTTTGACTGGCAAGTGACCTCTCGCAACTATGGTATCGCAGGGAATACGAGCAATCAAATTCTCAAGAGAATGCAAGAAAAAAAAGGATATTCAAAGAGATCTCAAGAAGGCTAAGTGATGACTCTGACAGTTGGTGGTAATGATGTGATCCATGTCATTAAGGACAATATCACTAATCTTAATGTAGACACCTTCACTAAGCCAGCTCAGGCCTATCAAAAGAGATTAGGACAGATTATTGAGCTAGCTCGTAAGGATAATAAAACATTGCCAATTTATATTGTTGGTATTTACAATCCTTTTTATCTTAATTTTCCAGAGATGACAGAAATGCAAACTATTGTAGATAATTGGAACCAATCTACTGAAGAAGTGTGCAAGAAGTACGATAATGTCTATTTTGTTCCTGTAAATGATTTGCTTTATAAGGGAATTGACGGTAAGGGCGGTGTTACAAGCTCTGATGATACGTCTCAGTCTAGTAACTCTTCTCAAGGTAGCCTGAATGATGCTCTTTTTGAGGATGATCATTTTCATCCAAATAATACAGGTTATCAAATTATGTCAGATGCCATTTTGAAACGTATTAACCAAACAAAGAAGGAGTGGTCAGGTGAGTAAGATATGGAAGTGGTTATTTTTAGGACTCTTGGCCTTAAATCTAGCCCTAGTAAGTGTTGTGACATATAGAATCATGACTCCAGTGGAGACGACGAGTTCTGTATCCCTACCTAAGGGAGCAACTAAAATTGGTAAGTATAGTATGACAAGGGAGGAGCTTGACGCTGCTCTTACGGGCTTTGCCCAAGATTATTCGACCGATAAGATGCGTTTCAAGGTCAAGGTTACCAATTCTAAAATTGTTTTCGAAAGTAGCTATAAGGTTTTAGGTCACCCTGTCCCTCTTTATGTCTACTTTACGCCGGTTGTTAGTGAATCAGGAGCAATTGTACTTCATGTTTCTGAGCTTTCGGCTGGAACCTTGAAACTGCCTGTTTCGGATGCCCTTAAGATGATTAAACGTTCAACTAACCTTCCTGATTACATCGCCATCGATAGTAAGAAGGGAAAGGTTACCCTAAATATTCAGTCTATGAAGAATGATAAGGGAATAACAGCACGTGCTCAGAGTTTCGATTTAGTTAATGATCGTATCGAATTTGACATCTATAAGACAATAAATTAAAAAGCCTTTACTTTTTGCAAAAAAGCGATTAAATTAGCGTTTATTACTTGACCTCATAGGCCTTTTAGGATAAGATAATATTTGTTCAAGTGCTAAAAAAACTATTCGCTTAGAAATAAATTGGAGGATTGTTACAATGGCTAACAAACAAGATTTGATCGCTAAAGTTGCAGAAGCAACTGAGCTTACTAAAAAAAGATTCAGCAGCAGCTGTAGATGCAGTTTTCGCTTCTATCGAAGAATTCCTTGCTGCAGGTGAAAAAGTACAATTGATCGGTTTCGGTAACTTTGAAGTACGCGAACGCGCTGCTCGTCAAGGTCGTAACCCACAAACTGGTGAAGCTATCTCAATCGCAGCTTCTAAAGTTCCTGCATTTAAAGCTGGTAAAGCTCTTAAAGACGCAGTTAAATAATGTAAAAACCCCTAAGATTTTAGGGGTTTTGATTTATACGAAATAAGTTAAGGAAATCTATGAAAACCATAACAGTGGTATTGATTTTTCTTTTGGTTTTTACTGTTATTAAACTATCAGGTATTGTTGCTATCAGCAAACTGATGAAGCCAAGTGAAAAACAAATCGAAGAAGCTCGTCAGAAACGTCTTCAAGCTGAGAAAGAGGGCAAGGATTCTTTTGAAGACTGGGATGAACGTGACGATGATGGTCTTGTCTAATAAGAGAATCCTCATCAAATAATAAAAAATTTGGAAGACCTTCCAAACTTTTTTTTGTAGACTAGTCAATGTAGTGAAGTTTTCCTCGGAAGTCTTCAAGAGTTTCGTAACCTTTTTCTTCCATGATTTCTTTAAGTTCTTTAGTAATACGGTCAAAAACAGCGACACCTTTCTTTTTGAAGGGCAGTACCACTTGTACCATACTTGCACCACAAGGATGTGTTCAAAGGCATCACGACCAGATTGACACCACCAGTACCAATAATTTGGATTTCAGGTTTCAGACGTTGGTAGAAAGCGTGAACGTTTGCCAAGGCAGTAGGTTTAATGTAGTCACCACCGATACCACCAAAACCATTCTTAGGTTTGATGACAACAGACTCATCTTCAATGTAAAGGCCATTACCAATTGAGTTCACACAGTTAACAAAGACAAGTGGAAATTGGTTAAACACTGCAGCAGCCTGGTCAAAGTGCACAATATCAAAGTATGGTGGTAATTTCACACCAAGAGGTTTTGTAAAGTAAGAGAAGACTTCAGTAAGGATCTCGGTTGTTGTTTCAAAATCGTAAGCGATTTGAGGTTTTCCTGGAACGTTAGGACATGAAAGGTTGAGTTCAACCAGCCCCTCGTAGTCGCTATCTTGAACTTTTTTAAGAATAGTGTGCGTTTCCTCAGGTGAGAGACCAACAAGTGAAAGAAAATGATTTTTTGTATTGGGTTGCTTTTGCAATTCAATGACATAGTCAAGGTAGTATTCAAAACCGTTATTTGGCAAGCCCATTGAGTTGATTGACCCAAGAGGGACATTAACATAACGTGGTTCAGGATTACCAGGGCGGGCTTCAAGTGTCCCTGTTTTTGTGACGAATGAACCTGCAGCTGAAGCCTCAACCTCTGCCAATTCTTCCTTAGTCATACAATGAACACCAGCGGCATTCATAAGACAGTTAGCAAATGTAAACTGACCAACTTTTGTAGCAGTAGAAACCATAAGATCCTCCTTAAAGATCACAAAGTAAAATGTTACTATTTCATCTCATTTTAGCATGAAAAGAGGCCTAAAACAAGGAAATGTTGGACAGCTAAAAGTATCTAAAACAAATTTCTGATACCGTCTCTTTTAGTCAAGGCAAGAAGCGATAGAATTTTACAGAATTTTTTGGATTTTGCTAGCTTTTTCAAGGTTTTTTGGGTAGAATAGATAGAGTAAATGGGTATAACCCAAAATAAAAAGGAGACATAACTAATGGTAAAATTGGTTTTCGCTCGCCACGGTGAGTCTGAATGGAACAAAGCTAACCTTTTCACAGGTTGGGCTGACGTAGATCTTTCTGAAAAAGGTACTCAACAAGCTATCGACGCTGGTAAATTGATCAAAGAAGCTGGTATCGAATTTGACCAAGCATACACTTCAGTATTGAAACGTGCGATCAAAACAACTAACTTGGCTCTTGAAGCATCTGACCAACTTTGGGTTCCAGTTGAAAAATCATGGCGCTTGAACGAACGTCACTACGGTGGTTTGACTGGTAAAAACAAAGCAGAAGCTGCTGAACAATTTGGTGATGAGCAAGTTCACATCTGGCGTCGTTCATACGATGTATTGCCTCCAAACATGGATCGCGATGATGAGCACTCAGCACACACTGACCGTCGTTACGCTTCACTTGACGACTCAGTGATTCCAGATGCTGAAAACTTGAAAGTTACTTTGGAACGTGCCCTTCCATTCTGGGAAGATAAAATCGCTCCAGCTCTTAAAGATGGTAAAAACGTATTCGTAGGTGCACACGGTAACTCAATCCGTGCCCTTGTTAAACACATCAAACAATTGTCAGACGACGAAATCATGGATGTTGAAATTCCAAACTTCCCACCATTGGTATTCGAATTTGACGATAAATTGAACGTTGTTAACGAATACTACCTCGGAAAATAAGCTGAGATAAGTAGTTATCATTAACAAATAAAAAAGTTGACTTTCGGTCAGCTTTTTTTCTTTTCTTGAAAATAAATGTAAATAGTGGTCAGAAAAGTCAGTCAATTCAGTAATTTTTCCTTGACTTTCAAGTTGGAAAGATGTATCATATTAACCAAGATACATCGAAAGGAAATGAGTCAAATGACATTCGCAACTACAACTGTTTTGCTATTGCGTAATGAGGGCTAGTGCAAAAGCATTAGTCCTGTTTGGCTTACCAAGCGGGAGATAAAAACATCTCGCTTGGGTTTCCGAGTGAGATGTTTTTTTACTACTATCGTTTTTACTTTTAGAAAGAGGATTGTCTATGCGTAAAGTTGAATTTTTTGATACAAGTCTTCGTGATGGGGAACAAACACCTGGTGTTAACTTCTCAATCAAAGAAAAAGTTGCTATTGCTAAGCAACTTGAAAAATGGGGAATTTCTGTAATTGAAGCTGGTTTCCCTGCAGCTAGCCCAGATTCATTTGAAGCAGTAAAACAAATTGCAGAAGCTATGACAACAACTTCTGTTACTGGCTTGGCTCGTTCAGTAAAATCTGATATTGATGCTTGTTATGAAGCTTTGAAAGATGCTAAGTATCCACAAATTCATGTCTTTATCGCAACAAGTCCGATTCATCGTGAGTTTAAATTGAAGAAATCAAAAGAAGAAATTCTTGAAGCTGTAAAAGAACATGTGTCATATGCACGTTCAAAATTTGAAGTTGTTGAGTTTTCTCCTGAAGATGCTACTCGTACTGAGCTTGATTTCTTGACTGAAGTTGTTCAAACAGCAGTTGATGCTGGTGCCTCATATATTAATATTCCTGATACAGTTGGCTTTACGACTCCAGAAGAGTTTGCACGTATTTTTGATCACTTGACTGAAAATATTAAATCAGATCATAAAGTTGTCTTTGGTGTTCACTGTCACGATGACCTCGGTATGGCAACTGCAAATACTTTGACAGCAATTAAACATGGTGCTGGACGTGTTCAGGGAACAGTCAACGGTATTGGTGAGCGTGCGGGTAATGTTGCTCTTGAAGAAGTAGCTGTCGCTTTGAAAATTCGTGAAGACTTTTTCCAAGCAACAAGTGATATTGTTCTTAATGAAACAATGAATACTTCAGAGCTTGTTTCTCGCTTCTCTGGAATTCCTGTTCCTAAAAATAAAGCTGTTGTTGGTGGAAATGCCTTCTCTCATGAATCAGGTATCCACCAAGATGGTGTTCTTAAGAACCCACAAACTTATGAAATCTTCACACCAGAATTGGTAGGTGTGAAGAGTAACAGTCTTCCTCTTGGTAAATTGTCAGGACGTCATGCCTTTGTTGAAAAATTGAAAGAACTTGAGCTTGACTTTGTTGAAGAAGATATCAAACCACTCTTTGCCAAATTTAAAGTCTTGGCTGGGAAAAAACATGATATCACAGATGCAGACATTCGTGCCCTTGTTGCTGGTACTAGTGTAGATAATCCAGAAGGTTTCCACTTCGAAGATCTTCGCTTGACTACTAATGCTGATGAAACAATCACTGCTACAGTAAGCTTGGCTAATGAAGACGGTGAATCTGTAGAATTTTTGGCCAATGGACAAGGGTCAGTTGAAGCTATTTTCAATGCTATTGATAAATTCTTCAACCAAACAGTTCGCTTGACTTCTTATAATATTGACGCTGTAACTGATGGTATTGATGCGCAAGCGCGTGTACTTGTAACTGTTGAAAATGTAGATACAGATACTATTTTCAATGCATCTGGTTTGGACTTTGATGTCTTGAAAGCATCAGCAATTGCCTATATCAATGCTAATACATTGGTTCAAAAAGAAAATGCTGGTGAGATGGCACGTAAGGTTTCTTATCGTGACCTTCCATAAGCCAAAGAGGATTTAAACATGACAAAGAAAATTGTAACACTTTCAGGTGATGGAATTGGACCTGAGATTATGGCAGCGGGTCTTGAAGTTCTTGAAAAAGTAGCTTCAAAAATTGGATTTGATTATGACATTGATGCTAAACCATTTGGTGGTGCTGGTATTGATGCCGAAGGTCATCCACTTCCTAAGTCAACTTTGGATGCTGCTAAATCAGCAGATGCTATCCTCTTGGCTGCAATTGGTGGACCTAAATATGACAATGCGCCAGTTCGTCCTGAGCAAGGACTCTTGGCCATTCGTAAAGAGTTGAATCTCTTTGCTAATATCCGTCCTGTCCGCATCTTTGATGCTTTGAAACACTTGTCACCTCTTAAACCAGAGCGTATCAAGGGCGTAGATTTTGTCGTTGTTCGTGAGCTTACAGGTGGGATTTACTTTGGTGAGCATATTATCGAAGAAGATAAGGCTCGTGATATCAATGATTATTCAGCAGAGAGATTCGTCGTATCATGCGTCGTGCTTTCAAGATTGCCCAAGGTCGTGGCAAAAAGGTCACTAGCATTGATAAACAAAATGTTTTGGCAACTTCTAAATTGTGGCGTAAGATTGCTGATGAAGTTTCTTTGGAGTTTCCAGATGTAACTCTTGAACACCAACTCGTTGATAGTGCCGCAATGATTATGATTACCAACCCAGCTCGTTTTGATGTGGTTGTGACAGAAAATCTTTTTGGAGATATCTTGTCTGATGAATCAAGTGTCCTTCCAGGAACTTTAGGCGTTATGCCATCTGCCAGTCATTCTGAAAATGGTCCTAGTCTTTATGAACTATCCATGGTTCAGCACCAGACATTGCCGGTCAAGGTATTGCCAACCCAATTTCAATGATTTTATCAGTAGCTATGATGTTGCGTGAAAGTTTCAATGAAACTGAAGGGGCAGAATTGATTGAAAATGCTGTTGATAAGACCTTGAACCAAGGCATCTTGACACGTGATTTGGGTGGTCAGGCTTCGACTGCTGAAATGACAGCAGCTATTATTAGCAATCTCTAAACTCATGACACTAAACTAGTGTTACTAAGCGTTTTGTTGGTATGGATCTCCTTGTTTTATGTGCTTATGGACTTGATAAAAGCAAGGCCATTCAACATAAAAGACGGATTTCTGAGAAGGCATTATTATTGCAGACTCTGATTTTCGGTGGTATTGGTGCCTTTCTAGGTGGGAAATTTTTTAGACATAAAATTAACAAATGGTATTTTAAGCTATGTTGGCTTATGGGCATTGTTATTGATGTCGTTATTTTATACCTTATTCTAACAAGACTTTCGGATTAGCTAATCCTTAGATTATATTTGGAGTATTTTATGAGCGGAAAATCAATTTTTGATAAACTTTGGGAACGCCACGTCGTTACTGGAAACGAGGGCGAACCACAATTGATGTATGTGGATCAGCATTATATTCACGAGGTTACAAGTCCACAGGCCTTTCAAGGACTTCGTGATGCTGGACGTAAAGTTCGTCGCCCAGATTTAACTTTTGGTACGACAGACCACAACGTTCCTACGGTTGATATTTTTAACATTCGTGACCTTATTTCTAAAAACCAAATTGATACTTTGGCGAAAAACGTTGAAGAATTTGGTATTGATGCGGCTACCCACGGTACTGCTCGTCAGGGGATTGTCCACATGGTTGGTCCTGAAACAGGTCGCAGTCAACCCGGTAAATTTGTCGTCTGTGGGGATAGTCATACGGCTACGCACGGTGCCTTTGGTGCCATTGCCTTTGGTATTGGTACATCTGAGGTGGAACATGTCTTTGCGACACAATGTTTGTGGCAAGTAAAACCTAAGAAAATGAAGGTTGAATTTGTTGGTAAACCACAGCCAGGTGTTTATTCAAAAGACTTTATTCTTGCACTTATTGCACGCTATGGCGTTGATGCTGGTGTAGGATACGCGGTTGAATATTGTGGTGAAGCTATTGATGCCCTTTCAATGGATGAACGCATGACTATCTGTAACATGTCTATTGAATTTGGTGCTAAGATGGGTCTTATGAATCCAGACCAAAAAACTTATGATTATGTTGAAGGGCGTCCTTGCGCACCTAAGGGTGAGAAGTTTGAAGAAGCAGTAGCTGACTGGAAAACCTTGGTCTCAGATCCAGATGCTGAATACGATAAAGTAATCACTATTGATGTTTCAGAATTGGCACCTATGGTTACATGGGGAACTAACCCTGAAATGGGTGTTGAGTTTGATCAACCATTCCCAGAAATCAAAGACTTTAATGATGAACGTGCTTACGAGTATATGGATGTTAAGCCTGGCGAATATGCTAAAGATATCGATCTTGGCTATGTCTTTATTGGTTCTTGTACTAACGCACGTCTCAGCGACCTTGAGTTAGCTGCTAAATTCGTCAAAGGAAAACATATCGCACCAACATTAACAGCTATTGTTGTTCCAGGTTCACGTCCAGTTAAGAAAGAAGCTGAACGTCTTGGTTTGGATAAAATTTTCTTGGATGCAGGATTTGAATGGCGTGATCCAGGTTGCTCAATGTGTCTTGGTATGAACCCAGACCATGTTCCAGAAGGCGTTCACTGTGCATCTACAAGTAACCGTAACTTCGAGGGACGTCAAGGATATGGAGCTCGTACTCACCTTTGTAGTCCAGCAATGGCAGCAGCTGCGGCAATCGCTGGTAAATTTGTAGATGTACGCGATATGCCAGAAGTTCAAGCATAAGGGAGAAGATAATGGAAAAATTTACCGTCTATACAGGGAAATCAGTACCTTTGATGAATGATAACATCGATACGGACCAACTCATTCCCAAACAATTCTTGAAAGCTGTTGATAAAAAAGGCTTTGGTAAGAATTTGATGTTTGAATGGCGTTATCTTAATGATGACTACGAAGAAAATCCTGATTTCGTCTTCAATAAACCTGAGTATCGCGATGCGACTATTTTGGTTACTGGTGATAACTTTGGTTCAGGATCATCTCGTGAACACGCTGCATGGGCATTGGAAGACTATGGTTTCCGCTGTGTTATCGCTGGATCATTTTCAGATATCCACTATAACAACGAATTGAAGAATGGTATGTTGCCAATCGTTCAACCCTTGGAAGTACGTCAAAAATTGGCTGCTCTTCCTGCAGGTGAGGAAATCACGATTGACTTCCAAACCAAGTCATTAAATCTTCAGCAGGAGAGTTTCCATTTGATATCGATCATGAGTGGAAACGTAAATTGGTTGAAGGGCTTGATGATATTGGAATCACTCTTCAATATGAAGATTTGATTGCTGCCTATGAAAAACAACGCCCATCATATTGGCAATAAGGGACTAAGTTGTTTTTCTAAACTTTGATATTCAATCTTGCTATCAAAAGTAATGATGTGTTAGTAAAAAATAATGATCACTTAAAAGAATGGGATAAGACAATGTCTAAAATGTTGTTCTATCTCATTCTTTTTGTTTGAAACAGTTAATATGGTAGAGGCGTTTTTTACTAGTAGCGTATGCTATAATAGAAAGATAGAAAGGAGGCCTTCATGTTTGCACAATTGGATACAAAATCCGTCTATAGTTTCATGGATAGTGTCGTAGATTTGAACAGCTACGTTGCGCGTGCCAAAGAGCTTGGCTATCAAGCCTTGGTTGATGGATCGTGACAATCTCTATGCTGCTTATCATTTTGCCCAGCTTGCAAGTAGAAACGGTTTACGTCCTTTGATTGGTATGGAAGCTAATCTATTTTACGAGGGAAGAAAAATTCCTTTTCGTCTATTAGCTAAAAATAATCAGGGCTATAAAAATTTGATGAAGTTGGCAACAGAGCTTTCCTCGGGACAGCGTGAATTTACAGCTTTTTCGGACTATCTAACGCTATTGCCCTCATCCTTCCAAGTGAAGACTGGGAGCCAGGGATGACTCTTGGTTCAGAGGTTTTCATTGGGGTGAGGCCAGAGGATGTTGGTAAAGAGTTTGATTATCCTGTAGTTCCTTTACATACAGTGCGTTACTTTGAGAATGCAGACCGCTCGACGATTCAGATGTTGCATGCCATCTCACAAAATGTTTCCTTGTCAGAGGCCTCTATTTGTCCTATGAATCAGCTACTTTTCTCGCCTCAAGAAATGGAAAGTGCCTATAGCGATATTCCAGAGGCTTTGAACAATTTGGAGCAACTTGTTTCAGACATTACTTATCAATTTGATACAGATTTGAAGCTTCCACGTTTTAATCGAGATATGCCTGCTGTTGACCAATTACGTCAATTAGCTCAATCTGGATTGGAGTCTAAAAAGTTAACATCACCAGTTTATCAGGAACGTTTAGACAAAGAATTGTCTATCATTCATCAGATGGGCTTTGATGATTATTTCTTGATTGTCTGGGACTTATTACGCTTTGGGCGTAGCGTGGTTATTATATGGGAATGGGACGTGGATCTGCTGCAGGAAGCTTGGTGGCCTATGTCCTTGATATTACTGGAATTGATCCCGTTAAAAATGACTTGCTTTTCGAGCGTTTCCTAAATGAAGAGCGTTATAGCATGCCTGATATTGATATCGACTTGCCTGATATCTATCGAAGCGAGTTTCTTCATTATGTTAGGGACCGTTATGGTAGTAAGCACTCTGCTCAGATTGTTACCTTTTCAACCTTTGGAGCCAAGCAGGCTATTCGAGATGTTTTTAAACGTTTTGGTGCTAAGGAATTTGAACTGTCCCAACTAAGTAAAAAGATTTCTTTTCGTGATAACTTGACCTCTGTCTATGAGAAGAATATGTCATTCAGACAGCTGATTAATCAGAGACAGGAATTTCAGAGGGCATTTGAAATTGCTAAGGCTATTGAAGGCCAGCCAAGACAAACCTCAATTCATGCTGCCGGTATAGTGATGAGTGATGATGACCTGACTAATCATATTCCTCTAAAAGCTGGTGAGGATATGATGGTTACTCAGTACGATGCCTCCGCAGTTGAGGCCAATGGCTTGCTTAAGATGGATTTCTTGGGTCTCCGTAATTTGACCTTTGTTCAAAAAATGAAAGAGAAGCTAGAAGAAGAGCAGGGCATCACTATTGATATCAAATCCATTGACTTGGAAGATCCACAGACCCTAGCACTTTTTGCCAGTGGTAAGACAAAGGGGATTTTTCAGTTTGAGCAGGCGGGTGCCATAAACCTCCTTAAACGAATTAAACCTGCTAAGTTCGAAGAAGTCGTAGCGACAACCTCTCTTAACCGTCCTGGAGCCAGCGATTATACAGATAATTTCATTGCTCGTAAGTATGGTAAGGAAAAAGTAGATCTCATTGATCCAGTAGTTGCACCAATCCTTGAGCCTACTTATGGCATCATGCTCTATCAGGAGCAGGTTATGCAGATTGCCCAAGTATTTGCGGGCTTTACACTCGGAAAAGCCGATTTGCTTCGTCGAGCGATGTCTAAAAAAGATGCCAATGAAATGTCCAAGATGTCCAAGGAGTTCATGGAAGGAAGTCGTCAGTTAGGACGTGACCCTCAGATTGCTGAACGACTCTTTAGTATGATGGCTAAGTTTGCAGGTTATGGTTTTAATAGAAGTCATGCCTATGCCTACTCAGCTTTAGCCTTTCAGTTAGCCTATTTCAAAACGCACTACCCACAGATATTCTATGACGTCATGTTAAATTATTCGTCAAGTGATTACATTAAGGATGCAATTGAAAATGGCTTCTCCCTAGCTAGCCTCGATATTAATAGGATTCCCTATCTGGACAAGATTTCAGATGGCAAGATCGTATTAGGCCTTAAGACTATCAAAGGCTTGCCAAGAGATTTTGCCCTTTGGATTATTGAGGATCGCAAACAAAATGGCAAATACATTTCTATAGAAGACTTTTTGACACGTATTCCTAGTAAATATCAGAAAGTCGATATTTTGACACCTCTTATTCAAATTGGTTTGTTTGATATTTTTGAACCAAACCGTCAGAAAATCATTGGCAATTTAAACAACCTCTTTACTTTTGTCAATGAGTTAGGAAGTTTGTTTGCAGAGTCCTCTTATTCTTGGGTTGATTATGAAGACTATAGCCAGACGGATCGTTATAATTTAGAACAGGAGTTACTAGGAGTTGGGCTTAGTCCTCATCCTTTACACCTAGCTCAAAAAATGGCCTCTCGTCCCTATCAACCAATTTCTGATTTGACGGTTAATACTAAGGCGACGGTTTTGGTTCAGCTAGAGTCCGTTCGAATTATCAGAACTAAAAAAGGTGATCAGATGGCCTTTCTGAACGTAACTGATGGGATCAATAAACTTGATGTTACTCTATTCCCAGAAACTTATTTCTATCATAAGGATAAATTAAGTGAAGGTGGTCTCTTTTATCTTGATGGGCGGACCCAGGAGCGTGATGGACGCATTCAGTTAATTTTGTCCAACATGGAGGAAGCTAGTACGGAGCGTTTCTGGATTTTACTTGAGAATCATGATCAGGACTTAGACGTTTTCTCAAATCTTAGCTAAGTATCCTGGAAACATCCCTGTCATTATTCGTTATCAAGGAAGTAAGGAAACCATCGTTAGTCAAAGATATAGAGTAGCCAAGAACGAGGAACTTAATCAGGAATTAGCACCTTATGTGTTGAAAACGGTTTTACGATAAAAAAAAACAATAAATCTTTTCAAAATTTAAAGCCATTTAGAATTCTTTGTGTTATAATGAAAATGTTAAATATATAAAAGGAGTATCAGGAATAATGAAACGTATTGCTGTTTTGACTAGTGGTGGAGATGCCCCTGGTATGAACGCTGCCGCTCGTGCAGTTGTTCTCAAAGCAATTTCTGAAGGAATCGAAGTATTCGGCATTAACCGTGGATACGCTGGTATGGTTGAAGGAGATATCTTCCAACTTGATGCCAAAGGCGTAGACAACATCCTCAGCCGTGGTGGTACTTTCCTTCAGTCTGCTCGCTATCCTGAGTTTGCCCAACTTGAGGGTCAACTTAAAGGTATTGAGCAACTTAAAAAACATGGAATCGAAGGTGTAGTAGTTATTGGTGGAGATGGTTCTTACCATGGTGCTATGCGTTTGACTGAACATGGTTTCCCAGCTGTTGGTCTTCCAGGAACTATCGATAACGATATCGTTGGTACAGACTATACAATTGGTTTTGATACTGCTGTTGCAACTGCAACAGAAGCTATCGATAAAATTCAAGACACTGCTTTCAGTCACGGACGTACTTTTGTCGTTGAAGTTATGGGACGTCACGCTGGTGATATCGCTCTTTGGGCTGGTATCGCTTCTGGTGCAGACCAAATTATCGTACCTGAAGAAGAGTACGACATCAACGAAGTTGTCCGTAAAGTTAAAGAAGGTTACGAATCAGGTGTTAAAACTCACCACGTAATCGTACTTGCTGAAGGTGTTATGGGTGCTGAAGAATTTGCAGCTAAAATGAAAGAAGCTGGAGATACTTCAGATCTTCGTGCAACAAACATTGGACACGTGGTTCGTGGTGGTTCGCCAACTCCGCGTGACCGTGTTCTTGCTTCATGGATGGGTGCTCATGCGGTTGACCTCCTTAAACAAGGTATTGGTGGTGTAGCTGTTGGTATCCACAATGAAGAGCTTGTTGAAAGCCCAATCCTTGGTACAGCAGAAGAAGGCGCTTTGTTCAGTCTTACTGAAGACGGTAAAATTATCGTTAACAATCCACACAAAGCTCGTCTTGACTTTGCAGACCTTAACCGTTCATTGGCTAACTTGAGCTAATCTCGGTTATTTAAATTATTGTTAATCCGTCGCTAGGGCGACAAAAAATATAAGGGAGTTTTTATTTATCATGAATAAACGCGTAAAAATCGTTGCAACACTTGGTCCTGCGGTTGAAATCCGTGGCGGCAAAAAATTTGGTGAAGATGGTTACTGGGGTGAAAAACTTGACCGTGAAGCATCTGCTAAAAACATTGCTCAATTGATCAAGGAAGGTGCCAACGTTTTCCGTTTCAACTTCTCACATGGTGACCACGCTGAACAAGGTGAACGTATGGATGTCGTTCGTATGGCAGAAGACCTTGCTGGTCAAAAAGTAGGTTTCCTTCTTGATACAAAAGGACCTGAAATGCGTACTGAATTGTTCGAAGGTGATGCTAAAGAGTATGCATACAAAACTGGTGAACAAATTCGTGTTGCTACTAAACAAGGTATCAAATCAACTCGCGACGTTATCGCTTTGAACGTTGCAGGTGCACTTGACGTTTTTGACGATGTAGAAGTAGGTAAACAAGTTCTTATCGATGATGGTAAACTTGGTCTTCGTGTTGTAGACAAAGATGCTGAAAAACGTGAATTCATCGTTGAAGTTGAAAATGATGGTATCATCGCTAAACAAAAAGGTGTAAACATCCCTTACACTAAAATTCCTTTCCCAGCACTTGCTGAACGTGATAACGCTGATATCCGTTTTGGTCTTGAACAAGGTCTTAACTTTATCGCTATCTCATTCGTACGTACTGCAAAAGACGTACAAGAAGTTCGTGCTATCTGTGAAGAAACTGGTAACGGTCACGTTCAATTGTTGGCTAAAATCGAAAACCAACAAGGTATCGACAACATCGATGAAATTATCGAAGCTGCTGACGGTATCATGATTGCTCGTGGTGACATGGGTATCGAAGTACCATTCGAAATGGTTCCAGTTTACCAAAAAATGATCATCACTAAAGTAAACGCTGCTGGTAAAGTTGTTGTTACAGCTACTAACATGCTTGAAACAATGACAGAAAAACCACGTGCAACTCGTTCTGAAGTATCTGACGTATTTAACGCAGTTATCGATGGTACAGATGCTACAATGCTTTCTGGTGAGTCTGCAAATGGTAAATACCCAGTTGAATCAGTTCGTACAATGGCTACAATTGATAAAAACGCTCAAACTCTTCTTAAAGAGTATGGTCGTCTTGATTCATCAACATTTGACCGTTCAACTAAGACTGAAGTAGTTGCATCTGCAGTTAAAGATGCTACTAACTCAATGGATATCAAACTTATTGTTGCTCTTACTGAATCAGGTAACACTGCTCGTTTGATTTCTAAATACCGTCCAGAAGCTGATATCTTGGCTGTAACATTCGATGAAATTACTCAAAAATCATTGATGCTTAACTGGGGTGTTATTCCAGTAGTTACTGAAAAACCAAGCTCAACTGATGATATGTTTGATGTTGCTGAAAAAGTTGCATTGGAATCAGGTCTTGTAGAATCTGGTGACAACATTGTTATCGTTGCTGGTGTTCCTGTAGGTACAGGTGGTACAAACACTATGCGTATCCGCACAGTAAAATAATTTAAGTAGAACTTAAATAGAAAGAAGATCCTAGGGGTCTTCTTTTTTTGCTCTCAGCTCTCAGTCAACTGTAGTGGGTGATGAAAAGCTAACATCTAGAGAGGACCGGATAGGGATTCCACTGAAAAAGTCATCAATCGATGTTTTTTGTTATCTTATATCGTATATTCAAGTAATAAAAATACCCCAAAAGTTAGATTTTCTCTGTCTAATTTTTGGGGTGCAGTTTAATTTACGGGTAGTTTGATTAAGGGCTATAAGTCCATAATAGTAACCAGCGTCTTAAGACGAAGTCTTTCACTTTGTTCAAGCCTTTATTTCTTTTATTCGTCATAAGCTTCTCAAAGAGGCAGACGCATTACTTACCGTTATCACTGAAGGGATTTTTATATTCTTTCACACTTAATTGTTCAATGCGGTATCATACTTCACTAGTTCCTAGATATATTTCTTAATTGTGGCTTCATTAAGTCCTATCGTACTTACATAAAAACCTTCTGCCCCAAAATGTTTGTTTCCAAATTTATATTTTAAATTGGCATTTCTATCAAACATCATTAATGCACTTTTACCTTTTTAATATCCCATAAAACTAGCCACACTCATTCGTTGTTGTATACTTACTAGCATATGAACATGATCTGGCATTAAGTGACCTTCTATTATTTGTATGGCCCAGCCTGCTGTTTTTTAAGTCGTCATGATTGACTTTGCTCTCTAGGAAGCGTAATCTAGACCTTAGGTAAAGGATTATAAGGAGGTCCCTCAATGATTGAAGTAACTTATTTAAATACTGCCAAGCAAGAAAAACACACTTCCTTTGAAGATTACAATGAATTTGTCAGAGCCCAGCAAGCTTGTTGGATTGCCTTGCCAGATGCAACACCAGTTACTAAGGTGACAATAAACGGACATGATATTGGCTACAAAGGACAATATGGCGACCTTTACTTTTATATTATGAAGCTAGACTTGGCACAATATCAGTAATAATAAGGGAAAAGAATCAGACATCGTGTTCTGGTTCTTTTTCTTTGAGCAGGGTAATTTTTATAAATTAAGAATATTGCTAATTGACTGAAAATGACTTACAATAGAAAGGAAGAATTTATAGAAGGAGACACATAATGAAAAACAAGCGTTTAATTTGGACTTGGTTTTCTTAGCTATCTTACGCTCGGTTCTATTGGTACAGATCTTTTCAAAAAAGAACACCAAGATGCCAATAAGGTCGTCAAAGTAGGGATCCTCCAGTTCGTGACTCACGACGCCCTGGATCAAATTGAGAAGGGAATTGAGGATGGCCTTAAGGAAGCTGGTTATAAGGGGGACAAGGTTAAAATCACCCTCCTAAATGCCGAAGGAGACCAGTCTAAAATTCAAACCATGTCTAAACAATTGGTTAATGACAAGAACGATGTTGTTATCGGTATTGCCACACCAGCAGCACAGGGGCTAGCGGCAGCTACCAAGGATATTCCAGTCATCATGGGGGCTATCTCAGACCCTGTTGGGGCAAAATTGGTTAAGGATCTCAAGCATCCGGAAGGTAATGTCACAGGAACTTCCAATCAAGTACCTATTAAGCAGACAGTAGAATTGGTCAAATCACTGACACCAAATGCCAAAACGATTGGTATTCTCTACGCTTCAAGTGAGGACAATTCCAAATCACAGGTTGAAAGCTTTAAGAAATACGCTGAAAAAGATGGTCTAAATGTGGTCGAGTATGCCGTACCATCAACCAATGAAATCAATACAACCATGTCAGTCATGACTGGTAAGGTAGATGCCATCTGGACGCCTCAAGATAATACGATTGCTTCAGCCTTTTCAACAGTAATCTCATCAGCCAACCAAGCCAAGATTCCAGTTTATACGACGGTTGATACGATGGTGAAAGAAGGCGGTTTGCTTCAGTTGCTCAAAGCCAATATGAACTTGGAAAGGCTACAGCTCGTAGTGCAGTTAAGGTTCTTAAAGGTAAGAAAGTTAAGGATGTTCCTGTAGATGTTATCGATGATGGCACACCAACACTTAACCTTAAAGTTGCTCAAGACCTCAACATCACCATCCCTGACGATGTGCTTAAACAGTCAGACATCGCTGTTAAAGCTGATAAATAAGGAGGACTTATGATTATTTCATCTATTTATCAGGGGCTTCTATACGGAATCCTAGGTCTTGGGATTTACATGACTTTCCGTATCTTGGATTTTCCTGATTTGACAACAGAAGGTTCCTTCCCTCTTGGTGGGGCAGTAGCAGTAACCCTTATGAACTTTGGTTGGAACCCAATTTTAGCAACCTTGGTTGCCGTTTTGGCCGGCTGTGGTGCTGGACTTGTGACTGGTCTCCTCTATACTAAGGGAGAGATTCCTACTATTTTGGCAGGGATTTTGGTCATGACCTCTCTTAACTCAGTCATGCTTATGATTATGGGGAGAGCCAACCTAGGACTTCTTGATATCAAGACTATTCAAGATTTGCTTCCTTTCAACAAGGACTACAACCTCTTGATTGTTGGTCTCATTGCGGTAACCATTGTTATCACGGCCTTGATTGCCTTTCTTAACACGCGCCTAGGTCAAGCTTATATTGCCACAGGTGATAATAGAGACATGGCCAAATCTTTTGGTATCAACACAGACAATATGGAAGTGATGGGTCTTGTTATCTCAAACGGTATTATTGCCCTCTCTGGAGCCTTGATTAGCCAACAGGACGGTTATGCCGACGTTTCTAAAGGGATTGGGGTTATCGTCATTGGTCTTGCCAGCATTATCATTGGTGAGGTCCTTTATGCGACTAACTTGACTCTGTTGGAACGTTTGATTGCCATCTGTATTGGTTCAATCCTCTATCAGTTCCTTTTGACAGCGGTTATTGCTCTTGGTTTTAACACAAACTACCTCAAACTCTTTAGTGCGATTGTTTTGGCTATTTGCTTAATTTCGCCTGTCCTACGTCGAAAATTCTTTAAGGGGGTGACCTTATCACGATGACAGCTATTGTAGAACTCAAAGATGCGACTGTTAAGGTCAATAACGGTTTTGACACCGAAAAAACATTCTGGACCATGTTAATCTTACCATTAGAGAAGGTGACTTTATTACCATTCTTGGTGGAAATGGTGCCGGAAAATCAACCTCTTCAATGTCATTGCAGGGACTCTCATGTTGACCAGTGGTCAGATTTTCATCATGGGTGAAGATGTTACGGCTCTCCCTGCTGAGAAGCGTGCCAAATACCTCTCACGAGTCTTCCAAGATCCTAAAATGGGGACGGCTCCTCGTATGACTGTTGCAGAAAACCTCTTGATTGCCAAATACCGTGGCGAAAAACGAGCTTAAATCACGCCAAATTCATCTCTACACAGAGGAATTTCAAGGTCTGATTGAACGTATCAGTAATGGTTTAGAAAAGCACTTAGATACACCAGCAGGTCTCCTTTCAGGTGGTCAGCGTCAGGCTCTCAGTCTTTTGATGGCGACACTTAAACGTCCTGAGCTCTTGCTCTTAGACGAGCACACTGCAGCTCTGGATCCTAAGACCCAGTGTAGCCCTCATGGAGTTGACTGATGAGTTTGTAACAGGTGACCATCTAACAGCTTTGATGATTAACCCATCACATGGAAGATGCCCTAAAAATATGGAAATCGTCTTATCGTTATAAAGATGGTCAAATCATTAAAGACCTTACCAAGGAAGAAAAAGGCCAATTGGATATCACAGACTATTACGCTATGTTTGAGTAAGCCTAGTCTGACTCTAAATTGTAAAATAAGCCAAAAAGTTGTATACTTAAAGGGTATGCAACTTTTTGTTGTGGCCTGTAAATCGACAAGGAGACTGTTCGCACGAACGTTCAGCTTCTTGGACCGTCTGTAAAAATAGGCTCTAGAAGAGAGTCAAACTAAAAAGGAGAAAAACAAGCATGAGCGATATTAAAATTATTGCCCTAGGTGGAGTACGTGAAAATGCTAAGAACCTCTATATTGTTGAGATTAACGACTCTATCTTTATCTTGGATGCTGGTCTAAAGTATCCTGAAAATGAACAACTAGGTGTTGACTTTGTCATCCCTAACTTAGATTACTTGATTGAAAATAGAGATCGTATCCAAGGGATTTTCTTAACTCACGGACACGCCGATGCCATTGGTGCCCTACCTTATATCTTGCAAGACGTCAAAGTACCAGTCTTTGGGTCATCACTTACTATTGAGTTGGCTAAGCTTTTTGTAAAAAAAATGCTGGCGTTAAGAAATTCAATAACTTCCATGTTATTGACGCAGAAACTGAAATTGAATTTGAAGATGCTGAAGTCTCATTCTTTTAAAACAACCCACTCTATTCCAGAATCAATGGGGATTGTTCTTGGCACTGACCAAGGCAATATTGTCTATACGGGTGACTTCAAGTTTGACCAAGCTGCTCGTCCTTACTACAAAACTGATTTAGGTCGTTTGGCTGAAATCGGACGTGAAGGTGTTTTGGCCCTCTTGTCAGACTCAGCAAATGCGACAAGTACTGATCAAACAGCTTCTGAAGCAGAAGTTGGCCAAGAAATTGACCAAGTAATTGCTGATGCAGAAGGACGTGTTATTGTTGCTGCAGTTGCCTCAAACTTGGTACGTATTCAACAAGTCTTTGATTCAGCTGCTGATCACGGACGTCGTGTTGTTCTTACTGGTTTTGACGTAGAAAATATTGTCCGCACAGCCATTCGTCTCAAAAAATTGACTGTGGAGCATGAAAAACTTATTGTCAAACCAAAAGACATGAACAAGTTCGAAGACCACGAGTTGATTATCCTCGAAAATGGTCGTATGGGTGAACCAATCGATGGCCTTCAAAAGATGGCTGTTGGTCGTCACCGTTACGTTCAAATCAAGGATGGAGATTTGGTTTATATCGTAACAACTCCAAGCATTGCTAAGGAAGCCGTAGTGGCACGTGTCAACAACGCTATCTATAAAGCTGGTGGAACTGTTAAGATGATTACGCAGAGCCTTCGTGTATCTGGACATGCCAATGCTCGCGAACTTCAATTGATGATTAACCTCCTTCGTCCACAGTATCTCTTCCCTGTTCAAGGTGAGTACCGTGACCTTCAAGCGCATGCAGAGTTAGCCTTGGAAGTTGGTATTCTTCCAGAAAATATTTATATCGTTAAACGCGGTGACATCATGCACTTGTCTGAAGATCAAGGTTTCCTTCATGAAGGAGCTGTTCCAGCTGGTGATGTTATGATTGACGGTAATGCCATTGGTGATGTAGGTAATATCGTCCTTCGTGACCGTAAGGTCTTGTCTGAAGATGGTATCTTTATCGTAGCTATCACTGTTAACAAGAAGGAGCGTAAGATTGTCTCTAAAGCGCGTGTGAATACACGTGGGTTCGTTTATGTGAAGAAGAGCCGTGACATTCTCCGTGAGGCTGCTGACATTGTCAATGCTACCGTTGAAAATTACTTGGCAGGAGACAGCTTCGACTGGGGTGAACTTAAAGGAGCTGTCCGCGACGATGTGGCTAAGTTCCTCTTTGACCAAACCAAACGCCGTCCTGCAATCCTTCCAGTAGTCATGGAAGTCCGCTAATAACTGACTAAAACATAAGAGTGTGAGCGTGATGTTTGCACCATAGACATTGAGAAAAGTCTCAATAAGACTTTGTTCTAAATCAAAAGCTGGGGTGTCCCAGCTTTTCTAACATTAAGAAAGGAAAATACAAATGGCTTTTTTTCAAATTGAATACTCATCAGATGTTCTAGGACAATACCGCCAAGTGGATGTCATCTATCCAGATCGTGATCAGATTGCTGAAACGGAAAGTGATACGGACATCCCAGTTCTCTATCTCCTTCATGGCATGGGGGGCAATCATAATTCTTGGGCCTTCCGTACCAATATTCAGCGTCTCCTTCGTAAGACTAATCTCATTGTTATTATGCCTAACACGGAAAATGGCTGGTATACAAATACCAACTACGGGGTTAAGTATTACGATGCCATTGCTAAGGAGCTTCCTCAAGTCATGCAACGTTTCTTCCCTAGTATGACTAAGAAGCGTGAAAAGACCTTTATCGCTGGACTTTCTATGGGTGGCTATGGTTCTTTCAAACTAGCCTTAACGACAAATAACTTTGCTTGTGCAGGTTCCTTCTCTGGTGCCCTTGGATTATCAGCAGAGATGATTACAGATGAAACGAGTGAGTCTAAGGAATACTGGCAAGGTGTCTTTGGCGATTTGGAAGGAAAAGACATTGAGCAGCACAAACTAGTTAACCTAGCCAAACAACATGACAAGAAAACCAAATTCTTTGCCTGGTGTGGCCTTGAGGATTTCCTTTTTGATTCTCAAGATAAGGCAGTTGCTGATTTGAAGGCCCTTGGTTTAGACATTGACTACCGTACAGACCATGGAAGGCATGAGTGGTATTACTGGGAAAAACAACTAGAAGCCTACTTAGAATGGTTACCTATTGATTACGTTAAAGAAGAACGCTTGTCTTAATAGGTCAAGTTTGTAACATCTTATCAAAGAGATGATAAAAGCTTAAAGTGATATTTTTTGCTTGTCAGAACTATTAGAGCTTGATATACTAGGGGAAGTTTCGAAAAGGAGGCTCAATAATGAAAAAATTATTCAGAGTAATCTTCTATATTCCCAAACTTCTTTTACAATTTATTTGGAATCTTATTTGGGCTATATTTAAACTTGCCCTAGTCCTGGCCCTCATTGGTTATGGACTCGTCTACTATGCCAATAATTCTTCAAGTACCTTAGCCACAAACATTAACCAAGCCTTTCATCAAGTAGAGCTAGGTTTTAGTGGTACCAGTACTAGTGACGTTGAGAAAGTTGTCTCTAACCTATCAACGACAGATACCATTCCAGAGTCTAATGGAGCTAGATGGGCGCAAAATACAGCTAGCATCTATATACAATCTACAGATGAAACCTTGGTAGCAGCTTATAAGGAAGCTATTACTAACTGGAATAACACGGGTGCTTTCATCTTTACTTTAACTGATGATGCCTCAACAGCTGATATTGTTGCGACTGACTATTCCGATGCGAATTCACAGGCAGCAGGTTTAGCAGACACTCAAACCAATGTTTTGACCAATCGCATCACTCATGTAGATGTGAAGTTAAACCGTTATTTCCTTTTGAATAGTGACTTTGGTTATACTCACAAGCGTATTGTGAATACGGCTGAACACGAATTGGGACATGCCATTGGCTTAGACCATGATGACTCTAAGACATCCGTTATGCAATCAGCTGGATCTTATTACGGAATTCAACAGGTGGATATTGATACGTCCATGCTCTCTATGCAAACTAAGGAGGGGCTGTCATGCGCTATTTGAAACGCCTTGCTAGACGTTACCCCATGCAAACCTTCCTTTTTCTTTTCAATGCTGGGGTCTTTACTTGGTTGCAAACAACAGGAACCATGATTGCCAATCGTTTGGGCCTATCAGGTGATGGCATTTGGATTTATATTCCCAATTGGTAAAAACGCTGACCAGTCATTCTATACAGAGTATTCAAACCCTTTACGGAGCCTCTGGTTGGAGTTGGCTAATCACCTCTATGCTTCTCACTTGGCTCTTGACTTTTCTTAGAGGTCTCATGAGAGCAGTGATTCTCATTCTGATAGTTGGTCTTGGCTTATGGCTAGTTTATCGACACTTTGAACTCTTACAAAATCTAAAACTGTCCTGATGGGCAGTTTTTTTGAGTTGTTAGGTCATTTATTTTCTGAAGAAATATGATATAATATAACTAATTTATTATTTTGGAGGACATTATGGCTTTAGCAAAAATCGTTTATGCCAGTATGACCGGTAACACGGAAGAAATCGCAGATATCGTTGCCAAAAAATTGGAAGAATTAGTCACACTGTAGATGTAGACGAGTGTACAACGGTTGATGCCGCTGATTTTGAAGATGCGGACATCTGTATCGTAGCGACTTACACTTATGGTGATGGTGAGTTGCCAGATGAAATCGTTGACTTTTACGAAGATTTGGCTGACCTCGACTTGTCAGGTAAAATCTTTGGTGTTGTAGGTTCAGGAGATACTTTCTACGATTATTTCTGTCACTCAGTTGATGAATTTGAAAATCAATTCACCTTCACAGGGGCGACTAAAGGAGCAGACAGTGTCAAGGTTGATCTTTCTGCTGAAGATGAAGATATCGAGAACCTCGAAGCTTTCGCTGAAAAAATTTCAGAAGCATTAGCATAAAAAGCAGAGTAAAGTCTGACTTTTATTGTAGTCAAAAATGGAGTTTTTATGAATGAAATAGAAAGAGATTTTAGGACGCAATCTCAACATCTTCTTTGGTCCGTTTGGCGAGGGCTCTTAGTGGGGGTGACAGCAGGAGCAGTGGTCAGTCTTTTTTCGCTGGTTAATTGCCAAAGGGGCCGCATTTTCTGTAGCTATTTACGAAGACGCCCTTCGTAATCCACTTCTGATTCTGGGAATTGTACTTGTTAATCTCTTGATTGCCCTTTTTATTGGTTACCTTTATTAAGCAG
>ENA-OQAN01000392-OQAN01000392.1-human-gut-metagenome-genome-assembly--contig:-NODE-392-length-23886-cov-2.181573_pt1 | contig 23886 bp, 28 predicted proteins | sample MGYA00242735_ERZ504527 | MGnify/ENA primary metagenome ERZ504527 (study PRJEB26092, sample SAMD00036230) | human gut metagenome | host: Homo sapiens | study: EMG produced TPA metagenomics assembly of... | reverse complement strand
TAAAAAAAGAGTGTGTCCATGTGACACACTTTTTGTTTATAAGATATGATACACGTCAAATGTGATATATCTGTGATATATAATTCTGTACCGCTTTTAAGCCAGTGTACATCAGGTTTTTCTCATCTTCTTGAAATGTTGCCGTGGCAAATAAATAGTACCTTTATTTTCTCCATTTTATCTCCTCATATCCTCTCAAAGCCTTATAAATACTGGCTTTTCAGCCTTTGTGCATTTTTTACTTGAAAGGTTCTTTTTCTTATAAATTCTTGTATTTTCTCATGTTTTTTCGGGCATTTGTGGTACAAATGGGTTATTTTTAAAGTCCCAAATTCCTTATGAGATAAGGCTTACATGAGTTGTTTGTGCATGTTTTTGGGTTATAAACTTTTTCTTTTCCAGTTCATCCCTTGCTTCTTTTAATCTGGCAAGTTCTTTCTTTGCATCATCATAGCCGGTATGCGTATAAATATTAAGTGTTACAGATACATCTGAATGCCCCATCAGATATTGCAGTGTCTTTAGGTTCATCCCTGAATTGGCCATATTTGTACAATAAGTATGCCTGCATATATGTGGAGTAACTGGCGGCAATTGCAACAAATTCTCACGATTATATTTTTCTCTTGCATGCTGCATGTACTTTTCCCAATGAAGTGCAACCATTGGCCTTCCATTCTTGTCCAGAAACAGAAATCCTCCATATCCATCCACCATCGGCTCACGTTTTGGTTTCCTTCTATTCTTCAAGATTCGAAGAAATGCCTCTTTTACATCCGCTTCCATTGGAAGTAACCGCGTACCACTTGTTGTCTTTGTAGATACGATGATATACTTCATTTCTCGAGTTCTTTGCAACTGATGATTCACATTGATAATATCTTCTTTAAAGTCCAAATCTTTTACAGTAAGCCCACAAAATTCAGATATTCTAAGACCTGTCTTGAATAAGATATAAAATGCATCATAATACTGATTATAATGTGGATCATTCTTTACAAACTCGAGAAATTTTGCTTCATCTTCCGGAGAAACAGCTTGTCTTTTCTGACTGTCATTAACAAGTACTGTACCTAATTCAAATCCAAATGGATTTTTTAGAATCAAGTCATCATCCACAGCCATTTGAAAAGCAGGTCTTAAAACACCTCTGATGGAATGAATGGAACTATATCCTCTACCATCTCTTTGTAGTTTTATCAGAAAAATCTTTGCGTCAGAAAGTTTCACATCATCCACTTTCTTATAAGCGAATTCTTCCTTTTTCAATACATTCACCACAAATTTGTAATTCGCTAAAGTATTATGCTTTACTCCTGTTTTCAGGGAAAGATATCGTTCCACAAGTTCAAGCACTGTAATGTTACTTCCTGTAATCCCTTGCATCTGTAAGGACTGAACTTTTCTTTCTTTTTCCCTGAGAGAAAGATCTGCCCGTTTACCTTCCGGCATCTTATCTGCTTCTGTCAATCTCCAACTATATAATATTTTACGCTTACCAAGTGAATCTGTATATTTATAGCGGTAACGTCCACTTGGTTCCTGCCATTCTCCTTGCTGGAGAACTCTGCCTTTATCATCACGTCTCTTTGAAATCATATCCTACCTCCAAGGGGACGCAACATGATATTGTTAGTATATCATGTAACCCCTAATTCGAACACCTCCTTCTTTTAAATTTCATTTTATATCGCACTGAGTGTATCAATAAATTTTTCAAATCTTGTTCGTTTTATCTGTACACGATTCCCATTCCAAAGCAAATACTCTGCATTTGGATTGTCATTGACTAACTTACGAAGCTTTCCTTCTCCAATACGAAAATAGGATGCTGCCTCTTCAATGGATAATGTATACTTCTTCCAATAAGGTATATCATAACTTGTCATTTGTATGCCTCCTTCTATTATCTTTGTTTTTGACATTGGCGGCTGGCAAAGGTATCTATAAAGACTGCCAATGCCAAAGTAGTTTTTTGCCAATGTCATCTTTTATTCTGTGATTAACGCAACTGTTTTTCTTCCCTGACACCAGTCGTAGCTCAATCTGTTTTCCAGCTGCTTTCTTGCATCTCTTCCTGTTCTAGAAGAAATCCCATAGGCTAGTAGTTCTGCCTCTAATTCTTCTAAACACATTACTTTTCGTTTGGTTAATAACTCCAGGATCAACTTCTGTGCCTTTTCCAGTTTCGTTTCCTTTTTCGTTCCTGCTTTCCCCATCAGCAGATCTTCAATGGATATATCGTATTCTCCTAACCATTTTAAGCCTTCTTCTCCTAAAGAAAACGCTACCGGATTTTCCTTCTTAGCAAGAGAATCCTTTTGCTGATATACCACTCGGATATCCTGTTCCTTCTCTTTTTCCACCTTTTCTACAAATAAGATGCTTCGTACTGCCGCTGCGATATCAATGGATCCCAAGGAACGGTAATCGCTCTGACTTCCCGATGACTTATTCAAATGTCCAATGAGAACAATGGCACATCCAGTTCTCTCTGCAATCGTACTGAGATGTCGAAATAAGGGACGGATCTCATTCGCCCGGTTCATATCCACATTGGCTCCCAGATAAGCCTGTATGGGATCCATGATCATGAGGCGTACATTATTCTGTCGGATGGCTTTTTCAATCCGATCGTCCGTCATAGAAAGCTGTTTTTCATCTTCATTGATGAAGCGTACTCTTGTCATATCTGCACCACATTTTGCTAATCTAGGCTTAATGGTATCTGCTATCCCATCCTCTGCTGTTTGATACAACACATTAAAGGGTTCTATGGGAAGTGCATTGGGAAGTTCTTTTCCATTTGTACAGTATGCGGCGATTGCCATTGCAAGCCACGTTTTTCCTTTTCCCGGATTCCCCTGGATCAAAGTAACCTTTCCAAAGGGAATGAACGGATACCATAACCACTGGACCACCGTTTCCTCAACCTCCGACATCTTCATGACTGGAACTGGTTTTTCCCTGGCATCTCTCCAACACATCTGCTTTGCCATATTTTCTACCGGAACTTCTGCTACCAGACATTCATTCCAGTCTTTCTTCACCGGTTCTAATCGGTACACACTCAGTTCCTCCGGAATAAGAGAAACAAACTGCCTGCATCTCTCATTTCCAGGCTCATCATTATCCAGACACAAGTAGATGGAATGGATATGAGGATATTCTGTATACATCCGTTTCATTGCTTTTTCACTCAATCCTCCCAGGGAAATATAACTATGCTTTTCCCATTCTTCCGGAACTGCAGTGATATAAGACAAAAGATCAATGGGGGATTCAAACACAAATAGTTTTTCATCCGTTCCTATATGGCCAAATCCATAGGCTTTTTCTGAACCTCTTGCTTCCCCACGATATCGGTTCTCATCAGTTCCACGCATAGCTGCATATCTGGGATTCTGTTCTTTGTCTCTTCCAACGAACACCACATTGTGATATGCTTTGCTTTCATAAATATCTCCCTTTTCGATCATCTGATCCACCAAATGTTCCGATAGTTTTCTCTGTTCAATGAGATACTTCCTTGCAATCTCACAGCTTTCATTTCTTTCTGGCAGTTCCAATCCAGGCAAGGGGATGGGGCAGACTTCTGTCTGCCTGCATCTTCCTTCGCCGTTCTTCTGTTGGTTTCTCCAGCTCCCTCTTCTCCTAATAATTCTTTGACTGCCTCTGCAAAAGAAAGACCGTAGAATTCTTTCATAAAATCGATGGCATGACCGCCTTTATTCTGACTAAAACGATACCATTCGTTCTTGTTGATCATCACACTGTCATGTCGCAACCATCGGTATTCCTTCCCACATCGTTTGAACTGTTCTCCTCTCCCAGAAAGAAAAACATATAAATCGGTATCATCTGCTCTTTGAATCTGTTCTCTTGTATATTCTTCCATCTTCTAAAATTCCTCCTATAACTCCATTCCATGATGTTTCTTCTTTGGTTTCATGGTTCTCACTGCTTCTTTTGTTTCTGTGGATTGCTCCCGTTTGTTTGTTTCTGGAAGAGAGACACCTTCTCCTTCCTCTGCCATCAAAGCTTCCACATGATTTTTGATTCCCTCATACTTTCGTAACATGGCATGGATCCGTTTATCTTCTTTTCGTAAAGCAGCTATCTCTTCTGATAAACGAGCGGCTTCTCGTTTCCATTGTCCTTCCGGAATCTTCCCACTTGGGTCTAGATTTTCTTTTAAGATTCTTTCCGAACGATAATATCCGCTAAGTTCCTTCTTATGTTCCTCTTTGAATTTTTCCCTGCCAAAATATTTGTTCTTTAATTCCAGATAAACAGGTCTTGTTTCAAAATACTCTTTCATTGCATAAAGATTGCTGTTGACACTTCGCAAAGCAGACAGCTGTTGATTCAACCGCTGACTTACCTCTTTTAGCTGAGTATCTAATTCCTGGATTTTCTCTGTCAGCTGTTCTGGGGTTCTCACATCCTGCTCTTCCAGAAAGCGGATCGTCTCTGCAAATTGTTTCAGATTTGTATTCTTCGCCTTTTGTGTTCCATAAGCGTAGGATTCTGCAACTGCATTTCTCTTATCACAATAGTTTCTCAGATAATCCGCTAAAGTTGGCTGATGTAAGAACACCATCCGTTCCATCAGTTGGCTTTCTCGAAACAAGGACCATTGAAGAAGATTCTTTGCCCGTTCTTTCATATCATTTAAGGCTCGGATGAGTCGGTTTAAACTTCCCAGTGCGGTTGAAATCCCTCTTGCTTCCATTGCCTGTACATTCGGTCCTTCATGCACCATCGGGATCTTATCAATCCCCCGTTCCTCATAAGACCTGGCATCGACTCTTTCTGTAAGTCCTTTTTCTTCATACAGTTCATTGCACATCCTCGCCCAGGCACTTCTCAATTCTTCCAAAGTTTCTTTCCTGCTCCAATCCGTTGTATGCACTGCCCGAAACACCGGCTGTCCTTTCTGATTCAAAACTGGCTGTCCATCCGGTGTCAGTACTGGAACCTTTTTTTGTTTTTGTCCCCAGGTACCATCTTCCTGTAAAGGGCGGATGGGAACCATGATGTGCATATGGGGATTGGGTATTTTATCCTTTGCCTTCTTCGGATCATGGATCGCTAGATCTGCGATCATCCCTCTTGCGACTAACTGTTCTTCTACAAATCTTCTTGCAAGCTCAATATTTTCTTCCATAGAAACTCATTCATCAAGGCAATATCAAAGCTGTGTGCCAGCTGTGCTTTCTTATTCCCTTCGATCCATTCCACCTCATTCCAAAGGGTCTCTCTGTCTTTGAATCTCTCCGGAGCCTGTTGGGGAAGATGGATCTCCGCTAATACCACACCGCCTTTTCTCGTATAATCACTTACTTCTCCATAATACGTACATTCCAGTTTTGTACCGGCTCGGTAAGCAGCACTGGCAATGGCAGACTGTCCTTTTCCTCTGGATAATTGATTCAGATGAAAGTGATAACATCCCATCTTACTCATCTCCCTGTGGCAGTTCACCTCGCTTCATCGCCTTTAATAGTGCTTCCTCTTCTGCGAATTCTCGTTCCTTCGCTTCTGCAGTTTCCGCCCGTCCACGAACCATTTCATGAACGACATCACAAAACTTACAAGCGGGATCATGAAGAAGTTCATCCATCAGCTGATAAAATTCTGCCTCTGTCAGATATTTGGTATCTTTACAGATTGCTTCTATGGCTGCTCCCTTCTGGATCAACAGATGGGTTCGTGCCTTTCGCTTTTTCTTTTTCTGTGTATCCAGATAATTCAAGGATCTCTGGATCCTGTGTTCTGCCTGTTCCTTCTCAAGCTTTGCCTGTTTCAATGCAGCTTCTGTTTTTTCAATCTCATAAAGTGCTTCCTGGGTATATTCCTGAAATGTTTTCTTCTTCGCCATATCGTTCTTTTCCTCCTTTTTCAACTCTTCCATTTTCTCTGTTACGGGATAGGCATTTCTGCCGGAAGGGGAACCCTTCTTCGGATGGATCATCCGCCAACACTTTCGGAATTCCCCTTCAGAAAGATGCTACTTCCGTAGGACGCACATACCTTTTAAGGTATATAAGTGCGCTCTTCTGCTTTCAGCATCCGAGTTTTTCTTACTCAAACGGAAGTTCTTCTCCGTCTGGAAGATGCATAAATCCATCTGGATCGGTATCTTCTTTCTTTTCTGATCCTGACAGTTTCTTCCCTTCTGCGAAATAATGTTCTTCTACAATCACGTTGGTGGCATAAACTTTATTCCCCTCCTGATTCACATAGCTTCCTGTCTGGATCCGTCCGCTTACTAAAATCTTCAAACCTTTTTTCAGATATTGTTCTGCAAACTCAGCATTCTTCCCAAAGGTAACACAGGAAATAAAATCTGTTTCTGCCTTTCCATCCTTTCGATATCGTCTGTCTACTGCCAGCGTGTATCGTGCCATAGCAGTACTATTTTCATCCTGGAGATATTTCACCTCCGGATCTTTTGTCAGTCTTCCCATTAAGATTGTTTTGTTCATGTAATTTCTCCTTTCTCTTTTCGTTTTTTTCTTTGTTCTTGAATCAGGCCCGATTCTTTTAAGGCAACTATAATTTGTTCCTCATATATCAGAACGTAGATAGGGCTTTTTACAAATAAAAAAGGAATTTTATTTTTTTGTCCTCATATAACGAAAGGCTCAGAGGGGAAAATACAGGGTGGAAAAGGAAATTTTTTATTTTTCTGCACAAAAAAATACCCCTATGACTTCAAAATCGAAATCATAGGAGTATTTAGTCCTACCTACTCAGTGGGGTGTTTTACATTTTGTTTTACACATGTTATTACAGTGTTTTTCAGTTCGACAGTCGAGTAGACTAAAGCCTTGCAACTTTAGCCCCTCACAGATCCGTACGTGCGGCTTTCCCGCATACGGCTCCTCATAATAACATTCACTTTAATATAAGCAATAGTACGTCTTTGGTTTCGCAAGCGGATAACACTTTAGCATTTCCCAAAAACCACCCCATGTATAGGCTCTTCTGCAACCTCGACGATTTACCGCTTTAAACAGGAATTGTTGTACTCTGTGTAAGAATGCACATAATCTTCTATAATTCCATGTTACTCCATAATAGCGATAGTGACCTACAAGCTTTACATTCAGCTCTTTTATGATTTCTCTGACCGGACGGTTCCGATTATCATATATCCATAGTTTATATTCTTTCAGCTTACGTTCAAACTTCTTTCGAGATGTCTGCAACTTTAATGCAAATGTTCCCTTTCTTGTTTTCCCGCAATAGAAAGTAAAACCTAGAAAATCGAATGCTTCTGGCTTACCTATTCCTCTGGATAGTCTGTTGGTTTCTGCAAATCTCCCAAATTCAATCAACCTGCTTTTACTGCTTTCCAGCTCAAGATTGAATTGTTCCATCCTCTCTTTCAGGGCTGAATAATACCACTCTGCTTCTGATTTATACTGGAATCCAGCTACAAAATCATCTGCAAAATTCACCAGAAAACAGTCTCCTTTTAACGTCTTTTTCACCACAAATTTAAACCACAGCGTTAACACGTTATGCATGTATATATTTGCTAGCATCGGACTCATGACTGAACCTGTGCTGAACCTTCCTCTGTTGATTCAAATTTTCCATCTTCCATTATTCCAGCTTTTAAATATTTCTTTATCAGCCAGAGCAGATTTGGGTCTTGAATATGCCATTCCAGAAATCTCATCATCCAGTCATGGTTAATGTGATCGAAAAATCCTTTAATATCAGCGTCCACTATGTAGCTGATTTTCCCATAACTGATTCTCTGATATACTTCTTTTACCGCTTCGTGACAACCTCTGTTTGGTCTAAATCCATACATACAGTTCAGAAATCTTGGCTCGTAAATTGCTTCTAGTACTTTCTTTACTGCCATTTGGACAATCTTATCCTCGTAAGAGGCTATTCCCAGCGGTCGCATTTTTCCATTTCCCTTTGGAATATATACCTCAATGATGGGAGTGGTTTAAAAGATTTGTTCTTTAACCTCTGTACTAAGTCTTCGATATTTCTATCGAGGTTCTTTCCGTATTCTTCCTTTGTCACCTTATCAACACCAACTGCCTTTTTGCCATCTAATTCTTTATGGCATTGTTTCAGCAATTCTGCATTTATCAAGTGATATATGGATGTGAATACAGGTTTCTTTGTTTCTGCCGATATTTCAGCTATTCTTTCTAATTTCGTTCCCATTATTTCCTCCGTCCCTGAGTACGGATAATGTGTCCTCAGAAAGACCGTTACTATGCAGTCCCCTTCCCTCCATCGGCATTACCCGATTTCATCAGTACTATGAGACTGTCCGACTACCTGTTATCCATTTGAAGCTCTCCATTTTCAGTTGATACTTCATACTCTTATACGAGAGACAACAGGTTCTCCCCAGTTGATGTGTACCCACAATGTCAAGCATGATTGGCCCTTTGACCCCGCAGCGCCACACAATTCTCGCCATAATGACTTGTGTGCTGTTGCCTTCCGCACCAGTTAAGACGTCGGCCTACTGAAGTTAACTTTTCGAGGCTCAATAGCATTGCAACCCTGCTTTCTTGCTGTCTACGCTTGTCAGTTGCTGTTACCAACAACATCCCAAGACTCGCTATTATCTGGCTGGCTAGACCTTGGATAAATCGGATTCCCACCGACTTGGTTACACACCCTTAGCTGGGCGCACAACTGGAAGTTGTCGAGTTTTATATATTGACCAAAAGTTTGATTTAAAGAACTATAAGACTTTTTTCAAATTAATATCTATAATGCTTTTTCTGGACAAATTTTCTAATATACCAAATACAATATACCCTTGCTTCTCATAAAATTCTTTGGCTTGAAAATCAAATGTATCAAGATGAATAAGTTTAGCACCTTTTGATTTAGCATCATTTTCAACTTCTTCTAAAAGTAAGCTACCAAGTTTTTTCCCTCTATAACTAGAATCGACCCACAATGTATCAACATAAACTACATTCCAACAATACATCCTTGCTACAATACCAGCAACAATCTTATCATCCTTACCGATTTTCTTGCTTAAATCTATGAAATTTTCTTTCTGTTTAGCCTCAACCTGAGATAGATTATATTCCACCAGTCTTTCAATAATATAATCCTGTTCTTTCTTTGAACATACATCAATTTTCATAATATAATTTCCTTTCATATAATAAATCGGATTTGTCCAGATTTACAAATTCTATTTGCTTAACTTTCACTACTCACAGTATAATTCGATTTTATAAAATACACAAGTAAAAAGGTATGAGAGACTTTCACACCTCCGCATACCCTTTTATCCATTCCATGCCAATAACAGCAACAGCTCGTTATTCTTTTACATAACAAATCAATTCGCCAACTTCACAATCAAAATAATCACATAACTTACAAATCAAATTTGCATCCAGCCTTTGAAATTCATTTCTGCAATATCTGTTAAAATTTGACCTCGGAATATCCAACTCTTTGCAAATGGTATTCTTACTGATATCCCGTTCTTTCAACAGTTCTTCTATCCTTAACTCTAAATGTCCATAATTCATATACATCACCCCTACACAAAGTATATTTAATAAATCTTTATGTAGTAATTCACTATACAGCGAGGTACTATATAGTTATCCCCTTAGGATTTAAGAAAGAGAGGTGCATACACATGAAAATAAAAGTCATAACTACATTTTTATTGTTCTGTCTAATTGCCGGAATCTGCTATTACATCAGTCTGCCCGATTACCATGTCCGTAACAGCATGTCATTCAGTAATCAAGGCACACGAGACACGGAGCTAACTGTTATTGTTTACAAATATTGGGGAATTGATGAGACTATTCGTAAAATCGAAACAGAACACAACAAGATTAACGGCACTCCTACTACCCTTGAAATCAATCTCTATTATTCTGCATGGCTGATTCGTTATGGAGAGAAACCCTTTAAAACCGTTGTTTTTGAATATGACTAAGAAAAAGAATAACAGACAACACTTTCGCAATCGTGCTGTCTGCTATTCTCTGTATACTTTCCACATCTAGTTCTTTCTTGTTCGTGTTCTTTCAAAAACCAACGTTCCGAAGGTGCCCAGAGCGACGGTTCCTAACAGGGCGGCGGGTCGGCTGGGCAAGTGGACGCCTTAGATTACTTCTGCTATTTCGTCACATATTCGATTGGACTATCTTCAATTCCCTCATATTTCTTTATAGTAAGAAGATTGTTAATAAAGTCTAATACCTTGTTTGTATCTTCATCATCCAGTAGGTCCAAACTTAGTCAAGATATCAATGTCTGTTTGATTTTCCACTTGTATTGATATGGGTTCTGACATATCCACAACCGCTTTAAATTTTTTCTTTCTGTGAACCACATCAATATCTGTAGTCAATCCCATAACATGACTTTTGCTTACGCCAAACAGTTGTGATAACCTATCCCATATAGAATCATCCCTTGGAGTTCCATTCCCATTTTCATAGTTAGTCAGCATACTTTGTGAAATTCCCAACTCTTTTGCCAATTCCGCAACTGTGATGTTATTTTCTTTTCTCAATTCTTTTATTTTATTCATCGCAATCCTCCTTGTTTATGCTCATTATATTTCAATGTTTTCACTCTGTCAATCTTTTTATCGGATATTAAGATATTTCTCTTGACATCGCTTATTCTGTGCTGTATTATAATAAATATCTGAATATCAGATAATCAAATATTTTAAGGAGGTCATATTTATTGATTAGAGGAACTGATTTCATTTTAAACCCGGACAAACTGGAGGAACAATTTCAATTAGTCGAAGTATCTGAATGGATTGACTACAACACCAAAGAGAAACTAGGCTTCTACTACACTGTTCTTTTTCCAAAGCTGAAATTTGAGAAAATCAAAGTTGGCGTTAAAAATGCCAATCAGCTTGTGTCTAATGAAGAATTGGAGCAAAGAGGACAAGTGACCGTTTCATTTGAGGGACTACATACATGGGCGAGTCTTTATAATGGACGCTTATCCGTCAAAGCAGAAGCTGCCAATATCAGAAAAGCCGGAACAAAATAGTTCCCTAAAGGGGGCAGATAGTCAGTGCCGGACAACGTCATAAGGTGCTGACTATCTGCACCATTTAAGGAAACAGATATCGTTCTATCTTTACTTGATATATAAAACAACATCTTCCGAAAAATAATCGGAACATTCATTACAAAAAATTAGGATATGAGGTGAGATTCGTGAGCAAAACAAAAGAAGTGTTTTGCATACAATACGAAAATCATTGAAACTCCTACTACAAAAGAAGTATATATTTACGAAAACCCTATTTTTATTCACTCGAAAGAAAAGGCAGATTTAACAGACACAAGTAACCGAAAAAAATTTGATGAAATGTCAGCTCATAAGCAATATGACAGTTTAAAACGCAAGCAGAAGCATTACGAACAGGCTCGTTGGGATATTGCCCGTATTGTTGACTGCAACTTTGATAACAAAACAAAATTTGTAACGCTGACATTTAAAGAAAACATTCAGGAAATCCTGATAACTAACCGAGAATTTAAGTATTTTATCCAGCGATTAAATTATTATTTGTACCATACCAAAACCCAGTTATTAAAATACCTTGCAACGTGGGAGAAACAGAAGCGTGGAGCAATCCACTATCATGTTATTTTCTTTGATTTTCCGTATATAGCAAAAGAAAAATTACAGGATTTATGGTCACATGGATTTATTAAAATCAATCGCATTGATGTAGACAGCAAAGAAAACAGAGGTCGTTATCTTAGCAAGTATTTTGGAAAAGACCTTGATTTGAAAGAACATAAGAAAAAAGCCTTTTTTAAATCTCAAAATCTGAAAGTTCCACACGAAGCAAAAGTCATGCTGACCGAAGACATTTTACATGACTTACAAAAAGAAAATATCGTCTTTCAGAAAGAATACACAAGGCAAATTTACGATACCAATGCTTTCTTATCTACTGGTTCATGCTTAAAGGACAGCAGTGTTATCTACATCAAAATTAAAAAAGAAAATCCTTGCGTAAAGGGGGAATCTTATGGATAATCCCGTTACGTTCTCAGATATAACATTATTGAATACGTTAGCCACCTGTGCTAACATGACCACAGATGAAGTCTTCAAAGATTTTAAAATTATGGCAAATAAAAAAATCTTGGAGAATCACAAATATGAAATTTATTACTCGGAATCAGAAAAAAGCTGGCGTACTTATTTACCCGATGAAACCAAACCTAACAAACGCCGTCCTGTTAAGAGGAAGAGTAAAGAGAACCTTGAAAAAGAAATCATCAGATTTTATATCGAAAAGCAGAAATCTGAAAACCGTCAGAATGTCACACTGGAAGAATTATATGCTGAATGGCTTTTGTATAAAAGAGATTATACTTCCGTAAAAGCAAAAACAATTCAAGAATATGTATCTGAATGGAATAGATTTTTCAAAGATACAGAACTTGTCAAAATGAAGATAGGCGAAATCAAACCAATCACGCTTATCCGCTTTTTCAGAGAAGCTACAAAAGACCGGCAGTTCACGCACAAGCGAGTCAGTAATGCTCGTTCTGTTCTGAATGGAATCATGAGTTATGCGATTGAAGAAGAAATTATATCACATAATCCTGTCTCTGATGTGAATTTCAAACAGTTTACCTATAAGCCAGTAGAAGCACAAAGTGACAATGTATTTTCCCGTGATGATACGCATAAGTTATTAAATTATCTTCGGTGTATCATAGAGCCATATTCTCTTGCAATACAGTTATCTTTTTATCTGTTTATCCGTGTTGGGGAAACAAAAGCTATCCGTTGGGAAGATATTGACTACGATAGCAGGCTTGTATATCTTCACAGACAGGCGACCTGTGAACGTACATTGAATGATGATTTAACATTCTCAAGCCGAAAAGTAAAAGTAGTAAATCAAATGAAAGGAAATACTTCTCATGGATTCCGTAAACAGTTCCTTACAGACGAAGCACTTAAAATTCTTCACAAAGCAAAGGAATTAAATCCTAATGGAATATATGTTTTTGAACCCAACGGCGAGATTATGACAACTGACAGCTTTAACCGCCGTTTGAAGAAATATTGTAAAGAAGCTGGTGTTCCTTATCATTCCAGTCATAAAATCCGCTTTTACAATGCTTCAACAGCTTTTGACGGAAATAATCTTACAACCCTTAGTTATTTAATGGGACATAGTGAGACAGCTACAACATTGCATTACTTGCGGAATGTCAATAAGAGGAAGAATGACAGGCTTGCTTTTCAGAATCTTGGTATTTCATCATAAAGTGTTCAAAGGTGTTCAAACTTTTTGAAACAAAAAAATAAGAGAAACGCTGTAAATTCAACGTTTCTCCTACTTTTCAATAATGCCGCAGACCGGAATCGAACCGGTACTCGATTTAACTCGAACAGGATTTTAAGTCCTGCGCGTCTGCCAGTTCCGCCACTGCGGCTTAGTGGTGGGAGAAGGATTCGAACCTTCGAAGGCGGTGCCAACAGATTTACAGTCTGCCCCCTTTGGCCACTCGGGAATCCCACCAAGTGTTTACCTGACAATTAAAGATTATACGGCATTGTCAGGTAAATTGCAAGTGTTTTTTTAACTTTTTTTATATTTTTTTATACCTGTGTTTCAACTTCTGTTTCAGGCTCAAATAATGCTTCGAATTCTGCGCGGTTAATGCGTTCTTTCTCTAATAATAATGCGGCACATTTGTGAAGGACATCTATATGTTCTTCAATCATTGCTTTCGCATCTTTGTAGCATTTATTTACAATCTTCTTCACTTCCTGATCGATCACAGTCTGTGTGTTTTCTCCGTATGGACGCTGCTGTCCAATTTCTTTTCCTAAGAAGACTTCGTCTCCTTCACCACTGTCATAATTGATCAGTCCGAGTTCATCTGACATACCAACTTCGTTACCATAGCTCTTGCATACTGGGTTACCTGTTTGATATCCTGTGATGCACCGGTTGTGATATCATCTAAGATCAATTCTTCGGCAATTCGTCCTCCGAGACTTACCATGATATCCTGAATCATCTTTCCGCGTGTCATAAAGACATTATCGTTCTCAGGAAGCGGCATCGTATATCCAGCTGCTCCTGTTCCTGTTGGAATAATAGATACAGTGTAAACCGGACCTACATCTGGTAACAGATGGAATAAGATTGCATGTCCAGATTCATGATATGCAGTGATCCTTCTTTCACTTTCTGGTACCACACGACTCTTCTTCTCTGTTCCGATTCCTACTTTGATAAATGATTTATCAATATCTTCTTTCATGATATAGGCTCTGTCATCTCTTGCTGCCTGAATGGCTGCCTCATTCATCAGATTCTCAAGATCTGCTCCCACAAAACCTGCTGTTGTTCTTGCGATCTCATGAAGATCAACATCATCTCCTAATGGTTTTTGACGACAGTGAATCTTTAAGATATCTTCTCGCCCTTTGACATCTGGTCTTCCAACGCCAACCTTACGGTCAAATCGTCCTGGTCGTAAGATCGCTGGATCTAAGATATCCACACGGTTTGTAGCTGCGATCATGATAATTCCTTCATTCACTCCAAAACCGTCCATCTCACTAACATCTGGTTTAATGTCTGTTCACGTTCATCATGTCCACCACCAAGTCCAGAGCCTCTTCGTCTTGCAACTGCATCGATCTCATCGATAAATACGATACAAGGAGAATGTTTCTTAGCTTCTGCAAATAAGTCACGTACACGAGCTGCACCAACACCGACGAACATTTCCACGAAATCAGATCCTGAAATGCTGAAAAATGGTACATTCGCTTCTCCTGCAACTGCCTTTGCAAGTAATGTCTTACCTGTTCCTGGAGGTCCTACAAGAAGGACGCCCTTTGGAATTCTGGCTCCGATCTTTATAAATCGTCCTGGATTCTTTAAGAATTCCACGACTTCTTCTAATTCTTCTTTCTCTTCTGTCAGTCCTGCAACATCGTTAAATGTTACTTTCTTACCATTTGGATTGGCAAGTTTGGCACGGCTTTTTCCAAAATCCATCATCTTGCCGCCACCGCCACCATTCTGGCGCATCATCATAACCATGAAAAATATGACAACTCCGATTGGTAGTACTATCCCGATCAGATTAGAAATCATATCCCCACTGTGATCGATTCCCTTAATACTGATCTTATTGGCAAGAGAGCTGTCAGCTTTCTTAATATCATTGATCGCCTGATTGACATCTGTAACTTCACAGCTCTTATAATCATCTTTTCCAAACTCTGCTGTGATCGTCCCAGTTGGTACTTCTTTATTCTGTTTAATAGTTACCGCAGTTACTTTGTCAGACTTTACATCCTTCATAAACTGCTGATAGGTGTAATCACCTGAACCTGGCTGGAACACGCTGATAAAATAATATGCTCCGATCACCAAGATCAGCAGGACTACTAAAAATCCACTGTTACTTTTCTTCGGGTTCAACGTTTAGTCTCCTCTCTACTCTTCCTCTGCTACTCCAATGTAAGGAAGGTTACGATATTTCTGTGCATAATCTAGTCCATATCCAACAACAAATTCATCTGGTACTTCAAAACCAATATATCTGACTGGTACTTCAACTTCACGACGATCTGGTTTGCTTAACAATGTACACAGATGAAGTGACGCAGGATTTCTGCTCTCAAGCATTGGTTTTAAATGATTTAAAGTCTTTCCTGAGTCAATGATATCTTCTACAACTAATACTTCTTTATCTAAGATTGGCTCATCTAAGTCTTTTGCGATCTTAACGATTCCTGAGGATTCTCTGGAATTTCCATAACTAGACACTGACATAAAATCAATTGTTACTGGAATCGTGATTCTCTTTGCAAGTTCACACGCAAAAAAAACACTTCCTTTTAAGATGGCGATCAGATGGATTTCTTTTCCTGCATAATCTTCACTGATCTGCGCTCCCATCTCCGCGATTCGTTTGTTTACATCTTCCTCTGAAATCATTACTCTGATATTCTCCATTGGAATCATCTCCTTCTCTTTTGAACTCAAGCTTTAAATAACGCTTGGTTGATTCTTTGATCTTATAATATTCGCTGATTCTTCTGCCAACGATCCATACAATATGACTGCCATCTGCCACCAATGGTATCTCTTCCCGCAATTGTCTTGGAATCTTCTCATCAATAAAATACCTACTTAATGATTTTCTCTTCTGATCTTTGCCAAATGTAAAAAAATCTCCTGGCTTCCGGCATCGTAATTGTACACCTGTTTCTATTCTATCATAATCAATGATTTTGATACAATCATTTTCCACGATATTTGTCAAATCTGTAACCTCTTCGCACAAAATTTTTCCTATCATTTCTTGTTTATCTGATATATTTCCTTTTTGTACCTTAATATACTGATAATTTTTCTCGGCAACCATATTATACGGAAGAGAAATTCGTTTTCCTGTTCCATTTTCTACCAAAGTTAACAGATCTTCAATATGTCTTCTTTCTAAATCTTTCTTCTTACCAGCTGTTTCTTCCAAAACTTTTTTTAGAACCTGTTTCTGGATCCAATGGGTTTCCAATAACAATTGATCACAATTGATCTCAAATCCTTGTCCAATAGCTTTGTACATCTTAAAAATGACTCTTCTATCTGATCTGTCAGATACGTCGTCACTTCTTTGATATCTTCGCACAGCCATCCTATATGCTCCACCGCCTGCTCATTGATCATCTCAAGTCTTGGAATTACCTGATTTCGGATCTGATTTCTTGCAAATGCATCGTCCTGATTGCTTGCATCTTCTACCCAGACCTGCCCAGCCTCTTTTAAATATTTTACGATTTCTTCTTTTTTTACACATAAAAGCGGACGGATCAGATTTCCATCTTTTTCTCTCATGCACCCGCCCCATAAATTCCAGTTCCTCTCACCACTCGATATAAAAATGTTTCTGCCTGATCGTTTTGATGATGTGCGATCGCAATCTTATCAGCATTATATTTTTTCATTGTTTTTGCAAATGCATCATATCTCGCTTTTCTTCCTGCTTCTTCTAATGACATCTTTTCACGCTTGGCGATCTGTTTTACATCTATTTCAAATATTTTACACGGAATCGAAAGTTGTCCACAAAGATCCTGCACAAACTTCTGATCATCCACAGCTTCTCTTCGAATCATGTGATTGATGTGGACTACTGTGATCGTGAGATTCATTGATTCTCTTAATTCATTTAAAATAAGTAACAGATATACAGAATCTGCACCGCCAGAAACACCGATAATGATATGATCTCCATTTTGTATTAAATTTTTTTCTTTGATAAACTCTTTTACTTTATTCATGTAATTTACTTTATCATTCTTTGCAGATTCCTTCAATACCTGTCCCAGATTCCCAATACCATGATCGTCATATCATCTCTTTTTTCAAATTCTTTGTTTGTTGTAATTCGCTCATATAATCCATCTGCGATCGCCTGTGGACGTACCACATCCATTTCTTTCAAATATCGTGCTGCCATCTCCAAACCATTTTGCGAAAATCCGTCGAAAGCTCCATCGCTTAACATGACTAAAATATCTTCACTTTCCATCTTTTTGCGGTAAATTGGAATTTTCTCGGTATGTAATAAGAGGTTCACTGGTATCGTATCCACTTGAATGATCTCCACGTCGTTTTTTCTCTTTAAAAGACATGGGCAGGCTCCAATTTTAAAGAATGTTCCGATTCCTGCAAATAAATCTAACTGAAAAAATCTAATGTCGCATATTTTTCTTTTTCTGGTTGTAAGATCATCATGGACCTTAAAAGCTGAACACTTTGACTTTCGTTAATTCCTGCTCCTAGAAGTTCTTCCATCACTTCAATTATTTTCCTACTTTCTTTTTTCGCTTCCTGTCCTGTTCCCATTCCATCCGAGATCATAGACACAAAACTTCCTTCCCTTACTTTTCCCATGGAAAAACTGTCTCCATTCTCATCCCCTGCGATCATTGGCGAAGTGTGGATTCCTGCGATTACATGGAATTTTTCTTCTGGTGTAAATCCATAAATCTCATAATAATTTCCGATCATCTTTTTCTGATCTGGCAATGGCTTCATTTTCTCCATTGTCATGGAACTTAACAACACTGCTGCTTGTCTTGTGCTGATTTCCCTGCCTTTTTTCTTTTTCAGATATAGATAGATCTGTTTTCCTTTCTCTGGATTATCGTAGAAATAAATTTCTTTTAGTCTCAGTTGGCTTTTTGCAAAACCTTTTGTGATCTTTTCATATAATTTCTTATTATCTGCCATTAATGATACTTTTCCCTGAAAGAAATCACCCAGTGTATTTCCGGCTCTGATATACTGCTCCCCGACAATTTTTCTCAGTTGTTTCATCTGATTTCTCATTGCACGCAGAAATAATTCCCGTTCATAAATCTTATTTGCTTCCTCGATAAAATCCCGTCCATTCTTGCATGGATGACATCTTTTTAAATCTGCATAGCTTAATCCACCTTGCTTTTCGATGATCTGCCCAAGCCTGTCCTTATCTGCTAATGTAAACTGACATTTTTGATTTTCACAGCATCCGACACATTCTTTTAAGATCACACTTTCAACTACATCTCTTCCCCGTTTTTCACACGTTTCTTCCTCATCGTTATGATCACAGAACATCTTTCCCGCTGTCGTGAGACATTGCTGCATCTGGCGCATATGATAAAGGATCATTTCATGAAAATTTTGAAATAACCGATCTTCTTCGAATTCTTTTTTTCTTAAGATTTCCATAGTTTTCCCTCCTGCAAGATTATTATAGAGGATTTTGTATGCAATTTCTGTCGAAATAAAAAATGTTATTTTCTGGAAATTATTATCAAAAAAATCCGATGTTTTATAAGAACAATCCTATGACTATTCTTATAAAAACATCGGATTTTATATCTTTATTCTTTACTCTACCGGATGTAAATTCTTCAAAGAAATGTCCATAATAGGAGCTGAGTGTGTTAAAGCTCCACAAGATACATAATCCACTCCGATCTCACGGATCGTCTTTAGGCGTTCTTTTGTAACATTTCCTGAGCACTCTGTTTCAGCTCTTCCATCGATCAGTTTGACAGCTTCTTTCATTGTCTCATCATCCATGTTATCTAACATGATAATGTCTGCTCCTGCTTCTACAGCTTCTTTTACCATGTCAAGATTCTCTGTCTCTACTTCAATCTTTCTGACAAATGGTGCATAGTCTTTTGCCATAGCTACCGCTTCTTTGATTCCACCTGCAGCACCGATATGGTTATCTTTTAACATGACTCCATCGGATAAGTTGTAGCGGTGATTATGTCCACCACCAACCGTCACTGCGTATTTTTCAAATGGGCGCATGTTTGGTGTTGTTTTTCTTGTATTCTAATAACTTTGTTTATATCCTTCAAGCTCTTTGGATAACTCGCTTGTCATTGTTGCGATTCCACTCATTCTCTGCAAGTAGTTTAATGCAACTCTCTCTCCAGATAAAAGGGCACGGATATCTCCTTTGACAACTCCCATTAGCTGTCCTTTGGTTACTTTATCTCCGTCTTTTAATTCTGTCTCAAAAACAACAGTTTCATCTAAAAGTTTGAAGACTCTTTCAAATACTTCTAATCCACAGATGACCCCATCCTGTTTACAGATTAAATTTACTTCTCCCTGTTTTGGTTCTGGCATCACTGCGTTTGTACTGACATCTTCCTGAGTGATATCTTCTTTTAATGCATTCATCAAATATTCATCAATGTTAATTCTCATCGTTACACCACTGATCATAAAAACTTCTGTCCTTTCGTTTAATTTCGTCAAGAACAAGCTGTTCATTCTCTTTCTCACGCTGTTCTTCGTTCTGATACTTACTTAAATCTACTTCGACTGTCTCGGCTTTTGATGGATGTTCTGTGATGTCTTTCGCTGCTGCCTTGGCAAATACAAGTGCTTCCAATAATGAATTACTTGCCAGACGGTTCTTTCCATGAACCCCATTACAGCTTGTCTCACCGACTGCATATAAATGTTCCATAGATGTCTTGCTGTCTAAGTTTACTTTAATTCCACCCATGAAATAGTGCTGTGCCGGTGTTACTGGAATCGGTTCTTTTGTCATGTCATATCCTTCATCCAAGCACTGTTTGTAGATGTTTGGGAATCTATGTTTGATTCTTTCTCCATCTAAATGTGTAACAGATAAATAAACATGATCACTTCCGTCTTTCTTCATCTGTTTGCAGATTTCTCCAGTTACAACGTCTCTTGGTTTTAACTCATCTGTAAAACGTTCTCCATCTTTATTCAGCAGATAAGCTCCTTCTCCTCTGACTGATTCAGAGATTAAGAATCTTCTTCCTGGTTTCTTTGAATAAAATGTTGTTGGATGGATCTGGATATAGTTAATATTCTCTAATTCTACATTATGGCGCAGGCAGATAGCCAGACTGTCTGCTGTCAGATGTCTGAAGTTTGTAGAATGTTTAAATAACCCTCCAAGTCCTCCTGTTGCAAGAACAGTATCTGGAGCTTCGATCGTATCTAAATTACCATCTGCATCTTTATATACAATTCCTTTACATTCTCCGTCTTTCTCAATGATATCGATCATCGTACAATTTTCCATGATCGTAATATTATCACGTTTCTTCGCCTCTTCGTATAAATGGCTTGTGATCTCTTTTCCTGTCAGATCTTCATGATGAAGGATACGGAATGTGGAATGTCCACCTTCTCTTGTAAACTCGATCTCTCCATCCTTCAAGTCAAATCTTACACCAAAATCTTTCAAATCCTGAATAATCTGTGGTGATTCTTTGATCATCTTCTCGACGGCACCTTTATCATTCTCGTAATGTCCGGCTTTCATAGTGTCCTCGAAATATGAATCATAATCTTCCGGATTCTTCAGCGCTGAGATTCCTCCCTGCGCCAAAAATGAATCACTTTCTTCAACTTCCTTCTTTGTAATAACGATTACTTTGTAATCCTGCGGAAGAAATAATGCATTAAATAATCCTGAAGCACCACTTCCTACAATGATCACATCTGCTGTTTTCATAATTCTCTTTGCCTTTCCTTGGAACTTTCCTGTCTTACTGCGCGATTCTTAACATCTCATCTAATGCTTTCTTAGCATTTAATCGCAGTTCTTCTGGTAATTCTACCTGATTCTTCATGTCTCTTAATGTGTCTCTTACATTCTCTAAACTGATACGCTTCATATTTGGACAGAACTGACGATGTCCTACAGAGTAGAATGTCTTTCCTGGGTTCTTCTGTTTTAATTCATATAAAACACCCATCTCTGTACAAATGATAAATACGTCCTTGTCAGATGCTGTCGCATAGTCAATGATTCCTGATGTACTTCCTACATAATCACCTAAAGCTACAACGTCTGGTGTACATTCTGGATGTACTAAAACTTCTGCTTCTGGATGTACTTCTTTGGCTTTCTTTACGTTCTCGGCTGTGATACTTCTATGTACATGACAGAATCCGTCATTGTAAATAAAGTTCTTCTCTGGAAGTTTGCTTCCGATATAACGTCCGAGGTTCTCATCTGGTACGAAGAAAATATTCTTCTGTGGAAGTGCTGTTACAACTTTCAGAGCATTGGATGAAGTTACACAGACATCAGAATGTGCTTTGATCTCTGCTGTAGAATTAATGTAACAGACAACAGCAAGATCATCATATTTCTTACGCATCTCTTCAATCTTCTCTACATCGACCATATGAGCCATTGGGCAGTCTGCCTTTCTGATCTGGCATGATCACTGTACGGTCTGGGTTTAAGATCTTGCACTCTCACCCATAAAGTTTACGCCTGCAAAACAGATCACATCTTTGGATTCTTTTAATGCAACTTTGGCAAGATAATAAGAATCCCCAACATAATCAGCAATTTCCTGAACGGCATCGTCTACATAATAGTGTGCTAGTAAAACAGCATTTTTTTCTTGTTTTAATTGTTCGATCTCTTTTTTTAAATTTTCCATCTTTCTCTCCTTGTTATTAAATTTTAATATACCACGACCACCCCTTCTGTTCAAGTATTTGTGATGTTTTTATATGATAAATACCAGTGATTTTACCTCTTTTTCAGATGCTTCAATCACTGGTATTATTATAAATTCTATTTATTTTATATGGTCACTATATATTTTCATATGCATTTGCTGTTTTCGTCCAATCATATCTTGTACATTGTCTCGTAATTATTTTTTCACATAGCATGTGTTCTTTCCTCTGCCTCTCTGCATGATCAATCCTTTTTTTAACCATCTGCTTCAAAATCCTTCCACTCGTTGTCTGACTGATTCCTAATCTTTCCTGAACTTGTTTTCTTTGAATTCTTTTTTCTTGATCGATCATTTGCATGATCTGTGTTTCTTCGTCTTCTGGTTGTATATGTGTATGGTATTGCAGTTCTTCTCTTAATTCTGCCTGTGCATTTGTGTTTGGTAATATGATCTTAAATACATTATTACTGACTTTGATCTCTGGTTTTATAAACTGATCTTGATAAGCATTCATGATCTTTTGTATTCCTGTTCCATAAGCTTCGATCAATTCTAAACGGTAAAAAACATTCGCTAATCTTTTATTCCTGCATACAGAAATCCCCATCATCACATCTTCTAATGTAACTCCTGTTACCAATCCCCCAATGGATGTGAATTCTAACCGATCTTCGTACATACTGATCAGAATACTAGAACTATATCCGTAATCTCTGTGTACAAGACAGTTTAGCAATGCTTCTCTTACTGCTACTTCTGGATAATCTCTATTATCAATTCGATAAAGTTTTTCAAAAGTTGAATGTGTTTGATTTCTGAAGTCAATGTAATCATATACTGCTTCCATTTGTGCAAATAGTGATCCTGTAAATTCTTTTCTATCTTTAAATATATTTTGATTCTTTCCTTCAAAAACTGCTGTTTTAATCGTATGCACGCATTGGTCTGAAAGTAATAAAGCAAGATTCGTATAAATTCCATCTTGGTTTATAATTCCTAAAGTTTTCATCTGTGGCTGTTCTAATGTGATGTTTCTCTTTTGGAATTCTTTTTTTTTTGTTTCGCAAAAAGTCAATTCTTGATCTAATGATCTCATATCTTCAAAATGATCACCATCTGTTTCTTTAATCATCTTTCTAATAGCTGTATCCGTTGCTGGGACAGAAGAATATCCTTGTCTTACATATACGCCTTCTGGTCTTAACCCTTTCTTCGCTATATAGTATGGGCGTTCTGTTCCTCTTTGAATATCTATGATCACAACTTGTTTTTGTTCTATCTCTTTTGTCTCATAATGCAAGAACATGGTTAAATCTGGTTTAATCGCATCTCTAACCATATTGCTTACTTGCAATGCTACACTGTCTGAATCTTCTACCCCGATAACTGTCCCATCATCTTCAATTCCAATATAGATTTTTCCTCCATCACAAATTGGCAAATGCTATGATTTCTTTCTTGATGTCTGTGACTACAATGGATTTGAATTCCGTTCTCTCAGATTCTTGTAACTTCATGAAAAACCCTCCTTGAAATTATTCTGTCTGTTCTTTCTAACTTTATTCTAACCATTCTAACCATTCTTGTCAATTATAAATCACAGTGTTTGTATGCTGTATAGTGGTTTGAATCACGTAAATTATTTGAATATTATAAAAAGAGATCATGTGTCGGCAACCGTACGGACACGTCTGCACTAAGATCCTGGATGGTCATTAGACCATTCAGGAGCTTAGTACAGCTACGTGGGAGTCCGAACGCGAGTGGGTTGCAGGCACATGATCTCTTTTTATAATATTCCACCAATAATTTCCGTTATTCAAATCAGAATTTAAT
>ENA-OQAN01000389-OQAN01000389.1-human-gut-metagenome-genome-assembly--contig:-NODE-389-length-23941-cov-6.672294_pt1 | contig 23941 bp, 28 predicted proteins | sample MGYA00242735_ERZ504527 | MGnify/ENA primary metagenome ERZ504527 (study PRJEB26092, sample SAMD00036230) | human gut metagenome | host: Homo sapiens | study: EMG produced TPA metagenomics assembly of... | reverse complement strand
CAGCTTTACATGGAGTTTCAGACGATGAGACCAGAGCCAAAAATCGAGGCAGCTGTTACAAAACTACAATAATCTGACAACAGATGCGGCGAAGATGAATGCGACAGAGCAAAAATCTTATGAATGCCGTAAATTATGGCTACTCGTATGTCACACTTCAGGCATTTATAAGAATCTTGATGAAAAAAATGCAGGCTATAGTGATAAGCTGAAGCTGCTTGAGAAGCTTGGCTCATCTCGTGATGGCGCAGTGATTTCAAAGAATGGTGACAGCTATGATACATATACAAAGACCACGCTGACAGATACAAAGGGTAACACTCTTTATAAGTATATTGACAGCGACAACAATAGCCACTATATTGCAGCTGTTGCTGATACGGACAAGGGTACCACATCGTACTATGATGTGACAGAATCTACGAGGACAGCTTATACGGACGCTGATGGCAAGGAGCTTGAAGCGGTACCTACAGGAGATGGTGATACAACACTGAAAGTCGGTGATAAGACTTACAAAAAGGACGAGGCAGACGGCAAGTACTATCTGCAAAAGGAAGATGGCACAGCTGATAAAACTGATTCCATCACTGTTTCACAAAAGACTGAGTATACTATTGCGGCAGATGCCGTAAACAAGACTGGCATAGAGTCAGCTTCAGTAGCGTATGACACAATCATCAAGTCAATGGATGAAAAGACTAAAAGCTCATACGATGAGGTTCTTGCGTCAGTTCAGGCATTTGAGAATTCAAAGGACGAAGTGCTAGGAAGCGATGACAAGTACTCGGTTGCAAGCCTCACCAAGGCTATTCAGAATGCTTATGCAGGCAATGGAAAGGAAGCCGTAGAGCAGCTTTTAGCAGGAAACGGAAACGAGGCTGACGGCTTTGTAAATAAAGCCAATGCTCTGGAGGAGGCAGCAGAGGCCAACACAAAAAAAGCAGCAGATAGCAATATTGTAAAGGAGCTTGCCTCAAAGCAGAAGGATTCGGCTGAGTATACACAGGCGCTAAACGACCTGCTCGACAGGGTAAACACTGCATACACGCTTCAGAATAAGGCACTTTTCAATTCACAGGTGAAGAAGGTCGCAGGACAGGATTCGGAGATTGAGCTGAACGGTGTAAAATATACAGGTGACAGCAACAGCTATTCAATCAATGGACTGACAATCGAGGTACTTGCTGAGACCGGAGACAGTGCTATAAGCATTACAACCAGCACAGATACACAGGGTGTATATGATAAGGTAAAGGATTTCCTGACAGAGTACAACAACATCATCAACGAGATGACGAAGCTATACAATGCTGATTCAGCAGGAAGCTACGAGCCGCTCACGGATGATGAGAAGGATCAGATGTCTGATAAAGAGATTGAGAAGTGGGAGACAAAGATTAAGGACTCTCTGCTTCGCAGGGATTCTACACTTGGCAGCGTAATGACAGCAATGCAGACAGCCATGATGTCATCAGTTGAGATAGGTGGCAAGAAGTACTCGCTCTCAAGCTTTGGAATCAGTACACTTGGATTTTTGAATGCAGCGGAGAATGAGCAGAATGCATATCACATTGATGGTGATGAGGATGACGCCAATACATCAGGCAAGACAGATAAGCTCATGGCAGCTATAAACGATGATCCGGATACGGTAATGCAGTTTATGCAGCAGCTTTCAACTAATCTGTATAGTGCAATCGGTGACAAGATGAAGTCTACAGATTTGAGCTCAGCATTTACCATCTACAATGACAAGCAGATGAAGACAGAGTACACTAACTACACCAAGACTATTAAGGAATGGGAGAAAAAAATCTCAGATCGTGAGGATTACTACTACAACAAGTTTACTCAGATGGAGTCAGCTATGACCAAGCTCAACAGCACACAGAGCTCAATTAGCAGCTACTTCTCATAAAAAGATACCAGGGAGGGTATATTATGTTACAAAATAAAGCATACGCAGCATATGCAAACAACAAAATCATGACTGCATCACCGGCAGAGCTTACACTCATGCTGTATGATGGTGCAATCAAATTTTGCAATATTGCAATCATGGCAGTGGAGAAGGAGGATATCCAGCAGGCTCACACAAACATCCGCAAGGTTGAGCGTATCATAGAAGAGTTCCAGTCCACACTTGATGACAAATATCCGGTATCAAAGGATTTTAACAATGTATATACATATCTTCACAGACGTCTTGTCGAGGCAAACATAAAGAAGGACAAGGAGATTCTTGAGGAGGTGCTTGAGCACCTGCGCACTATGCGTGACGCGTGGAAAGAGGTCATGCAGGTCACATGTAACGGAAACAAGCTGCATGTATCATAGATAAATGTATCATAAATCACCGACAGGGATTATAGAGAGTTTTTAACTTAAACAAAACGCAGAGACAGCAGCATGAAGCTAGTTTGTTTGTGCGTTTTGTGCTATCATAGAGATGATTATAGTTAAAAACAATCGAAAATACAGGGGGAACACAATGGAACAGACATACATAGACATAATGATACAAAGCCTGGAGAAAAAGGAGCAGGTACTCGACCGGATAATAGAGCTTGATATCAAGCAGAAGAACCAGCTCGAGGATCCACAGCTCACACCTGACGACTTCGACGAGGTAGTTGAGGCAAAGAGCAGGCTTATCGACCAGCTCAATAATTTAGACTCAGGCTTTGAGAAGCTTTTTGAACGTACAAAGGAAGAACTGAATGGTCACAAAGAGGACTACAAGGAGCAGATACGCACCATGCAGGAGCATATCCGCAGTATCACGGACAAGAGCGTAAAAATACAGAGTCAGGAGGCCCGCAACAAGGATCTCATGACTCTGAAATTTGCGTCCATAAAGAAGCAGGCCCGCGAGGTGCGTGTCGGCACGCAGGCCGCAAGCCGCTACTACAAGTCCATGTCAGGAACCGGATATATGGAGCCGCAGTTTATGGACAATAAAAAGTGAAAAGTTTAATTTAATATTTCACCTCAATATCCCCAAGCCCTGAGTCGATAACCAGGTGCTTTTTGGCATGCTCATTTACCTCATACTCATCATCATAGTTATTGCCGTTGATTGTGATATCGCCTGTACCTGAGTCCAGGTCCATCATGTAACCGTCAAGTGACTGTGAGGATGTCACAGTGATGTTACCTGTACCGCCGTCGATATCCATCTCGTCAAAGGCACAGTTTTCAAAGCTAAGATTGCCGGTTCCGCCATCCACATCACATGTGGCGAAGCTGCAGTCTGTGACATATAAATCGCCTACACCGGTGTCAAATTCTGCATCGGATGCGGTCAGGGAATTAAGGTTTACCTCGCCTACACCGGTATCAAGTGAGAGCTTGTTCAATGCTGTGCCCTCAGGAATGGTAACAGTGATTTCACTTGTGGTGTTTCTTTTGTAGTTGGCTCCTTTGCTTTGGGATATTGTGAGGGTATCGCCTGTGCTCCTAATCTTTGGAACCAGTCGCTTGTTACATTTGTATGAGACCGTGTAGCTGTCACCGGTTTTTACGTTGATGTTCGATATGGTTGTATCAAATACCAGGTTTGAAAATTCATCGACTGAAAGTTCCTCTGTGCATACGTTTCCGAGAGACTTGTCTGAGCGCGGAATCAGATTGTCAAACAGGCCTAGGGCAAAGCCCCCGATATGGTAGAGACTCCCGGCGATGATGCAGACCACGGTAATTATTGTAATTATTATTAGATATATATTCTTTTTCATGACTTGTCTCCATTTCTGAATTATCTTGTTGCATAATTTGTTTTGTGATTATTCAAAATATGCTATACACATTTTTGACTGTCCTGGTTTCCATTAATTTCCATGTTTATCGCCGAGCAGGTTTTCCACCAGCGAATTGATGATTGCGGCTATTGGCCAGATAATCCATGTGATACCCCAGTCAAAGGTAATAAAGCTCCAGCATAGATAAATGCATGTGACAGTTGACCAGTAGACTGACATGATTGCAGCCACAACAGGGTTTTCATAGTACACCTTGCCATCGTGTGAATTGGCAAAATTACCGCCCATAGTCTGTGCTCCGTTCAGGGAAAGAAGCTTGTCAAAGCTTGATTTCTTCATGTTTGTGAATACTATCATGAATACACCGATTGCTATAAACACGAGCACGAGTCCGCCTGAAAGTGAGTCTGCGAAGGTGCTTTTGGTGTTCAGTGAGCTGATTATGATTGCCGGCACTGCGCAGAGTATGCAGAGCATGATACCCACTGTTAAAAGCATCGCATGTGTGGAGCGGTAGCTTTCCTTTCGCTCGATGACCCAGTTTGCCGTCTCAAAATCTATGCAGTAAGGCTCTTGCTTCAGGTAGCTCCACTTGGATGAGATAGAGCCTGAAAAAATGAAGAAGCCGACTGCCACTGCGACACACAGGAACAGGAAGGTAATGCCGATTGCATCAGATGCGTCCGGTGAAGCGAGTGAACGCGGAATGCATTCGCTGAATATCGGTCCAAGACTTGCGATTATGCAAAGCAGCACTCCAAACGCTGTGAGATATGCTTGTTTTGCCGAATCCCTGAGGAATGCGGTAGCAGTCTCGCGGGAGAGTGTTTTGGCGGCAGGCATTGCCTGACTGGGATTCACGAAGCTCTTGATACCGAGTGAGTCGGCGAGCTCGTCAAGATTTCCAAACTCTGATATGACTATGCCTATGGCTTCGTTGTCAGATTTGCCCTCGGATATTAATTCGTTGTATTTATCCTCCATCATCTGATAGAGCTCATATTTGGCTTTTTGCACCTCGGGTGTATTCGGGAGGTGCGAAAACATATTTTCCAGATAATTCTTTATAGTTTCCATAAAATGTCTCCTTTAAAATCGTATAAATTTGCTTACTACATCAAGTGTCAGCTTCCATTCCTCGCATTTCATCCTGTAATATTCTCTGCCGGCATCGGTAATCTGATAGTAGGTCCGCCTTTTGCCGCTTGCATTGTCGCTCGAAGAGAATGATGTGATATAGCCGTTTTTCTCAAGGCGGGTAAATGCAGAGTAGAGAGTTGTTTCTTTTATGACGTATTTTTCCTCGGATATTAGCCTTATCTGCTTTGAAATCTCGTAGCCGTAGGATGGTCTGTCGAGGAGCAGGTAGAGTATGATGGTATCGTTGTATCCGCGGATGACATCGCTGCTTATATTTAGCATTATTCACCTCCTGTATCAAGTGTTTAATTTCATGTTAAAATTATTCAATACTACGAGTAACATACTACGAGTGTCATACTATGTCTGTCGTAGTAAACATATCACATGTTGTTTTTCGTGTCAACCATGATTTTAAAATAATTAGTTGTGTAAGTCTGTATAAAATTTGTTTTGTAAAAAAATGTTCCGGGTGTTTTGATTATTTTAAAAAGTTAGCCATTCCGTACAAAAATTAGCGGTAAAATACATTGACACAGTCCATGTCATTTGATATATTTTTTAGAAGCAAAGGCGATTAATTAAATACACACTACCTCTGAGGGAGTAGTTCGCGTATCATTACATATACGTGGTTTGTCAACAGACCGGTCAATAGACCTGGCAAACATTAAAGAATGAGACTCAAGTATGCAGCACACAATAAAGCTATATAATTATAGCTTTATAAGGTTTCGTGTCTGCATGCGAGGGTCTCATTTTTCATATGGAGCGTTCATGTTGCTGATAACACTGTTAGGTGTGAACAGTAACGCATTCATATGCTTATCCGGGAGAAATTAATCGCCGCACACTAGGCAAAAGGGAGAAAAATATGGTATTATTTATTGAAATCCTGCTCATAGGAGTAGGTTTGTCAATGGACGCCTTCGCAGTATCCATCTGCAAGGGACTTGGAATGACAAAGGTAAACAGAAAGCAGGCGCTGACAATCGGTCTTTATTTCGGAGGATTTCAGGCGCTCATGCCGTTTATCGGCTATATGCTGGGCATCCGCTTTGAGAAGTACATCACAAGCATTGACCACTGGATAGCATTCATTCTGCTGGGATTTATCGGTGGAAAGATGGTTTATGAGGCAGTAAAGGAAAAGGATGATGACGCGGTCGTGGAAAAAGACCTGGCGCTCAATCAGGGAGAGATGCTTCTGCTTGCAATTGCGACAAGCATCGATGCGCTTGCAGTCGGAATCATGTTTGCATTTACCTATGACAGCTTAAACATCTACTGGGCTATTGCAATCATCGGACTTACAACCTTCGTGCTCTCAATCGTCGGAGTCATAGTCGGAAACTTTTTTGGTAATAAATATAAAAAGAAATCAGAGATAGCCGGAGGAATCATTCTCATACTCATAGGTGTGAAGATATTGCTTGAGCACCTGGGAATTATAAGCTTTTAAAAAATAAAAAATGGAGGAATCAACATGGAAAATTTCATCAATAATGCACCGTTTATAGTGGTGCTGCTCTGCCTCATAGTGGGCTTTGTGTTTTGGTAAAGGGCGCAGACCTGTTCGTGGAGGGCAGCTCAAGCGTGGCAAAGCGCTTCAAGGTGCCGTCACTTATCATTGGACTGACAATTGTTGCGATGGGAACCTCGCTACCTGAAACCGCGGTCAGTGTGGCAGCATCCATAGCACACAATAATACGCTTGCAGTCAGCAACGTGACAGGTTCAAACATATTTAACCTTATGGTAGTAATCGGCGTGTGCGCTTTGATGATACCGGTAGTGGTGGACGGAGCATCCTTAAAAAGGGATTTCCCATTTTCGATGATATGTGCCATTTTACTTCTTGTAATGGGAACAATCGGCATGATACTCGGCAGAGTGGACGGAATAATACTGCTCGGCTGCTTTGCAGGATATATTTTCTACCTTATCAGACACACATTAAAGCAGAACAGGCAGTCATCAGATGAGGAGGTCGATGAGATACCTCTCATCTCAATGCCAAAAGCAGTGATTTTCATCCTAATCGGAGCTGTCGGCATCGCAGTAGGCGGAGATGTCGTAGTAGACAGTGCAAGCCGCATAGCGATTGACCTTGGAATGAGCCAGACACTCGTCGGACTGACCATCGTATCTATCGGAACATCACTTCCGGAGCTTGTGACATCAATAGTCGCAGCCAGAAAAAACGAGGTCGATATGGCACTCGGAAATGCCGTCGGCTCATGTATTTTCAACATACTCATGGTGCTCGGAATTGCATCAGCCATCAGCCCGATAGCATTCATACAGGAAAATATCATAGATATTATCGTGCTTGTGGTATTTTCACTCATCGTGTGGATTATGGCATGGACAAAACGTGAGATAAAAAGAGGCGAGGGTATCATCATGCTGCTAATGTATGCGGCATATACAGCGTATATTATTATACGATAGGGTAAAATACCTTTTGAACCTTTAATGCATAATATTACTTAGAAAATGTGCAGATACTTATTGAGTATCTGCATATTTTTTAGTCAAATATATGCATAAAGGAGGAAAATATGCAACAAAAAATGTCAATGCAAAATATATCAATAGTAAATAGAAAATTTCCCACAAATTTTACACAGCCACCTCAATATATTTTCAATTATTTGTTATGCTTATAAGTGCAGAAATAAAGATTACAAAACATGTACGAATATTTTTATGAAAAGCAGACTATAATTTATGATTAAGTAACAAAACAGGAGGCAATAATTTGACATACGATGAGATAAAAAAGAATAAGGAGGTCTGTGAATGTTTAAAGAAAGGGAATGAAAACCTTGGAGTATTGGGCTTTACAGACCATTCGGCAGCTCATTGCACAATGGTAGCCAAAAGAGCAGCATATATATTAAAGAAATTCGGTTACAGCGAATCTGATATTGAAATGGTAAAAATCGCGGGATTTATGCATGATATCGGAAATGTGGTAAACAGAAGCCGTCATGCGGAATATGGTGCAATACTGGCAAACGAGATACTCAAAGAAACAGATATGAGTCTGAAGGATAGGATAACGGTTGTGTCTGCGATAGGACATCATGATGAGTCAACCGGAGGGGCAACGGATCCTATTTCAGCAGCACTCATCATAGCAGATAAAACCGATGTGCGCAGAAACCGTGTAAGGAACAAGGCAAAAGAAAATTTTGATATACACGACAGGGTAAATTATGCAGTAACAGATGCAGCTCTTAAGATAAATATGGATAAAAAAGTCATAGCGCTTAATCTGCAGATTGATACGAAAATCTGCTCTATGTATGAGTATTTTGAAATTTTCCTGGGTCGAATGATGATGTGCCGTGGCGCAGCAGAGGTGCTAGGTGCAACCTTTAAGCTTACGGCAAATGGTTCGAAGGTGTTATAGAAAATCGTGTCGTTTGTCAGATTTCAGAGGGATAGTTCATCCTTTTTGTGGATGAATTGATTCAAGGATTCAGAACAGGTATTATAACGGTGGCGGAATATATATCATTTTCATGATGGATTACGCAGAAGCCACCGCATGCCTCGGCTGAGTCCTTTACATTTTTCAGACCATATCCGTGAATAAAATCAATTTTGTCAAAATCATTAGGTGATTTTTGGGAATCTGCAATCACATATGTGTTTGCAACGTGTATGGTAAAGGTACCATCTACAGTTCTTATTGCTACCTTAATCTGTGCTCCAATCTGCCCGTTGCAGGCATTAAGTGCATTATCCAACAGATTTCCAAGAATAATAGTTAGGTGATAATCATTAACAGGTATAGTTAAATTGTCAAATTTCAGATTTCAGATTAGTGTGCAGTGTGATCCCTTGGGTTTTGACCTGAAGTAGAAGGTTACTTACAAAGGCATCGACAACGAGATTTCCTGTATTAATAGTACAATATCGTGATTCAAGATCATGCATGATTTGCTTGGAATAAGGGATTATATCGTCATATTTTTTCTCGCTTACACAGTTTTCAATGTAAAAGAGGTGTTTTTTTGTGTCATGCATAAAGCTGCGGATATTCTTGTATGCGGCACCGAGTTGTTCGTATTTATTACGTTGAAATTCTATCTGTTCTTTTTGAACGGAAAGCTGTAAGCGAAGCTCTTCGTTTTCGAGAACATTATAAAACAATATATAATTTACAATATTTGTAAACAATATAAAGGCTGCAAAAATGAAATAGGCAGACGGAATATTTATATTTAGATATAAAATTGGTTTTGATAGTAACAGGCACATAGAAAGTACCGGAATAACCAATAAAATTATTGTATAACTTAAAGAATGAACAAAAGCCTCCTTTTTCCAGACAAAATGAATCAGTATTGAAAAAATAAGGAAAAACATATTCGCCATAAGCGATATATTGGAGAATACTAAAAAATCCATAGTATCTGTTTCGACATGATAAGAGTAAATGCTGGTAATAATGTAATACGAAAATGATTCAAAAATAGAGCATAATATAGTAGTACTGATGGATATAAGTATTTTAGTTCGCAAATTGGCTGAATAAAGAAAACTTAGGCAGAAACAAAGTAAAGATGATAAGGTTAAACGTAAATAAACTGCCAGTGTCGATGTATTGCCAATTAAAATAGATGTAATGGCTGCATAAATAGTAAAGCTGCATACAAATATGAGAAGTATTATATAATATGGCAGTTTGGATTTCTTTTTTCCAAGAATTGCCTGAAAAAATATAAAGGTTGCTGCACCGGACATCATGCTGTCCAATAAATTCAACAATACTATTTTCATAAACTTGTCTCCTTAAATTTATAATATATCGTAACTGTTCAGTACCTTCACAGTTGCGAGCCGCAAGCGCATTAGAATCAGCTGCGCTGATGGGCGCTTGCTCCTACATAATATACGTTTTCTTACGAAATATGCACTACCGCATATTTCTGTACTGAATAGTTACAATATATCAATAATGTGCTGAGAGTAGATATTTTGTAATTCCTTGGATCTTCTCCGGCTGATCGGAAGTTCAAAGCCGTTATTCAGTAAAAGACGTGTGGAATTAATTGATCTGATATGGTGTAAATTTACCAGAAATCCTCTTGAAGGTGAAACAAACCCGTGAGAGGAAAGCCGTTTTTCTGCTTTGGATAAAGTGCCTTTGGATATCAATGCTCTGTCAGTAAGTTGATATCTGAGATGTAACTTATTTTCTTTCATTGATGAAATATAAAGCAGATCGTTTAAAGGTACAAAATTTTTTTTCACCATCAGTATCAATTATAACGATACTTTTTGAGTTTCGATATAATTTTTTGATAATATTGTTAAAAAGCTTGTATATAGCTGTATAGTCGACCGGTTTTGTTATGAATTGAAATGGCTGGACTTCAAAGCTTTCGTGCATATATTCCGGATAGGATGTTGTAAATACAATGAGCAGATCATCATCCATATCCCGGAGTTGTCTGGCAAGTTTCATACCATTTATGTCTGGCATTTCTATATCCAGAAGTACTATCTGATAGAGATGATTCTTGTAGTCTGAAAGTAGATCACTCGCTGAAAAATAAGATGATACGACAATGTTGTTATCAGATTCTATTGTGTATTGTAAAATATTCTTTTTCATTATTGCGATATCGTTTGTATCATCATCGCATATTGCTAGATTAAGATTCATGATACCTCCTTATATTTGAAATATATCCGGTATAAAGACCTGTTGCACATATTATGAGACTTAAATCAATAAAAATTAAATCTTTATTCCAGTGTAACAAAAGTGACAGAATTGTAAATATGGAATTGAAGAAAAAAATAATATAGGTTTTTTTCCGGGCTGTCTTTTTAGCTGACTGACTAAATACTTTGTTAGGTGTGTCAACAGGTGAAACCACTAATATTAAAATCCAGCAAATAATATATATGGGTATCAAGACATATGCAGAAATCATAGGTATAGTGGCAATAGTTAAAAGATATATACAAAATATAGTATATGATAGTATATAGCATGAAATACGTGTTTTGCAATGATACCCACCGGTTATGGCACGCAAAGATCCTGTAATAATAATATATATTGTAACAGCTATCGGGTGGTGAAATAAAAAACCTAGAGTTAATAGCGATAAATTGTATAATAAGAAATTAAGCATGTAGTCAAAAATATAAGCATATGCATCTCTAAAACGAGATTCAATAATTCCATTTAAAACATATCTTTCTGATAAGCATTTTCCAATAGATTTCATAGTTTGTCTCCTCGCATAAAATCATGAATAAATCTATTATATATTTTTTTATAAAGAAATTGTAATTTATGGATAAGTGGATGAAAATGAGGAGTGAATGGTTGATAAGAACCGCTCACTCCTCATTTTTGACTATTAAGAAGAAATACAGTTATATGAGAGTAAAATGAGGTAATATGAAAGTGTCAATTGACAAGCATAATACGAAAGAGGAGGCATTAAAATTTGAAAGAGTATAGGAAAAGTCAGACCAAAGAAAAGAATTTGTTATGCCGGTTAGCAGAAATCGTTGCACCGCAGGCATCAGAATTTTGCTGGGGGCTTTATTATCAGCCTAAGGAGCCTGATAATATATCAGAATTACAAACAAATAGGTAATTGTGAAACAAGTTCGCAATCTTGATTGAAAACAAGGATAGAATCCTGCAATGCAGGATTCTTGGAATGGAAGGTGGCAGTCATTCATTTAGGGCATGACAAATTTCATTGTAGGAATTTTGTTTTTTAAGTTTGATTTACTAGCTTCTCTTTTCATAGGAAGCGAAGGAATATGCGGACAACAGGGAACACCATTTTCGTTGATGGTATAACCGTTATCGTCCATAGAAAGTTTTACGCGGAGAGAAATAAATGCTTTTTCAAATCCAATTTCACCGAAAAGAGATTTGCAGATTTCAATCGTGTCAAAAGCAGCATCACCAAGAAAAGTCTTAGGGGCGATAAGGGGATGCTTCTGAAAGAAATCAACCAGGACAGGAAGCAGGGCTTCAATGCCAGAGGTATCGAAGATGGTCATAGCCGCCAGATGAGGATCAAGTTTTTGACATATTGGTTCGGTCATATCAACCATGTGATCGAACATAATATCAGTCGGGATTGAGAATCTACGCTGAATCAGAAAAGCTTTAAGTATTGGATAAAGCTGGTGCTTACGAGGTCTTCCAGTTGAAGCGTGAAAATGAGTAACAAAAGAAACAGGAACAATTAAATGCCGTATTTATGTGGCTTTTGGCGTTTCGCAAACACTTATTACAAACAAAAAATGTAAGGAGAAAAAATTAATGAAAAAAATATTAAAAAAGACAAGTTCAGTTATACTTGCGTTGTGTATCATATTTTGTATGGGAATTAATGTACAGGCGGCAACGCATAAACCTGGATGTGCTGCAAAATCAACTAGACTGGTATGCGGTTCTGTTGAAAATACTTTGAGAGGAAGTCATTATCTTCATACAAATGTGTATTGTACAACAAAAACATATGTAAGAACACACGAAATAGTCTGTTCTGGATGTGGAGTTGCTATAAGAAGTAATGTACCTAGGCAGTGTTCTAGAACTCATCAATATTGCCCGGAAGAGTTCGGATTGTGTAAATATTGATTATTATATATAAATCTATGGCTGCCGTTTTCTATAATTGGCAACCATAGATATGAGGAGGATATATGAAAAGAAAAACGGTTGCTATTTTAGTTTGTACATGTCTGGTGTTGTCGGCTTGTGCTGATAATAAAAAAGAAGTTGAATCAGATCAGACAGAGAGTTATCAGATGAGCAACAATCTGATTTACTATAATTTGGAAGATATTATTGCTTTTGCTGTTGATGGAACAGATGTATGGACAATAAAAGAGAATGAAAATAAAATTATTAAATATAATGACTCTGTGGAAAAAGTAGATGAGATTGATACGGAAACTGCAGAGTATAATCTTATGGATGTATACAATGGAAAGATATATTTGTATAGCATGGGAGATAAAATTACATTTAAAGAAATAGACATATCAAATAAAACTATAAATGAAATAAAGATGCCGGATGATATCAGTAATCCATTTTATATGTCCGCAATGGATGATGGAGTATACTTTGTTTGTTGGAATGATAATGTCGATATGGAAAATATGGATAATATATCAGTAGCCGATGATGGGTATATGGATTTGGACGAGTATGCTATAAAACTGGATTATAGTACATATGGCACATCAAAGATAGATATAGATGGAATTGTGGGACAAGCGGAAATAAACTCGGAAAAGATCATGTATTATGCACATGATGATAAAGGGTATTATTTCGTAGAGTATGATACCAAAAGTGGTACTATGGGAGAAAAACAATATAATGATTCGTTGGGATATCAATTCTGCGTAGCTGTTGATATAGACAATGGTCAGGTATATGCAGCAAATAGTAAAGATATGAGGCTTATCGGGGGAAGCATAAATAATAGTGGAAAGAGAGATTTAGCTGATAATATAGCAATATTAAATGGGAATGATCTGATATATCGCGATGGCGAATGTTATATACTTGATAGTAATAAAAATGATATTGCCAGAATTTCAGTAGAAAGCAGCAGCAAGGATCCTGTAAAAGTTTATTCAGATAATTATGAAACAGATCTATATAGTTGCGGATATGAGATGAGTATTGAACATCCGGAAAGTGATAATATGGAAATGGCTATTTTAGCAGGGGATACAACATACGATATTAGTGAAGTAAAAACTGATGCAGCATATGCAGAGGGAATAAAAAGGCAGGGAGCATATTACAATTTACAGGATGTGGATAATGTGGAAGAGTATTTGGATAGTTGTTATCCATATATAAAAGAAGCTGCAACAACAGAGGACGGAGATATATGGATGATTCCTGTTTCCATAGATATTCCGTTTATAATGTATAATGAAGACAATTGTAAAAAGGCTGGAATAGAAGAAGATTTTTATAAAGATTATGATAGTCTGATAAAAGCAGCAGACAAGGCGTATGAGGATACAAGTTTACATGGATGTTATAGTCTGAATGCATATCAGCTTCAAATGTATATGTTGGAACAGTACAATGCAATATATACAGAAAACAAAGAGATTTCATATGATACAGAACAGTTTAAATATATATGTGAATTAATGAAGAATAATGACCCCGATACTAAGGAGAGCCTTCATACATTTGTTGAGGACTATTATAATCAGGAAAATGTATTTGAATGGCACATGCGTGGAGTTAGATCAGATGAGTGATGAAAACAAAGCCAATGCAATTATAAAAAATATGCCATATGTTAAAGACAAAGATGGGAATGTGGTAGAGAAAAATTACGGAAATTGTATATTCTTATGTGTAAATCCAAACTCTGAAAATTTGAAAAATACATTAAGTTACATATCAAATTTATGTTTATATATGATGCAGCAGAAGGATAATCCATTAAACAAAAATAGTGAAAGTGTTCTCAAAGAGATTTATAAAAATGGAGCTGTGGTGTTTGAGATGCCGTCAAATGTGTTTTGGGATTGTTATTTAAGCTATAACAGAGGACAGATGGAATATAGTGACATGGTTAAAGAACTTGAAAGAAAAGTAAATACATATCTTAACGAATAATGGTATGGGGATAAAACATGAAAAGAAAATGTCTGGGATGGCGACAAAAATGTATACTGTGTATTATTCCGTTTTTAATAGGAATTATTATTTTTTCGTTTACTCCATTTTTAAAAGTTATATATTATTCATTTATAAAAAGCCAGTTTGTACCGGAATTTGTCGGGTTTAAGAATTATGTCAGTACTATGAATAATCAATATTTCAGGTTAGCATTAAAAAATAGCTGTCTGCTGGTGATACATGCTGTTATTCCATTGGTAATTATGGCATCAGTAATTGCAGTATATTTCACAGAGATATATATTCAAAATCCACGAATGAAGATTATATATATGTTGCCTATGGCTGTTCCTACGGCAGTTATATCCGTTATATGGAGGATGGTGTTTAAATGGAATGATAATTGTATGGCTTTGGATATTCTATTTATATGGAAAAATCTCGGATTGTGTACAATATTTATTATGTCAGCATTAGCATCAATACCAAAGTCAGTCTATGAGGCTGCACAACTTGATGGTGCAAATAGGAAACAGATAATATCCAAAATCATGTTTCCAATGGCATCTCCGGTGATAGTGTTTGTTTTTTTATTTGAAATTGTTAATTCATTTAAAATTTTTCGGGAAAGTTATTTGTATTATGGATCAGATTATCCACCGGAATATGCGTATACATTGCAGTATTATATGAACAATAGTTTTTCAAAACTTAATTATCAAAATCTTGCGACATCAGCTATTTTTACAACAATATTATGTACGGCTATTGTTCTTATCCTATCAAAATTGATAAGGAGATTTGAATATTGAAAAAAATAATCTGGTATATATTTTTATGCATTATAGCATTACTATTTGCCGCCCCCATATTGATGACAATTTTGAGATCATTTTATACGGATACAATAAGTATGGATAAATGGAAAGAATTATTATTTAATTGTTTTAGCTTTTATAGAGTATTTTGGAATTCGTGTTTCTACGCAATATGCATTTCATTGCTCCAGATAATACTTGGTATACCATGTGCGTTTGGATTGTATATGATAAATAACAAAATAACGAAATGTTTTGTGTTTATTTGCTGGCTTATAATGCTGATGCCACCACAGATAACACTTCTGCCAAATTACATAGGACTTAGGGATATGGGAATGCTGGATACAAGAATAGGTGTTGTGCTGACTATGACATTTTCAACGTTTGTGGTTGTAATGGTTTACCAATATCTGAAAGGTATAGATGAATCATATGTAGAGGCGGCAAGAATGGAAACTTCATCTATAATAAAAGTAATCTGGTATATAGTTATGCCTACAATCAAACCGGCAGTCCTGGCATTATTTCTTTTTTCATTTACAGACAGTTACAATATGCTTGAGCAGCCAATGTTTTTTATTAAAGATATTAGAAAACAAAATCTGGTTATATTTATATCGAAAGTTGCTGATACTGGGAAAATGTTTTTTCCTGCTGCTGTTATTTTCATGATTCCATTAATAATTATATATATGGTAGTGGTTAAATCGATAGATAACAGTATTTTAGGTGAATGTAAAGGAAAAAGAGTTAAAGTATTAAATATAATTTTAATCGGAGTTTTTTGGGTTCTAATGATATTTTTTTACATTTGCAGGCAGAAGCATACACGATATGCAGCTTGTGAAGGTAATGACTTATACACCGAAGACACAAATGTTTTCACAACAAAAAGGTAAAAAGACAAAATTGTATTGGCTTCCATATCAGTTTGCTAAAAATGATACATACTATATAGTTTCGGATAACGTGATAAATGGTGAAGAAAGAACATGTGCAAATAGAATTTCATTGGATATTGGCGAGGCACAAAACGGACATTATCCAATTTTAAATGATGAATATAATGGTGAGACTCTTATAGTGAAGAGAAATGGAAGGATTTTAGATGGTGAAGAGGTGTTAATAGTACAAAAATTACAGCAAAGATAACAGAAATTTATTATAAAAGCGGGATGAGAATACTAAAAGATATGAGGTTATAGAGAAAAAATTGAGCAGGTATGGCAAAAAGAAAAGCTTTATACATAACAGGCGGCATAGTTGTTTTACAGGCAGTAATATTGACCATTTTTATAATTTTTAACATGGGCAGCAGTGTTGTGATAAGAGACAAAATAACAGTTTCTGATACATAGCAGAAGATTCTGACATCAGATGAGGATGAAAAGTACAGCGTAAGCCTTACTGAAAATTATAATTATGGATTGTATACAAGCCGGATAGAGTTTGATAATCAGCTTACAGTCACAATGGAAATCATTACAGTTAAACATACTGATGAATCTGAAGAGATAATGAAAGTGCTTTTTGACGTAAATCCGGAAGAGATAAATGGGTATGATGTCAAAACAGCGTTTTATTCGCAGGATGTAGTTGAGGGAGAAGATATCGAACAGGTAGAACTGCAGGAAAAATCAGAGCAGAATATCCTTGATGTGACAAAGGACGGCAACTATAAAAAGCGCAGACTGAAAGCTATAATAGCAGTGTTGGTGTGCATATGTGTGGCGGTAACTTCGCTGTCTGGCTATCTGTTGTGGAAAAGGTTTCATGTAGAGACAAATTATATAGAGCCATTCGATGAAAACAGTGCGGAAATGAGAATATTAAAATTAGTTGATGCAGGTCCGTTTGTTCTTTATAAGTTTTCTATAGATAAAAACATAAGTCAGGCAACAGTTATGATAACCTGTTATGAAAAAGGTGAGAAAAAATATAAACATGATGTGATGACATATGGTTTTAAGTCGGATAATGTTTCAGATAGGGCAAATACTGTAGACAGTGTGATTAAGGTTTCATCAGAAAATGACAGTAATGAAAAAAATGACTGGATAAGTGTAACAGTAGACGGGGGTAAGGCTACATTTGAATTAATAGAAGATGATGTGGAGCTGACCGGATATATGTGCGCATGGGCAGGTGAGAAAGAGCATGTAGATATAGTAAAAGGAGAGGAAATTGAGCTTTTGAGGATCAGTTATGGAATGGATCATGTTGAGGCTATAATGCCCGGGGCATCTATCGGAAACAACGAATATATGTACAGTTTATCGGTAAGGTTTGAATAGGGCACAACAATTAACTTCAAAGTAATTTACTTGAAAGTTAATTATTTGCAATAAACTTATTCTTGTTGACTTACAACAGTTGACAATTTAAAAGCCACATGCTACTCTAGAAATGTATGAGATAAAAGCGACGAAAAAGAGAGTACTTTTATGGCAGATTTACAGAGAAATCCCACACAGGCTGAGAGGGGATGACCTAAAGTAGGAGGAACATGGCTTTGGAGCAGCAGTATCGAACCATTGGCTAGATACTGACAGGAACCGCCTGTTATAGCGGAAAGAGACGCAGCAGTGCCGGCAAAAGATGCCGGATGATTTTGATAGCTGCGTGAAGAGAAGTGGTACCACGATATAATCGTCTTCTTGGGAGTTTTCTCCTGAGGAGGCGTTTTTTAGCGTATAAAAGAAGTATGATGAGCATAAAGAACGCGCAAACTTGTTTGCATAAGTGCTTTATGCGAAATCAGACGGCATAACGGAGACCGAAAATTGTAGCTGCGAAGCAGCGGAGAAGCCTTGAAAAGGCGAATTTGATGGTGGAGTTATGTATTTATACGCATTTTAAGAAAATCAGGAGGAAACTAAATTGGCAAACAAAGGTAAATATTACATGACAACAGCCATTGCGTACACATCAGGCAAGCCTCATATCGGAAACACATATGAGATCATTCTTGCAGACGCAATCGCCAGATACAAGAGAGCAGAGGGATACGACGTATATTTCCAGACAGGAACAGATGAGCACGGACAGAAAATCCAGGAAAAGGCTGAGGCAGCCGGAATTTCACCGAAGGAGTTTGTAGATCAGATTTCAGGTGAGGTAAAGAGAATCTGGGATCTGGTAAATTCATCATATGACAATTTTGTCCGCACAACAGATGAGGACCATGAGAAATGTGTAAAGAAAATCTTCAAGAAGCTTTACGATCAGGGCGATATCTACAAAGGCTCATACGAGGGACTTTACTGTACACCATGTGAGTCCTTCTGGACAGAGTCACAGCTCGTGGACGGAAAATGCCCGGACTGCGGACGTGAGGTACAGCCTGCAAAGGAGGAGGCATACTTCTTCAAGATGAGCAAATATGCAGACAGACTCATCGACTATATCAACACACACCCTGATTTCATCCAGCCGGTTTCAAGGAAAAACGAGATGATGAACAACTTCCTGCTTCCGGGACTTCAGGATCTTTGCGTATCAAGAACATCATTCAGCTGGGGAATTCCGGTAGATTTCGATCCAAAGCATGTAGTGTATGTATGGCTTGATGCCCTCACAAACTATATCACAAAAATCGGCTACGATCCTGACGGATCATCAGAGCTTTTCAAGAAAAACTGGCCTGCAGATCTGCACCTTATCGGAAAAGATATCGTGCGTTTCCACACTATTTACTGGCCTATTTTCCTTATGGCACTTGACCTTCCGCTTCCAAAGCAGGTATTCGGACACCCATGCTGCTTCAGGGCGGTGACAAGATGAGTAAGTCAAAAGGAAATGTTATTTACGCAGACGATATGGTCAGACTTTTCGGCGTGGATGCCACACGTTACTTTGTGCTTCATGAGATGCCATTCGAGAATGACGGAATCATCACATGGGATCTTGTAATCGAGAGATTCAACTCAGACCTTGCAAACATACTTGGAAACCTTGTAAACAGAACAGTTTCCATGAGCAATAAGTATTTTGACGGCATCGTAAAGAGCACAGGCGCAACAGGCGATGCAGATCAAATTGCCATTGACGCAGATCTTAAGGCTGTTGTTACCGGCACAAGAGATAAAGTGGCAAAGAAAATGGAAGGACTTCGTGTGGCAGATGCCATCACAGAGGTATTCGCACTTTTCCGTCGCTGCAACAAATACATTGATGAGACAACACCTTGGGTGCTTGCAAAGGACGAGGCACAGCAGGATCGTCTTGCTGAGGTGCTTTACAACCTCACAGAGTCTATCACAATCGGAGCAAGCCTGCTTCATTCATTCCTGCCTGAGACAGCAGAAAAGATTGTGGCACAGCTTAACACAACACTCCGTGAGTTCGATGACCTTGACAAATTTGGTCTTTATGAGAGCGGCACAAAGGTTACAGACAAACCTGAGATCCTCTTCGGCAGACTAAAGGCAGAGGATGTGATGCCTGAGGTAGAGAAAATCCAGGCGGTACAGAAAGCAGAGTTTGAGGCTGAGCAGGCTAAGCTTGCAGCAGTCGAGGGTAAGGCAGCATGTGGCTGTGGTGCAGGTGAAAATGCCGCAGATAGTGCAGACCTTGAGCCTATGGATGTGGAAGCAAAGGAAGAAATCACATTTGATGATTTCGAAAAACTCCAGTTCCAGGTTGGTGAAATCGTAAAATGTGAGGCAGTTGCGAAGTCAAAGAAGCTTCTCTGCTCACAGGTAAAGATTGGAAACCAGACAAAGCAGATAGTATCAGGCATCAGAAAGTACTATTCTCCTGAGGAGATGGTAGGCAAGAAGGTAATGGTTCTCGTAAACTTAAAACCGGCTAAGCTCGCAGGTGTTTTATCAGAGGGAATGTTACTCTGTGCAGAGGATGCAGAGGGCAATCTCGCACTCCTGACACCGGAGAAACCAATGCCGGCAGGAGCACCTATCGAGTGATCCGGACGTAAGCGACAAGAAAGGAGTCTCATATGGAATATTTTGATATAGTGGACGAGCAGGGAAATCCAACAGGACAGACCGTAGAGCGCAAGCAGGCGCACAGAAACAATATACTTCATAGGACTGCGCATGTCTGGATAGTCAGACGCCGTGGAAATTCCATACAGATACTTTTGCAGAAAAGGTGCATGGAAAAAGACTCCTTTCCGGGCTGCTACGACATATCAAGCGCGGGACACATACCGGCCGGTGTGGACTACATACCGTCTGCGCTCAGAGAGCTTAAGGAAGAGCTGGGGCTGACAATAGAGCCCAAACAGCTTATCGACTGTGGATTGCACAGACACCATGCAGACGAGGTGTTTCACGGAGAAAGATTCCTGGACAACCAGATAAGCAAGGTGTTTCTTCTGTGGCTCGATGTGGACGAAGCGGATATTACAGTGCAGAAGGAGGAAATCGACTCTGTAAAGTGGTTTGACTATGCAGAGTGTAAGCAGGACGTAATAAACGGCACGATTCCAAACTGCATAGATGTGGCGGAGCTTGAGATGCTTGAGCCACACTTTGCAGAATGAAATTTTTGTGAAATCGTGTGGCGATGGCTCTATTCGAGCTATCATGAGAATATAAAAATATATTTTACGTTAAATCAAATTGGGAGGATACTATGAAATCAACAAAAGACTCTCTCTTAGAGGATATCAAGCAGAATTTGCCGAGGTCAATGCCATGATGGAGGCGCTCGAAGCAAAGGAGCCGGAGGATGAGGCGAGTGAAGCCTACGATAAGTGGATTGAGGAGTGTGAGCAGCTCGCCATCGAGTCAGAATCGCTCATGACACTTATAGATTACAAGATGACACAGGGACTGTAGAGGGATATCCTGTATATATTATACAAAAATAAACATCCGGATATAGATAAATTGCTATATCCGGGTGTTTTTTATAAAGAAAAACTTCAAAAAAATGAAATTAAATATATAAAAAATTGTACAAACCGTGTTATACTTTATACGTTACACTAAATTCAGTAGGAGAAAAAGATGTTATCAGTAATAGAAAAAGTCAATGACGTGGTCAACAATTTTATCTGGGGCGTGCCTGCGATGATATGTATCATAGGTGTCGGGCTGCTTTTGAGCTTCAGAACGGGATTTATTCAGATTAGAAAGTTTCCATATGCGATGAAGGTTACGCTTGGCAGGATGCTCAAAAAACGTGAGGCATCTGACGGAGCGCTAACACCGTTTCAGGCAGTGTGTACGGCACTTGCGGCGACGGTCGGTACAGGAAATGTGGCAGGAGTTGCGGGAGCCATCGCGATAGGCGGACCGGGAGCGGTGTTCTGGATGTGGATTTCAGCACTTCTTGGTATGTGCACCAAGTTCTCGGAGGTCACACTTGCTGTACATTTTCACGAGAGAAATGCAAACGGCGACCTGGTAGGCGGTCCTATGTACTATATTAAAAACGGTCTTAAAAAGCACTGGCACTGGCTGGCATATCTGTTCTCAGCGTTTGGCGTGCTCACCGTGTTCGGTACAGGAAACGCTACACAGGTAAACACCATAACCACAGCGATTGATTCAGCTTTATATAATTACGATATAATTTCAAAAGAGTCGGCATCAACGTTCAATCTCATAATAGGAATAGTGCTTGCCGCTCTCATTGCGCTTATTCTGCTTGGAGGAATCAAGCGTATAGGCCAGGTTACTGAAAAGCTTGTGCCATTTATGGCAGTGATGTATATTCTGCTGGCACTTGGAGTAGTAATCGTCAACTTTAAAGCTATACCGGGCGTATTCGGAGCCATAATAGAGGGCGCGTTCAATCCGTCAGCAGTGACAGGCGGAGCAGTAGGAAGCTTTTTTATGAGCATGAAAAAGGGAGTTTCCAGAGGAATTTTTTCAAACGAAGCAGGTCTTGGAACAGGCTCTATCGCACATGCCTGTGCAGACACTAAAAAGCCTGTAAAGCAGGGCTTCTTTGGCATATTTGAGGTGTTTGTGGACACTATCGTGATATGTACACTCACAGCGCTTGTCATACTTTGCAGCGGAGTTTCTGTGGGCTATGGAGAAGCAGCAGGCGCAGAGCTTACCATCAGCGGATTTACATCCACCTACGGCGGCTGGGTATCAATCTTTACAGCGGTTGCCATGTGCTGTTTTGCATTTTCAACCATCATAGGCTGGGGGCTTTATGGTACCAGATGCATAGAGTTCTTATTCGGAACTAAGGCAAATAAGCCGTTCATGGTAGTATATTCGCTTGTTGCGATAGTCGGTGCGACAATGAACCTCGGACTGATGTGGAGCATAGCGGAGACCTTCAATGGCCTTATGGTCATACCAAACCTTATCGCGGTATTTTTGCTTTCGGGTGTAGTTGTAAAGCTGGTGAAGGAATATTTAGCCGGCGAGGGAGCTGCATCTACCTTGAAGAATAGCCGGGGAGAGGCAAAAAGAACATTTTTATAGAATATGAGGGTATAAGTCATTATGGAAAATAAAACTGATTCATCGTTTGAAAGAAGCTTACTATTCAGAGTAGTTGCAATTATAGTGTGTATAATTATTGCATGTATTTCATTTTTTGGACTTGCAAAAAGCTATTCATCGCCTGAGTCAAAAATAAATAAAGAAACTATAAAGTATCTGGATGAAAAGAAAACAACTGCGCTGGAACTGAGCGCAAGTGCTACAGCAGTTTCAACACTTATTACATTAGCGCCGGGAGATGATGGAACTCCTGTTGCAAATAAATTAATGGATCTGGCAGGATATTTTTTGATTGTTGTATCAGCAATATATCTTGAAAAATATCTGTTGACTATTTTGGGCGCGCTGACTTTCAAATGGCTTATTCCGGTATCAATGCTCGCGTTGGCAGTATATTTTGGAAGCAAAAAGGATTTCTTTTGGAAAATAGGTGTCAAAATATTCATTTTGGACTGGCAATATATGCGGTTATTCCGGTAAGTGTGCATGTCTCAAAAATGATTTACAGTACATACCAGGAGTCAATTGATGCGACAATCGATGAAGCAAATGATTTAGCGGATGAATCAGAAGCAGCAAAGGATGATGACAAGGATAGCAAGAAGAGTAAGGATTCTGAAAGCAGCTTTATAGATAAGGCGAAGGATGCAGTAAACAGTGTGAAAAATACATTGTCAGTTACCGCAGATAGTGTAAAGAACATGGTCAACAAGTTCATTGATGGACTGGCAGTGCTTATAGTTACAACGTGTCTTATTCCTGTACTTGTGATAGTATTTTTTATCTGGCTGGTGAAGCTTGTATTGGGAAGTGCAATATCATCGCCGGGAGCTGTAGCGATGAGGAGAGGAAAGGATAAATAGGAACAGGAACTATGAATATTCCCAAAGATAAGAAACTCTGAGAAATTTAATGACAAACTGTCCTCCCTGTGCTACAATCAACTCAAAGCATTATATTTCTGTAAATACGACACCACAGCAAATTTTTATCGGTGCGTATCACTTTGAAGAGGGCAGACCACTTCGCATTTTTCGACAAAGACATGGAAATTTTCAATGCTTTATGTTACCAGTTAATAGCAGGAAAATTGAAATGTCAGATGTGAAAACA
>ENA-OQAN01000388-OQAN01000388.1-human-gut-metagenome-genome-assembly--contig:-NODE-388-length-23985-cov-3.695993_pt1 | contig 23985 bp, 24 predicted proteins | sample MGYA00242735_ERZ504527 | MGnify/ENA primary metagenome ERZ504527 (study PRJEB26092, sample SAMD00036230) | human gut metagenome | host: Homo sapiens | study: EMG produced TPA metagenomics assembly of... | reverse complement strand
TATATTTTTCTATAAACATCAACAGAAAGCTGATCATAAGGAATCCACAGGAAACCCAGATCATTCTGATCCATAGCGTATGGACAGATTTCCACCAATGCCGGCACCCAAGGCAAACATAAGATGATTCCAAAATAATACATCGCCTGTTTTAGCTGTTTTGATTTTTTTTCACGAAAATAAACTGACAATGCAGCTGTACCACTGCGCAAATTACCGATACACATAGTACTTGCATAGGAATATCCGTTTACCTTGCGGAAGGACTGTACCTGCATTGCACAGGCGAAAGATGCCATGGCATTTGCCAGCATATTGTATTCGGTTGGCAGGAAACCTACTGTAAATAAGATCAGGATTTCTGCCAGCAGAACACCCTGCCGCCAGTGGAGCTTCTGCGCATATTTATAATTTGCCTGTATTTTCTCCGCAACCCATACGCCCAGTGCAAAGAAAATAATAGGAAAGAAGTATCCCAGTCCTGCTGTCAGTTCTCCTGCCATAAAGTGCTGGCTCATAAGAACGACGTTTCCTGTCTGTGCATTACAGAATACTTCGTTTCTTGCATTATAGGTGTAAGCATCCTGAAAACCTCCTGACAGTGCCAGGAATGCACTGTTTAAAAAGGCTTCCGACATTTGTATTTCGTGTTGATTATGATCTTTCATGATTTTCCCCGTTCAAGTTTATTTGCAGTTATCTCCTGTACGGATAACTGCCTTTATTCTTTTACCGTCTTTCTCAAACATTCGAAATCCGCTGATTTACTGCGTAAATCGCTGCTTTCCCATGTTTGGCGGGTCCCTTTTTGACCCTGATTATCATGTTATACGTTTATAGGTCAAATGTAAAAGATATAATTCATATTATTGTATATATGATTTTTATATATTGGATACAATATATATATAATTTTGGCTATATAAAGCAACTTCCATATACTGTATGTCTACAGCATATGGAAGTTATTTTTTTATGTATCTGCAGAATTACTTATCTCCGTGTTCTTTGAGATATTCTGCTTTTCCCATCTCGTACAGATTATTACCTTCTGAGTCAATGATGACTACAAGAGGCATATCCTCTACATACAATTTACGAAGTGCTTCTGCTCCCAGATCTTCATAGGCGATCAGTTCGGCCTTTTTGATGCATTTTGCAAGAAGCGCACCTGCACCGCCGATAGCTCCGAAGTATACACCATCATATTTCTTCATGGCGTCTACTACTTCCGGAAGGCGGGCACCTTTTCCGATCATTCCTCTTGCTCCCACAGACATCATTGTGGTGCATAGGCATCCATACGTCCGCTGGTTGTAGGGCCTGCGGAGCCGATGACTGCGCCTGGTTTTGCAGGAGTTGGTCCTACATAGTAGATGGTTGCATCTGTAGGATCAAATGGAATTTTTTCCCCTTTTGCAAGGGCCTCACACATTCTCTTGTGTCCTGCATCACGTGATGTATAAATAGTACCTGTTAATAATACCTGATCACCTGCATGGAGAGTTCTTGCCAGCTCTCTAGTAAGTGGAAGTGTAATTTTCTTTCTTTCCATCTCAGATCACCTCCGATTTATGGCGGGTTACATGGCAGTTGATATTAACTGCACATGGCATACCTGCAATATGAGTCGGCATTGTTTCGATATTCAGGCCGATGGCTGTTGTCTTTCCGCCAAATCCCTGAGGTCCGATTCCAAGCTTGTTTACTTTTTCCAGCATTTCTTTCTCAAGATCAGCATAGAACGGATCCGGGTTCTGAGTATCCAGAGGTCTCATCAGTGCTTTCTTTGCAAGAAGTGCACATTTATCAAAGGTTCCTCCGATACCAACTCCGACTACCATTGGCGGACATGGTTGGGACCTGCGGTCTCTACTACTTCAAGGATGAAATCCTTGATTCCCTGTAATCCTGCAGATGGTTTGAACATACGGATCTGGCTCATGTTCTCACTTCCGAAACCTTTCGGTCCTACTGTGATCTTAACTTTATCGCCAGGAACGATTTCTGTGTAGATCATAGCCGGTGTATTGTCCCCTGTGTTTCCACGGCGTACCGGGTCTTTTACTACAGATTTTCTTAAATATCCTTTGTCGTATCCGCGGCGTACACCTTCATTGATCGCATCGGTGAGATCTCCGCCAACAAAATGTACATCCTGTCCTATTTCAAGGAATACACATGCCATTCCTGTATCCTGGCAGATCGGCACGTTCTCGTTATCTGCAATATCAAAATTCTCAATAATATTGTCAAGGATACCCTTGGCAATCTCTCCGTCTTCGCATGCGCGGCATGTTTTGATCGCACATTTTACGTCTTCCGGAAGATGTTCATTTGCTTCGATACAGAGTTTTTCGATGACATCTGTAAGTCTGCTTACTTCTACTTCACGCATTCTGGTAAGCTCCCTTCTTTCATTTGGGGATATTCACCGGGAGGTGACATATCCCTTTTGCATTATATCAAAGGCTCCCGGTACCGGTAATCCCTTATCGATACCGGGAGCTCTTTTTTACATTCTGAGTATCTTATTAGCGCTGTTCGTGACGAGCGTATTTTGGAAGCAGTAATGGAGATACCTTATCAGTATGTACGCCTGCTTTATCCAGTTCTTCTGCATATTTGTAAATATGGTCGAGGTTCATTTCACCAAGCTCTACGTTCTTGCATTTTGCAGCTGCTTTTTTACCGGCATTTCTTCCAAATACGATTACATCCAGAAGAGAGTTACCCATCAGTCTGTTTCTTCCGTGGATTCCACCTGCGGCTTCTCCTGCAACTAACAGGTTTGGAATTTCTTTTGTGAATCCGTCTCCGTTAATCTCAAGACCACCGTTCTGGTAGTGAAGTGTCGGATAAATAACGATAGGAACTTTTCTCATATCAATGCCGTAGTTCATGTACATACGGAACATAGCCGGGATTCTCTTTTCGATGGTTCCTTCGCCACCGAGGATTTCGATCATCGGAGTGTCAAGCCATACACCTTTCAGTCCGCCTGGAACTTCTACGCCACGGCCTTCTTCGCATTCACGGATAACACCGGAAGCATTTACGTCACGGGTTTCAAGCGGATGAATATAAGCTTCTCCGTTTGCATTTACAAGCTGTGCACCAACGGAACGAACTTTTTCTGTTACCAGAGCACCCATGATCTGTGATGGATAGATTGCTCCTGTTGGATGGTACTGGATAGAATCCTGATAAAGAAGGGAAGCACCAGCTCTATATCCAAGTACAAGTCCGTCTGCAGTTGCGCCATAATGGTTAGATGTCGGGAATCCCTGATAATGCATTCTTCCTGCACCACCTGTTGCGATTACAACAGTTTTGGCTCTTGCAACAGAATAATCTCCTGTTTCCATGTTAAGAAGAACTGCACCTGCAACCTGTCCTTTTTCATCTTTCAGAAGTTCAACAGCTGAAGTAAATTCAACTACCGGAATCTTAAGATTCAGAACTTCATCTCTGATGGTACGCATGATCTCAGATCCGGAATAATCCTTTGCAGCATGCATTCTCTTTCTGGAAGTACCGCCGCCGTGTGTGGTAACCATGGTTCCGTCTTCTGCTTTATCAAATTCAACACCAAGGTCATTGAGCCATTTGATGGCATCCGGAGCTTCCATTACCAGTCTCTTTACCAGTTCCGGCTTTGCTGCAAAATGTCCGCCGCCGAAGCAGTCCAGATAATGCTGTACAGGAGAATCATTCTCTTTGTCTGCAGCCTGGATACCGCCCTCTGCCATCATTGTGTTGGCATCACCGATACGAAGCTTTGTAACGATCATAACGTCTGCACCTGCATTGTGTGCTTCAATGGCACAGGAAGAACCTGCACCGCCACCGCCGATCACAAGTACATCTACGTCATAATCAATTTTTGTAAGGTCAATTTTTTCGTTGATCAGACGGCTTGTTGAATGGAGCATCTCTGCCAGTTCCAGAGGAGCTTTCTGTCCTTTGTTCGGTCCTACTTTGATTTCTGCAAAACGCGTCTGGATTATAATCCGGATGAAATTTCTCAAGAAGAGCGTCTTTCTCTTCAGCTGTCAGACGTCTTGGCTCTGTTGCCATACGCTGTGCTCTTGTAGCCTCTACCTTTTTGATGGATTCCATCATATTTTCTGGATATGGTGCATACATGTTTTACGCCCTCCCTATTTCTCAATTTCTCTGTTGTTGTAAAGTTCCTGCATGTCTGTGATTGGTTTCTGCATGATCTGCTCGATCAGATCATCATATTTACCTTCGTGGATTTCTTCTACACGTTTCTCCAGATGTTCGCTCTTAGGCGCGATATATTTACCTGTGAGACGTCTTGCCAGAAGACCTACCATCGGATGGGAAATACCGGCCGGACATCTTACAGAACAGCATCCGCAGCTTACGCAGTCGAAGGATTCCTCTGCACATTTTTCAAGTTCGCCTCTCTGTGCATATGCGATGTACTGCATTACATTTAAGTCCTGAGTACATGCTTTTGTACAGGCATTACATCCGATACAGCTGTAGATTTCCGGATAGAGTTCCATCATTACCTGCTGATTCGGTTTCAGGTCTTCGATGTTGTAGAGTCTCTTATCTGTAGGGAAGAACGGGATGCTTGCTACATACATTCCTTCCTGTACCTGTGTCTGACAGGCAAGACATGTTTTCAGCTCGTTTTCACCTTTGATTCTGTAGATTGTTGCGCAGGCTCCGCAGAATCCGTGTCTGCAGCCGCATCCTCTCTTTAATGTATAACCGGCATATTCCATGGCAGTCATAATTGTAAGTTCTGCAGGTACGCTGTATTTCTTACCGAAAAAATATACGTTTACCATATTCTTTTCCATTTGAGATTACCAGTCCTTTCTATATATATCATCTGTCGTCAGCAGCACATACAAGCTCGAATCCGCTACGCTACTTCTCGCTTGAGGGCGTTCGCCCTACAGAATGTTCTGTGAAAGAATGCTTATATGCAAGCATGACGCATTCCTTCACATCACTTTCTGCACTGCTCATTGCTTATCAATATTCTGCAGGTAATTCATCAATCTCGTCGCATCTGAATACCGGACCGTCTTTGCAGACGTATTTGGAACCGATATTACAACGGCCGCATTTACCGATACCGCATTTCATACGAAGCTCCAGAGTTGTGTAAACCTGTTCTCTGGAGAAGCCCAGTTCTTCCAGTCCTGCAAGAACGAACTTGATCATGATCGGCGGTCCGCAGACAAGTGCTGTTTTGTTTGTATCGAATCCAATCTCTTTCAGATAAGAAGGAACGAATCCAACGTGTCCGTCCCAGCCTTCCTGTTCACGGTCGATTGTCAGATAAACATTAACTCCCTCTGCTTTCATCCAGACTTCCTGGATTTCTTTTAACTGTACCAGGTCATCTGCGGAACGGGAACCATAGAGGATATCTACTGTTCCGTAATCTGCACGGTTATCCAGTACATAGTTGATAACAGAACGAAGAGGTGCAAGTCCGATACCACCTGCGATAAACAGAAGGTTTTTACCTTTTAATTTATCTTCTACAGGGAAATGATTTCCGTATGGTCCACGAACTGTGATCTCATCTCCAACCTGAAGGCTGTGGAGATAATCGGTCAGTGCACCGCACTTCTTGATACTGAATTCCTGATATTCTTTATTTGTAGGTGAAGAAGTAATGGAAAACATACCTTCACTTACACCTGGTGCGCAGACCATTGCACACTGGCCAGGCATATGTTCAAAAAGTTTTCCTCCTTCAGGAGCGTTTACACGGAATGTTTTAACATCCGGTGTCTCCTGACGGATATCTGTGATCACACCAACCTTCGGGATCAGTGTGTCTAATGTGTAGTTTTTATGGCAGGTACATTCGCTCATTATTTTTCACCTCCCTGATTTTCAAAAGCTTTGATGACTTTTACGATATTTAAGGATGATGGGCATTTCTCAACGCAGCGGCCACATCCTACACATGAAAACATTCCATTGTTGTTTACCGGATAGTAAACAAGTTTATGCATGAATCTCTGACGAAAACGCTGCATCTGGCTGTTACGGTTATTTCCGTGTGCATCATTGTAAAGTCAGAGTACATACAGGAATCCCAGCAGCGGTAACGCTGTACGCCGTGTCCTGTGTCATAATCTTTGATATCATAGCACTGGCAGGTAGGGCATACAAATGTACAGGTACCACATGCCAGACATGGTTTATAAAGTTCTTCCCATACAGGAGAATTGAAACGATCCATGTAATCTTCCTGTCCCCATCCTTCCAGAGAAAGATTAGAGTACGGAAGCTTCTCTACGATTGCGCGGATCGCAGCTTTCTCTTCTTCTACTTTTGCTTCGTCAGCATCGTTGAGAAGTTCTGCAACTGCTTTTGTAAGGGCTTCCCCTTTCTCTGTAAGAGGTTTCCAGTAAAGCTCTCCCTCGATCATCCATGTTGCAACATCTGCAACAGGGTCTGCGCAGTCAATACCGAATACTTTACAGAAACAGCTTTCTTCCGGCTCATGGCATGCAAGTGCTACAATCGTACCATGATCTCTTCTGGCTGCATAGAAAGTATCGATCGGATCACTTAAGAATACGTTATCCAGTACTTTTACACCCTGGATATCGCAGGCTTTCATTCCGAACACAACAAAGTTCTTTTCCTGTAATGCCTGTGGCTCAATGGAGATATTCTTCTCCTCTTTCTTACAGGTGTAGAGGTTTTCACTCTGTGGAAAAAAAGCATCTTTTGGTGATTTTACAGTTTTTAAAGTATCAAGACAAACTTCTGCATCTTCGCTCCATGCTTTGAAGTTTACCTGATCACTGACTTTGACCGGTAAATATAAATCCTGATCTGCGGCAATCTTCTGGAATAATGCCTGCAGATTCTCTGCTGCTATCTTATACATACATTATCCCCTTTCTGCCACGATACTCGGCTCAACATCTTCAAATGTAAAGTTTGTAAGAGGTCCCTTGGATGTTGAATCCTCTCCTGCCTGATATTCACCATAGAATGTATCAATATCTTTGATAAATTTACGATTGAACAGGTGAAGCGGAATTCCCTGAGGACATACTCTGCTGCATTCGCCGCAGTCTGTACATCTTCCTGCCACATGGAATGCACGGATGATATGGAACATCTTCTCTTCGAAAGAGTCCACGTTTGCTTTCTGCGCACTGTCAAACTTATTGCTGTCGAATACACATTTACGGCAGCTGCATGCAGGACAGACATTACGGCAGGCATTGCAGCGGATACATTTGCTTAACTGGCTCTGGAAGAATGCAAATTTTTCTTCCGGGCTCATTGCTTCGATCTTCTCTACCTCTGCAAAACGATCTGCATCTTTTGTGTCTTTGGACTCACCGATAAGTTCATCATAAATCTTATGTTCTTTTCCTTTACATACATGACATCTTTCAAGCATTGCGTCCTTATATGCACAGGTTTTCTCACCATAAATTGTCTGAATAGTCAGTGTTTCTGCCTCATCTGTGATCTCTGCACCGGAAATGCTTTCGATACCTTTGATTCCCTGTTTGCGGATTCTCTCGATATCCAGTTTTCCTTTACATCCAACACCAATGATATAGCTTTCTCACGGTCTACACGATGCTCTTTGATCAGCTGGTTAAAGCTGTAGGTATCGCATGGTTTTAAACAAACCAGTGTCTTGCCTTCCAGCTTGGAAGCTTCGATCATATATTTGCTAAGGTTTGCACCACAAAATCCATTATATACAAAATCTTTCAGAGATTCTTCTGTTTCAAAGTAAGCCGGTTCCGGATTATAAGGCAGATCTCCGGCTTTCCATCCCAGAACTCTTGCAACTGTACCATCAGCAAGAAGTTCTTTTGCACGATTTATCAGCTCCTGCATCTTAAATCCTCCAATCTTACGTTCTTACCAAGTGAATGGATCTTCTCTACAAACTCATTCATAGTCTGGGAGAATTTCACACCTTCAGCAGCGGAAACCCATTCTACTCTTGTTCTTCCGTTTTCCACTCCGATGTAGTCCAGCATGGAGAAAAGAAGGGTCATACGTCTTCTTGCATAGTAGTTACCTGTGCTGTAGTGACAGTCTCCAGGATGACATCCACACATGATCACACCGTCAGCACCTTTCTCAAAAGCACGGAGGATGAACATTGGATTGACACGGCAGGAACATGGAACACGGATGATCTTTACGTCAGCCGGGTAAGAAAGACGGCTGCTTCCTGCAAGGTCTGCACCTGCGTAACTACACCAGTTACAGCAGAATGCTACAATCTTAGGTCTGAATTCTTCGTTTGTTTCTATCGACATATTGCATCTACCTCCGCGATAATCTGTCTGTTGGAAAAGCCCTGCAGATCCATAGCACCAGACGGGCAGGCTACTGTACAAGCGCCGCATCCCTGGCAAAGTGCTGTATTTACAACGGCTACTCTTCTTGTTTCACGGATACCGTGGTCGTTTACCTGTTTATCCTCATAGGAAATTGCTCCATACGGGCAGACATTTGCACATGTAGAACATCCGTTACATAACAGTTCATCGGATTTTGCTGTACATGGGTTGGTTGTCAGTTTATCTTTGGCAAGAAGGCCGATTGCCTTAACTGCTGCTGCGCCAGCCTGTGCAACTGTCTCCGGAATATCTTTCGGTCCCTGGCATACACCGGAAAGGAAGATACCTGCTGTAGGAGACTCTACAGGACGAAGCTTTGCATGAGCTTCTGTGAGGAAGTTATTTGTATCAATACTTGCCGTAAGCATGGTAGCGATCTTACGCACATCCGGATTCGGTTCAATAGCTGTTGCAAGAACAACCATATCTGCTTTCTTAAGGATCTGTTTATTATCGATCAGATCAGATCCCTGTACAAGAAGGCTTCCGTCCGGCTGTGGAATAACTTTTCCTACCTGGCCTTTGATGTAGTTTACGCCGTACTGTTCTACGGCTCTTCTGTAGAACTCATCGAAGTTCTTACCAGGTGTACGCACATCAATATAAAAGACTGTTACATTTGTATCCGGATATTTATCACGGATCAGCATTGCATGTTTTGCTGTGTACATACAGCAGATCTTGGAACAATATGGCTTTCCTCTGTCATCAGAACATCTGCTTCCTACACACTGGATAAATACCAGCTCTTTCGGAGCCTTTCCGTCGGAAAGACGCTCTAAGTGTCCCTTTGTAGGACCTGCTGCGTTCATGATACGTTCCAGTTCCAGGGATGTGATAACATCTTTACTCTGGCTGTACGCATATTCATCATATTTGTCAAGTTTGATGGTATCAAAACCTGTAGCAACTACGATTGCACCGTATTTCTGTGTTACGATCTCATCCTGCTGATCGTAATCAATGGCTCCTGCCTGACATACTTTGGAGCAGACACCACATTTTCCTGTTTTAAATTTCAGACAGTTCTCACGGTCGATAACCGGAACATTCGGGATTGCCTGTGCAAATGGAGTGTAAATAGCAGTTCTGTTATTTAATCCTCTGTTAAATTCGTTCGGAATCTTCTTGGACGGACATTTTTCCTGGCAGACACCGCAGCCTGTACATTTGTCCATATTTACACTTCTTGCTTTCTTTCTGATATCAACGGTGAAATCACCTACGAAACCGCTGACATGTTCTACTTCACTGTATGTATAGATATTGATCTTCTCATGTGCTGCTGCCTCTACCATCTTAGGTGTGAGGATACATGCAGAACAGTCAAGTGTCGGGAATGTTTTATCAAGCTGTGACATTCTTCCACCGATACTTGGAGTCTTCTCTACGATATCTACTTCATATCCTGCATCTGCGATATCCAGGGCTGTCTGGATTCCGGCAATACCGCCGCCGATGATCAGGGCTCTCTTTGTAACACGGCTCTCTCCTGGCTGAAGAGGTGTGTTTAAGTTTACTTTTGCGATTGCTGCCCTGGCAAGGATCACGGCCTTCTTTGTAGCCTCTTCCATATCCTTGTGGATCCAGGAACAATGCTCACGGATATTTGCAATCTCCACCATGTATGGATTCAGGCCAGCTCTTTCAGCTGCTTTTCTGAATGTTGCCTCATGCATACGTGGAGAGCATGAACAGACAACAACGCCTGTCAGGTTTTTCTCTTTAATGGCTTCCTGAATTTTAGCCTGGCCTGCTTCTGAGCACATGTACTGGTAGTCTTCTGCATGAACGACACCTGGCTCTTTGGCAGCTAATTCAACAACTTTTTTTACATCTACCGTAGCGGCGATATTACTTCCGCAATGACAGACAAATACACCAATTCTCTGCACGCTGGCTTACCTCCTGTATCTTCTGAATGCACTTACCAGAAGCTGCTGTGGCAGTTCCGGATCAAGAAGCTGTGGTATCTCATCTGCTTTCAGATAATCGCCGCCTTTTTCACGGACAACTAACTGTCTTGCTGCATCGATGATCTTTCCCGGTTTTACATCTCTTGGACAACGCTCTACACAGGCGAAGCAGGAAAGGCATTTCCAGAGAGATTTTGAATTGACAAGTGCTTCGATATCTTCATTTACAACATAGGATACAAACTGATGTGGCTTGATATCCATTTCATTGAAAGATGGGCAGGTAGCAGAACATTTTCCACATTTCATACATTTCAGCGGATTGGTTCCGGAGATCTCTTTGATCTTTTCTGCTGCTGAATGCTGGTTTCTCATTTTGCCACCTCCTCTTTTACTCCGAGGGCTTCTGCAAGGAGCTCTGTGAAATAATATACAGGCAGTTCGCTGGAAGCGTTTTTATTTAAATTATATTTACACAATGGACAGGCTGTGATCAGCATATCTGCGCCAAAGCCTTTCGCACTGTCTTCGATTTTCTGACACATATTCTGAGACATATCTTTTTCTTTCAGAGAAATGTAACCGCCGCAGCATTCATTTCTGTATGGATAGATTACCGGTTCTGCCCAAGTGCACGGATGAAATCTTCCATGATTGTCGGATTCTCCGGATCATCAAAAGCCATGATCTTGCCCGGACGTAATAAGAGACATCCGTAATAGGCTCCGATTTTCTTTCCTGTAAGCGGGTTTACTACCTTCTCTTTCAGCTTGTCGAAACCGACTTTGTCGCGAAGTACTTCCAGATAATGGAGCACTGTTGTCTCGCCTTCATAAGGCTCATCAAGCTGCATGTAATTATTTGCTCTGGTGCGGATATCCTCCACATTTTTCATATCATCATTGACACGTTTGATCACGTGATGACAGGCAGAGCAGATTGTTACCAGATCCTGGCCCTTTTCTTTGGCCTGATTAAGAGCACGTACAGAAGAAAGCTTCGTAGCAATTTCGTCAGTTCCCAGAGGATAAACACCTCCGCAGCACTGCCAGTCTTCGATCTCTTCCAGTTCAAACCCAAGTGCTCTGGCGCTGGCTCTGGCATATTCGTCCAGATCTTTCGCCTTGTTTCTCAGGGTACAACCCGGATAATAACTGTACTTCATACTTAACATTATCCTTTCTTAGTTGTTCAGATAAATTCATGTTGCTCAAATAATGATATCAGGGTCCAAAAGCAATTTGCCCCGATATATAGCGCCCGTAAATAACAGTCGCTAGTCTTTGTCTTTTTTTTAACAATATATGGACAAAAATATAAATCAAGTCTAATACAATTACTTTTTATATCTTTGTTGAGACATAGAAAATAAAAGAGTTCGCACACCCTTCCTCCGCAATTAAAGGAGTGTATCAGCTCGATTTCCGAAAAATATTATATCATATTGACAACATTTTAACAAGAGGTTTTTGATAATTTTTTTATCACGCATCATTGCTCAATTCTTCTGATCTAAATTAATCTTTTTCAGGCAGATAAAATCTTCCGCTTTTCTATTTACTCACAATCATAGTATCTTTCAAAAAATTAATAAAAATATTATTTATATATTTTTTTGCTTTTGATATATGTAAGCCAAAATTCGTCTGTTTCCGCTTACAGTACAGAATTTTGGCTAATAATTAAAAAGGAGTAAACAGTAATATGGATTCAGAAGAACAGGCTGTACCTGTACTTCTGAATGTTTTGTCTGATATATTATTAATTAAGGTCAATCTGAGCAATAATTTCTTTGAGTGCATCCGCGCTCTTCTGAAGCTGTTCGATTTCAGCTTTGTTCATTCTCATTGGAACTTTACCCTGCACACCGTTTGGTCCTACCAGAGTTAAAGTACTTAAGCATACATCTTCAATTCCATATTCTCCATGCATCATGGTAGAAACTGTGGAAATAGATTCGGAAGAAGATACCAGCAGGCTGCAAAGTTTGCATACAGAGGAAGATACTGCATAGAAAGTTGCACCTTTCTTGGAGATGATCTCGCCGCCGGATTTCTGTACATACTGAAGCATTGCTTCTTTGTCGATCGGCTCGATATCTTTTCCGAGCTTTTTCTCCAGTTCATAGTATTCATCCACACTTACACCGGAAATATAAGCTCCGGACCATGGAATAAAGGATGTATCGCCATGTTCACCAAATACATAAGCATGGATGTTACTCTGTGCAATCTGGAAGTGCTCGGATAATCCGCAACGCAGACGTGCAGAGTCAAGGATGGTACCTGAACCAAGGATCTGGTTCTCCGGAAGTCCGGAAATCTTTGTAAATACATAAGTCATAATATCGACCGGATTGCTTACGATCAGGTAAAGAGCGTTTGGTGCAGCCTTTACAATCTCCGGTGTGATGGACTTAAGGATATTTACGTTTGTCTGTGTAAGTTCAAGTCTCGTCTGTCCCGGTTTACGTGCGATACCAGATGTGATGATAACGATGTCAGAGTCTTTGGCATCTTCATAATCTCCGGCAATGATGGAAATAGGATCTCTGAAGCAGGTTCCCTGGATGATATCCAGAACTTCGCCTTCTGCTTTCTGTTTATTGATATCGATCAGAACGATTTCAGATGCAATATCCTGACTTGATAAAGTGTACGCGATGGTGGCACCGACACTGCCGGCTCCAATGATAGTAATTTTACTGCTCATAATCTTAATACTCCTTTTCTCCTAACAAAATTGACGTCTCAATGATAACACATTGTCAAAAAATTGACAAGAGCTTTTGTACAGAACCTGAACAATTTTTTCGTTTAAATATTTGTTTGGAAGCCTAAAATTGTTTGTTAGTTTGATATAATTTTCACATTTTCCTATTGGAGTAGATACTTGCAATTCGTTTGCTGCATATTCATAATTAAACAACCGTTACACATTTTATCAGCAAGAGCTTTAACTTTTTCTAATACGAACAAATCCCCAACCACTGCTTATTGCTTTTTGCAATTTAAGCAGTGGTTGGGGGATTTCCCTGATTTTTGATTCGGTTAAGTACAGTATCTGAAAGCTTTATCTGTCAGAATACGTGCAAAGATTAGCCCTAATGGCAACGCTACAATGATAAGGATCGCAGACGCAAACCAGGATGCAGCTACTGATAATGACATAATACCAAGATTATAAAATCCTCTGTATAAATATAATCCCGGAACCATGATAACGATTGAGGGAACTGTTACAGATATCCTTGGATATCCGACTTTATTCTTCAGCAGGGACGCCAGAAGTCCCGCAGTAAGTGCACCAATAAATGCGGCTGCAGCAGGAGGAATATTTGCAAGGTCTACCAGTTCCAGTCTCAGAGTATTGGCAACTGCTCCTATCCCGGCTGCTGCGACTGCCAGACGAACCGGCTGTTAAACATGATAGAGAATCCAAACACTCCACAGAAACTTGCAAGAAGCCTGAATAAGATCCACTGCTCTGTTGACAGTGAAAGTTTTATAAAATCTACAGGTTTCAAATGCAGGATCAGTGCCATGATCCATGCTGACATAGTAGATACCAGAATAACGATCAAAGCATAAGTCAGACGTTCTATTCCTGAACGCATATCCAGTTTTGCAAGGTCAATACCACTGGTAATAAACGGAAATCCCGGTATGATAAAGAGCATTGCACAGATATATCCCGCTTCGTGCTGAACAGAAATACCAAATAATATTTCTCCAAGTTTGAGCAGACCTGCATATGCAAAACATGCCAGAGATACAGAAGACACAATACATAAGAACAATGTAAAATGGTGTTTGGTCAGTTTGCAGCGGAGATAATTTCCAATTCCTGCCCCGACAAATGCACAGAACATCTCGATCGGACCGCCCCCAAGAAGAAATGTAAATCCGCAGCATGCGATCGCTGCAGCAAGTCCCAGTGCAGGCGGGAAATATAGACCATGTGTTTTTTCAATATTGTCAAGAAATGTATGCAGCTGTTCTCCTGACATATGTTTTCCTTCTTTTTCAAAGTTTCGGATAAAGTGTTCCAGACGATTTAACTTCAAAGTATTTACGCCTGTATTAGTCAGGCACAACGACTGGGTAAAACCATTTTCTCCGTCATAACATGTATATTCAATGGACATCAGACCAATATCCGCCGTACACGTAATGCCAAGTGCTTCTGCCAGTGTATTCATGGAACTTCTCACTCTCCATGCTCCGGTACCGCATGAGAGAAACATAATCCCCACACGTCCGATAACGGATGCTTTCTCTGCGATGCTGGAATCTACAACTGGTACATTTTCCCCATTTTCATCTGTATACTCATGCCAGGCAACATCCATATGGTTCTTTTTAATCACTTCCTGCGGCATTTTTCTCACTTCCTCATTCTATATTGTCAATCGGATAAAATCATCCGCTTTGCTACTTGCTTGATTTGTTAAAGCTGCAGACTGTCATTTCCTGCTTTCTCCATCATTTTCTCTCTGCATGCCAGTACGATTCCGTCAATCTCGTCTAAATGCTGCAGCATTTTTTTCTCAAATTCATGGATAGGAAGAAGAATTCCAATTTCATCATAGGGTTTATCCGGATTCTCTTTCTTCAGACCTGTTTCCTGTCCGTAGTATACCATGGCTCTTGAGGCTTCTTCCTGAATCTTCTGGAAAGCATCCCATACAACGGCATATGCCTGTGCTTCTGTCAGACCCAGTTTACAGGTGTCGGGAAGTGCATAAAAAAGACATTCCATCCACTGGGGTAGAATGTCTTTTCTCATAACTTATATTATTCTTTTGAAGTTACGTTCTATATACACAGTGGAAACCATTTTTCGATTACACACTGATGTACTTTTTCTTTTTTATCGTAGTTGATCCCCACCAGCAAAATATCTCCTGTATACTGCTGTAATGACTCTGGATATTTTCGTTCTTTTATCTGATTCAGAGCAGTTTCTGCGTCTTTGTTCCATTTCAGTTCGACGAGTAATGCAGGATAATAGTCTCTGTACAGTGGTTTGGGGATGAAGACGAAATCTGCGAAGCCTCTTCCTGTCGGGAGTTCGCGGATTGGCTTAAAATAGTATTTTATTGCACTTAAGTAGGCAATACTGAGTACGCTGCTCAGGGAATTCTCGTTATTGTACTGAATCACTGATGTGTATTCTGCATGGATTTTCTCTATCTGTTCAGCAACTGTTTCTGCATCCATTTCCCAGGTGGCTTCCAGTAGTTTCTCAGATTCCTGCTGGAATTCAATCAGTTCGTTCCATTTATTTCGTTTGGTTGCGGCACGAAATTCCTGACGGATTTCTTCATTGGGAATGTAAGCTCTCTGGGTTCTCTGGTCGTAGGCAAGGTAACCCAGGTGAATCAGCAGAGTCAATACATCATCTTTGTCTGCGAAGCTGACCATATCATTCTGAAATTCATTGACATTTACTTCTACAGAGGAACCGGACAGCATCTCTATAATGGATGTCCGCAGACCATCAAAATCCATGTTGATCAGTGGCAGGATTGACAGATAGGTTCCTGTCTGTGACCAGTAGCTTTGAAATGTTCGCATGATTGTCAGATTTACTAACGCATTGGGATTATATACATGGTAATCTCCAAGACGGTAACCATCGTACCACCGCCTCACTTCTGCAAAATCTATCTCATATTTTTCACACAAATCGATTACTTCGTCTTCATTAAAACCGATATATGGTGTCAATGGGCCGGCATTAAGCATTGTAAACTGGGTGAAATTATTTAAGGCAGACTGAGTTTTCAATTTCTTTATCGGCAAAATTCCGGTCAGATATGCAAGTGCGATATATTTTGATGCCTCAATTCCTTTAAACATATTTCTGAGAAAATCGATATATATTTCCTGCGCTGCCTGATTATGGGCTTCATCACGGATCAGGATATCCCATTCATCAATGATTACAATAAACTGTTTTCCTAATGCAGTATTAATACGTGCCATTGCTCCATATATAGTGCTGTTTTCCACCAGATTGACTTCAGGATAAGTCTCTCTTAATTCGGAAACAACGATATTCGTGATATATGAAATTAAATTCTCACTGGAACCTGCTGATATACAGCACCATTGTACATCAAAATGAATGACATCATATTTATTTAAATGTTCGTAAAAATCCGGACATTTGCTGATTTCCAGTCCTGAAAACATTTTTTCAGTGTCGCATCCTTTACTGTAATATGCAGTCAGCATATCTACAGTAACAGATTTCCCGAATCTGCGCGGACGACTGTTACATATAAACCTGGCATTTGTGCCCAATACTTTATTTGTATATTCCAATAATCCCGTTTTGTCTATATATACTTCTGAATTGACTGCACACTGAAATGCTGCAGCATTCGGATTTACAAACATACCCATTATCTCACCCTCCCTCTTTATTATTGATAGCTTTTCTGTCTTCTTATACAGCATCTTATAACCTCCTTGATAAATATGTTCAGGAGTTCCTGCCTTTTAGAAAACTCCTGCTAAAAATAAATAATGAAATTAAAGCATGACTTTTCTGAAAGAACAGATTCATGATCTGTATATGAATTGAGATTTGGCTGTAACTGTTGAAGCTTTAAACAGCTACAATGATTTAGATAATTAGAAAATATGCTTTGGTTTATCATAGCATACCGGAACTTATTGGGCAAGAGACAAAAAAGAATCCAACGCATAAACCTATATGTTTTATGCATCAGACTCTTTTCATTTTTGATAATTATTCTGTCAGGAAAATATAATTATTTTCCACAGCAGTTTTTATATTTCTTTCCTATAAAGTAAAAAACTCGCGTATTGCGTAAAATCTTACCCGTAAAAGAATGTTTGCTGTATAGCATGGGAAGTTTAGTACCTGATACAGTTACAGATGAGTATATCTTGTCTGTAAAGGATGCTGTCAACCACCCTATGATGTAACGCCACTTTAGGTAGCAATACCTATTGGGGATAAAAGGTCGAAGGCGTAAACCGTTACTACGACTGGGCAGTTACAAGCCCATTGCCTTTAGGTAATGGGTAGTTGACAGTTATACAATAGTAAGTCACAAACTCACATATGAAACATATACTAATATCGAGAACTGCAATCTATTATTGTCAGATTCCACGACAACTGCCGGAATGTCCTGTAAAATTACAGTCTGCCGGGCAGACTGTCTAGTCTGACGATATAGGATTTTCCAGAGGTGATACTTTTCTATGCTGTTTAGTCGTCATACCTCAGATGATCCGGAATTATCCGGTACATCCTGTTGTAACAATAACAATCGCTGTAGCTGTGACTGTCAGGGACCTCAGGGGCCGCGCGGTTGTCCTGGTCCTACCGGACCCAGAGGCTGTCCCGGTCCCGTTGGTCCAATGGGACCTCAGGGCCCCCAGGGTGAACCCGGACTTCAAGGCTACCCAGGTCCTGTCGGACCTGTTGGAGCCACTGGCGCTACCGGACCTGTCGGAGCTACCGGAGCCACTGGCGCTGCCGGACCTTCCGGAGCTATCGGACCTACTGGCCCTGCCGGGCTATCGGACCTACTGGTGCTGCCGGACCTACTGGAGCCACTGGTGCTACCGGACCTGCCGGTACTGTAGCTCCGGCAGCGGCCGTAGCAGATGCCACAGGTCAGACAGATATTGTAACCCAGTTTAATCAGCTTCTCGCAAATCTCCGCGCAGCCGGACTTCTTGCAACTTAAACCTCAGGAGGGGCAAATGCTCCTCCTGATTTTCTCAAAAGGTGCTTTAAATTATCTTCCATGATTTCTCTCAGCCTTTGTATGATTGTAAAAAATGAAGAAAAAGTATTGCCACGTATCCTGAAACCCATGAAAGAAATTGTAGACAAAATTCTTATCTGTGATACCGGTTCTACAGACAGGACCAAAGAAATTATCAGAGAATTTACAGCAGAAGTTTATGATTTTCCATGGAAATGATTTTTCTGCTGCCCGGAATTTTATTTCGGAAAAAGTCAGTACTGATTACTGGATGTGGCTGGATGCAGACGACATGATCACTCAGGAAAATCTGTACAGACTAAAACAATTAAAAGAAACACTGAGTCCGAACACAGATATGGTTATGATGGATTATGTCACAGATTTCGATGAATGGAATCATGCTGCATTCTCCTGTTACAGAGAACGCATCTTAAAAACTTCCCGAAATTTCAGATGGCGGGGAAGAGTTCATGAATCCATCATTCCCACCGGGAACATCCTTTATTCTCCCATACAGATTGAACATCGCAAAATAAAACCCTGCTCTTCCTTTCGAAATCTGCACATCTATCAACAGATGATCGAAGAAGGAGAGCCTCTGGAACCCAGAGACTTATTTTATTATGGCCGGGAACTTTTTTTATCATAAGCAATACGAGTATGCCATCTGTGTTCTGAAAAAATTTCTGAAAGAGCCGGACGGCTGGATTGAAAACAGACTGGACAGTTGTCTGGTTCTCTCCTATTGTTATCAGGCATCAGGCAATGACCAGTATGCTCTTGAGATACTGTTTCACAGTTTCATATCAGATATTCCAAGAGCCGAAATATGCTGTGAGATTGGAAAAATATTTTTTATGAAACAGAACTTTTCCATGGCAGCTCACTGGTATCATCAGGCACTTCTTGCACCGGACAACAACCAAAACGGAGGATTCTATATTCCGGACTGCCATAATTTCATACCATTTCTGCAATTATGTGTATGTCTGGACAAATCCGGAATGCACAAAGAAGCTTTTGAATTTCACCGGAAAGCCAGAACACTGAAACCGGAACATCCTTCTGTTATTCAAAATCAGATCTATTTTCATGAGATTCTGGGATTTTGAAAAAAATGCCACAGACCGTATTAATCCTTTACAGTCTGTGGCATTACGCTACATATTGTATTGTTTTCCCGGCACTATTCTACAGTTACACTCTTAGCCAGATTTCTCGGCTTATCTACATCCAGGCCTTTGGCTACGCTGACATAGTAGCCAAGCAGCTGCAAAGGAATAACTGCCAGTGAAGTTGCAAAGTGTGGATCTGTTTTCGGAATATAAACTGTGAAATCTGCAGTATCTTCTATATTATAATGTCCATATGTGGTGAGTCCCATCAGGTATGCACCGCGACTCTTACATTCTACCATATTGGAGACTGTTTTCTCATAGAGATGATTCTGCGTGAGAATACCGATCACAAGAGTTCCGTCCTCAATCAGAGAGATTGTGCCATGTTTCAGTTCTCCGGCCGCATAAGCTTCTGTGTGTACATAACTGACTTCTTTCATCTTCAGGCTGCCTTCCATACTGATGGCATAGTCAATACCACGCCCGATAAAGAAAGCATCCCTGGCATTTGCCTGCTTAGCCGCAAACCACTGGATACGCTCTTTGTCATCTTCAATGATCTTGGCAATCTTATCCGGAAGTGTTTTCAGCTCTGCGATCAGCTCCTGATATTTTTCTTCTGTAATCTGTTCTCTGACTTTTCCAAACTGCACTGCCAGTGCATAGGAGGCAATCAACTGAGTACTGTATGCCTTGGTAGTTGCTACAGAAATTTCCGGTCCCGCCAGAGTGTAAAAAACATTATCCGCTTCTCTGGCAATGGAAGAACCTACCACATTGACAATTCCCAGTGTACGGATACCTCTCTGTTTCGCCTCACGAAGTGCCGCAAGGCTGTCTGCTGTTTCCCCTGACTGGCTGACAATGACCACAAGACCTTCCGGATCTAAAATCGGATTTCTGTATCGGAATTCCGATGCCAGTTCCACACGTACCGGAATCCTTGTCAGATCTTCGATCACATACTGGGCTGCCATTCCCACATGGTAAGCAGAGCCACAGGCTACAATATAGATCTGGCTGATCTTTTTGATCTCCTCATCTGTAAGACCTACTTCTGAGAGATCAATACGATCATCTTTGAGTACAGAATTCAAAGTATCCCGAACTGCTTTCGGCTGTTCATGAATTTCTTTTATCATGAAATGTTCAAATCCCGCTTTCTCCGCCGCTTCTGCATCCCATTCAATTGTTTTCGGCTCTTTCTGGATCTCATCACCATCCAGATTGTAGAACGTGATCTCCCTTTTCTGATACGAGCCATCTCCAGATTTCCAATATAATATACATTTCTGGTGTATTTTAAAATTGCAGGAACATCGGATGCAATGTAAGATTCACCGTTCTCCACCCCAAGGATCATCGGGCTGTCTTTTCTTGCCACATAAATCTCTCCCGGGTAGTCTTTAAACATGATCGCAAGAGCATAGGAACCGCGGATACGGACCATTGCATGGTTAATGGCATCTACCGGTGTTCCGAGATATTTCTTATAATAATAATCCACAAGTTTAACTGCTACTTCAGTGTCTGTAGATGAATAAAACTCATAGCCATTGCGGATCAGTTTGTCTTTCAGTTCCTGATAATTCTCAATGATTCCATTATGAACTGCTACTACGTTACCGTCATCACTCATATGGGGATGCGCATTTGTCTCAGATGGTTCTCCATGTGTCGCCCAACGGGTATGTCCGATACCACATGTTCCAGGTACAGATTCTCCATTATTAGTTTTATCTGCAAGAACTTTCAGTCTGCCTTTCGCTTTAATAACCTCTGTATCACCTTCGCCGTCGCGAACTGCAAGTCCCGCTGAATCATAACCTCTGTATTCAAGTCTGGACAGACCATATAATAATATAGGTGCTGCCTGATGATTACCTGTAAATCCAACAATTCCACACATTTATATTTATTCCTCCCATATTTTCCAGATATTTACAGCATTATAAAAATACTGCTTTATTATATTATAAGAGCATTATGGAGTAATTTCTTATAATATAATAAAATTTCAGGGGTTCTCTCTGTCATATCGTGTCTCATTGTATCATGATGTTCCACATATGGCAAGAAAATCCCCTGAAACTGTGTACTCTGTTTTTACGAAAGTACTTTCATCATTGTTTTATCCACGTTATCCTTTGTGTCTTTTTCTGATTACCGATTTCATTTTACTTTCTGCTTCTTTACTGTTGACCAGCCGCTGTATATCTTTCTTCCATTCTCATCATATCTGTATGAACGGATTCTGTAATAATATGTATGTCCTTTTTTCAGTTTTGCATTTGTGTATTTTGTAGTTGAACCGGATTTAATTACCGCTGCTCTTACGTATGGATTAGTGGTTCCTGCCCGGCGATAGATCTCATATCCGTCTGCACTCTTTGCCTTTTTCCATGTAATCACAAGTTTCCCGGCAGTCCTGTTTGATATACCTGTAATTGAAGTTTTTGCCGGTTTTGCAGTCAGATCATCAGCAGAATACGTTTCCTGCGTCATATAAAGAATGGAATTTTTTCCGGTTCCATATAAGCTCTTTGCTTCTTTGTCATATGCAAAATATATATTCGCACTGTCTGTCGCATATGTATAGCCCCGGGAAATACTTCCTGAAATCGGAGTATCCAGAAACAGACCTCCGTCTTCTCCAACTGTTCCTTCATCGCTGTTTGTGATATCTGCCATATAATATTTACCGTTATTTGCCACAATATTCCACATATGAGGACCTTCACCTGTACCGCCATTCATTATACCGGTCACTGTATAGCAGGTAATGTCACTGAGATCGCACAGATACTGAAATGCCTTGGAATAACCTTCACAGACCACATTAGTACTGTCATCTCCGTCAAAAACATAGATTAACTGCCATGGATCTCCGTATTCATCATCCTCCGTCACATCATCGTTGTAGGAAGTCAGGTAGCAGATCATTTCTTTATATCCGTACAGCTTTTCTGTCTCTGTATAACCCTGAAATTCTTTTACGATCATTCTGGCATTTTCTGCTGCACTTTTTGCAAGCTGTACAATCCCTGCATTTACTTTATATTTACCGGAAGCATAACTGCTGATCACCGGCATAGATATGGAAAGATTTTCAATTTTTACAGTTGTTTTGTTTCCTGCTGCCTTTGTGCTGTAACCATACTGCCAGGTAGTAGCTGCAGTCTTTTCGTACCAGTACAATTCATATGGACAATCTACAGCCAGGCAATCGATAATCTTTGAAATATCCAGTTCATTAAGGTGTGCGGCTACTTCTCTTTTGAGCGCATTACCGCTTGCTGTTGTCTGCCAGGTCAGTCCCAGATCTGAACTGACTTTAAACCTGGTAGAACCACCTTTCGATGCCACTGCGCTGATTTTACTCTTAAGTTCCTCATATAAGGTCTGCTGCTGTCCATTCAGTACATCCTCACCCAGAGAAGCTGCTGGCTGTGTGTCCGGATCCTGTCCGTACAGAATGTCATTCAGATATTTCTCCAGAAGCTGTCTGTTATCCACAGCACCGTTTTCGTCCGGAATTACAGCCTCTGCAAAGACTTCTTCGTCTGAATCTGCTTCATTTGAACCTGCTTTGTCCGAAATGCTATCCTCTGTATCTGATGCAAACTCCGCATTATCCGCAGTTTCCTGTTGTACATCAAATTCTGTTGCATCATCTGAATTAAATTCAGAAACTGTACCATCTGTGAAATCTGCTGCTGTTACAGGTGTTACCGTAATTCCTGCTGCCAGAACCAGCTCATTCCCAGACTTATAAAATTTTTCTTTCTGTACATAACGCATTTTCTCCTTATCTGTCGTAAATATAGTATATTACTACAATACTTTATTTCGACAGATAAAACAAGATTTTTTTTATAATCCTTGTTCTCCTGCCAGATAGCACAGGTCTGCAAGACGTTCATATTTTGTCTGCATACACGCAATATAGTCATCCAGAAATCTTTTTACACGATACGGGATATCTAAGCGCTCATATCGGTTCTCAAATTCCGTCAGGTCACTGTTATCCTGCCTGATATACTCATCTGCTGCACTGATTTCCGCTTTCAGAGCAGAAAGTTTCTCCTCGTAACGACCTGTTAATTCCATTTCGCACAATTCATTCATTTTGTTCATCTTATTCTTTTCTCCCTATTATTATTTTTACATTTGTGGCAACCTTGTTACCTGTGTGTGTTGTTTTGTTATATGTTGATTTGTTGTGTTATGTGTGTTATGTACGATGTGTGCAGATCGGTACATACCGTTTTCTGTTTTATTACAACTATAATTGTAATTTTGTTTAAAGAAAATGTCAATTTATTTCGTCCGACATCTTATGATATGATTCGACATTTATCTGAAAATACGACAAAAAAAACTGCTGTTCCTCACGATCACTGTAGGAACAACAGTTTTTTTCATCATTTTTTATGTTCGGCGGATAATCCTGTTCAATTTCACAAAATCTATTACCGCCTGTTTTCCGATCTTACAGATTTTCTTCATGTTAATGGAATTCACCCCGCCCTGACGAGGTCTGAATGTGACAGGAAGAAATTTGATGCTGCATCCCTTCTTCTTATAAATAACAGCCAGAAGTACATTGGAAAGATTAAAGTCCTTCGGAATCAGATGTATGTACCTGGCCATCGTCTCTGCTTTCATCAAACGGTACGGAGTGTTGGCATCTGTCAGATTTACCCCAAAACAGATACGGATAACCAGTTTCAGAGTTTTTGTTACAAAAACACGTGACATTCCATCCTGTCTGTCTTTTCTCCAGCCAATGACCA
>ENA-OQAN01000387-OQAN01000387.1-human-gut-metagenome-genome-assembly--contig:-NODE-387-length-23991-cov-2.029961_pt1 | contig 23991 bp, 16 predicted proteins | sample MGYA00242735_ERZ504527 | MGnify/ENA primary metagenome ERZ504527 (study PRJEB26092, sample SAMD00036230) | human gut metagenome | host: Homo sapiens | study: EMG produced TPA metagenomics assembly of... | reverse complement strand
TCGGCCGCCCACATCACATTATTGGCAGTAGCATCATTCATTCCACCGGTTACCGCAGTTCCAGTGCCGATACTACACCCACTTTTGCTTATTGCGGCATTCGCGGCATCCAAAGCGGTCTGCCAGTCTTCCATCACTAAAGCGACACGAGCCTTTATACCTGAGGCAACAGCCTCATTGATATGGCTGATATGTTTTCTTTTACCTGAGTTGCCCAGCATGGTAATTGCTTTGTCAAGATCCGAAGTGATTTGTTGATATACTTCTTCAACCGTTGCGCGCCCTTTACCTTCTGTTGCAATATCAGTCGGTTCTGTATAGAGTGGTACACAAGGTTCGCTTTCATGTCCTTTATAAGTGCGAGAAAACATTTGTGCCAGCATAAAATAACTGTAAGCACGTACAGCGTAGGCTTGTCCAAGCACATAATTCTTTTCGGTTTCACTTCCAGACATGGTTTCCTCTTCTGCCAAAATGTAATTGACATTAGAAATCCAAGTGTAATAGCCATTCCACATATCATAAGAACGCCATCCGGTAGAGGTATATCTTGATTTTACGTTGTAAACGCAATCATACCAAAACCAGCCGCTACCTTGTCCGTTCATAATGCAATCTTCACCCATAACATCTGCCACCAGATTATAAGCTGTGATACCGAAACATTGATGAGTGTTAGAGCTGTTTGAAACCCCTGCTGTATACATTGCTCGATATACACCATTCAATGATACTAATGCATTAGTTGCTGTTCCTAATAATTCGTTGCCAGAAACAGAAGATGAAGGACTGGTTTCCAAAGCATCCTCACTGCAAGCTACCACAGACATTGCAGCCATCCCGGCAAATATGTATTTAAATATTTTTTTCATACTTTCCTGTATTCTTTTAAATTTGTTAGAAATTAATTTCAAAACCTACTGAATAAGTCTTGTTGGGAGCATAAGAATAGTCTGTTTCGCCCTTGAAGTTATACTGTGGTCCATACCGTCCAAATGAGAAAATAAAGCGAGATTATCTACCGATCCGAATATGCGGACAGACTCTAGCCCGGCCTTCTTTAGCCATTGTTTGGGAATAGTGTAGCCCAAAGTGATATTTTTGATAGCAAAGTATGAAGCATCAACTAAAAAACGGTCTGAAGCTGTGTAGGAACCTCCAATTTGAATACGAGGTACATCTGTGATGTCACCAGGTTGTTGCCAACGTCTCAAAGCATGTTTGTTCCATGTATTGCCTGCATACATAACTTCCATAGAACCAGCGTATAATGAATCATAAACTTTACCTCCTATAGAATATGTACCCAATATTGACAAATCGAAATTCTTGTAAGAGAAATCGGTATTGATACTACCATATAAATCAGGTATACGGCTGCCGGAATAATATTTGCTGTTCGCAGCTTTTTGATAGTCACTGCTGATATATTCGTTAGTGATGTTGCCATTATCATCCTTATCATATACCCAATAGAGCTGCGCTCCTGTTGCAGGATCCACACCGGCAGATTTAGCCATATAATATGTATTAATAGGCATTCCCTCTTTAATACTGAAAACTCCCTTGATAATTTCAGGAGATTCCCCAGTTAGTTTCAGCACTTTATTGGTTACAGTAGAGCCCATCCAAGTTAAGTTCCATATAAAATCAGTGGTTTTGATAAGGGAACCACCTAAACTAAATTCAAACCCGGTATTACGCATAGAACCGATATTCGCATTGTATTCAGAGAATCCACTAGAAGTAGCCTTAGGGTATCCCAGCAACATATCCGTTGTTTTGCGGTTATAATATTCAGCACTAACATTCAAGCGTCCGTCAAACATACTTGCCTCAATACCGACATTTAAATTACCGCTTTTTTCCCATGAAAGTTTTTTGTTTTCCAAAGCACCGATCAGACCTCCTACTTGATTGGCATTCGGATATTCCAATGGATAGAGTCCTTGCCAAGGATAATAATCCGGTACATATCCTCCTTCAAGACTATCATATCTTAACAGATTATCATTACCTTGTTCACCATAACTGATTTTAGCTGATAAATTAGAAATCCAAGTCAAATTCTGCATAAACTTTTCTTGTGAAATTCTCCAGTTGGCACCGACAGACCAGAAAGTACCCCAACGGTTATCTTTTTGGAAGCGTGAAGAACCGTCCGTACGGATAGAGGCTGAAAAATAATATTTTTCATTAAAGTTATAATTGAATCTTCCAAAGAAGGATTCCACACGATAATCTTCCGAATACGAGTCTGCATTGTATAGATTTGTACCCGGACGCAATTCAAGAATACCATCTACTAAATTGGTTTTTCCGGCAGATAGAAATTCATATTTGTATGCATAAAATTCATGACCAACCAAAAGATCGATGTTATGAAAGTTAAAAGAACGCCCCCATGTCAGTAACTGGTTAAAAGTATAAGATTGGGTTCTTCTGTTATATTTCATCAACAAACCGCCGGCAGCTGCCTGATTACCATGGTGCATATTCATATATGATTTTTGAGATTTGTTCCGGTAGTCCAGACCAAAGTTTAAAGTCAGCTTAATACCTTTAGCCCATCCGGCATCTTCCGAATCTGAGCCGAATGCCAAAAATGTGCGCAAACCGGCTACATCTGTTTTTATATCAGCCTTGTCATCTACCAAACCGCCTACGGGATTGAAATCACTATACTGTGGGCGTTGTACACTACCGTCACCGTAGTCCAGTTGGCGATTTCCATCGGCATCTAATACATCTTTACCATCTTCTCCCTTTATATACACCGGGTAAATCGGAGCCATAAATTGTGCAGAGTACCACACATTTGAATTAGATGAACCTTCGTAATCACTGAAATTTTGTGTGGAATTGGAAAGTGACACATTCAATCCAGTCTTCATCCATTTATTCACTTCTGTGTTTATGTTTGCACGGGCATTATAACGTTGGAAACCGGTATTAATCAAGATGCCATCTTCATTTAAATATCCCAAAGAGAACATATATTTGGTCTTTTCTGTACCTCCATTAACAGACAACTGGTGTTCATGACGAAATGCATTGTCTCTTTGTATTGCATCCATCCAAGATTCATTCCATGCGGATGTAGCATCACCCTGCACTCTACCTGTTGCAGGATCTATAATTGTTCCCCATGTGTAATTTTTAAATGGATTATATTGTTCTCCACCTAAACGCCACCTAAATCTGCTGATGCTTGTCTACCGGCAGCTTCCCAGTTATATCCATTGTCAAAGATATATCCGTTGCGTAAACCTTCATACGTTAACTGTACAAATTCTTTTTGGTCAACCATGTCATAGGCTTTCAAGGAACGTGAAGACCAACCTGCCGTAGAACGCCAAGATACCTTAGTCTTGCCTTCTTTTCCTTGTTTGGTAGTAATCATAATTACACCATTTGCACCACGGGCTCCATAAAGGGCTCCGGCTGAAGCATCTTTTAAAACTGTCATGCTTTCAATATCGGCAGGATTGATAGAACTCATATCTCCACTAAAAGGTATTCCATCAACTACATACAAAGGATCTTGTGAGGCATTGATGGAACCGTAACCGCGAATCACGATCTTGGCAGCTTCGCCAGGTTGACCTGAGCCTGAAGTTGTTAACAGACCTGTAGTCTGTCCTTCCAATCCTTTAGTAACATTACTTATAGGACGTAATTCCAGTTTCTTATTATTAATAACGGATGCTGATCCTGTAAAAGATTCCTTTTTTGCAGTACCATATGCAACAACCATCACTTCTCCAAGCACTTTAGTATCAGATTTTTAAAATGATGCTAACATTCTGTTTGATAGAAACCTCTTGACTAGCCATCCCGATAAAGGAAACTACCAAAGTCTTTGCAGAACTAAAATATACAAAAAAAGCATCTAGTAATCAAAGTTTTAGCATTCTGTTTTCTTACAGATATACAATATTACGTCTATTATAACAAACTATAAATCAACTATATATTATAAAAAGAAAAAAATAATTTGATTTTATGTCTACTTTTATTCTACCTTAAGCATAAAAAGATGCCTAGTAATCTAGGCATCTTTTTATTATAGACTTATTATTAGTTATTCGTTTTTATCAGTAATCTCACTATTGGCATTTAACTCTTTATCGGGGATTTGATAAATGAATAATTTACTACCTGCAGGGACTTCCTTTGGAGCAATCGCACTATGATTAAATTGCATGTGTCCTATCCAAACTTTCATTACGACGTTTCATATCAAATAAACGACGACCTTCACCCCACATTTCAATACGCTTTTGAAGTTCAATTTCTTGTAAAAGTGCATCACTTGTTGCGGATGTTTCATATTTTGGATTACGAGTTTTCATAATCGTAGTCAGCATTGTTTTGGCTTCACTTTCTTTCCCTGCCCTATATAATGCTTCTGCAGCTACAAAATACATTTCACCAGTACGCAAATAAATATAGTCAGAGCAAAAAGTATCACCTGTAGGAGTAAAACCAGGCGCGGTAGAACCTACATCAATAAATTTGCGCTGCACATATTGTCTTACTTTATAATGAGTATTTGCTTCTCCCAAATCAACTCCAAACCATTTTTTACGAATGTCATTATCTGAAATTTTTTCATACAAATCACTGGAAATCATTTTGTAATTTCCTAAATTACCACCATATCCCGGACCGTAAGGATCAACTTGACTCATGAATGAAGCGTAGAATGTATTCGTTTCACCATTAATATCAGCCCCCACAACACTTCGCTCAAAGAAAGTCATTAAAGCCGGAAAGTAATTCTTTTTCACTCATCAGTGAGCCACCTTCAATAGCCAATTTTGCGTATTTAGCAACTTCATTCCATTGATCGGGATAATCATTAACAAATGAAAGAATGTTTGCATAAATAGCAGCTGCTGCATATTCATTTAATTCATCTTTCTTGGATATTTCCTTTTCCTTTCAAATAATTATATCCTTTATCTATATCACTTAATATCTGTTCATAGACCTCACCTACAGGAACACGATTCAATTTGGTTTCAGATTCAGTATAAATAGGAATACCTAATTTATCTTTATTCCATTCATAAGGTTGTTGGTACATGTTTATTAACCAAAAATAGCAGTAAGCACGTATAGTGTAACTTTGTCCCAGCATCTTCTCAACACTCTCATCACCGCTGTCCGCTTGTTCTTTCAGACCGCTGATTACTTCATTTGCACCACTGATTACAGCATATAATTCTTGCCAGTAAGTGGTAGTACGACGATAACTTGAAGCACGGTTGTCAAGCAGATAATCATATACGAAGAAGTGTGAAGTCATATACGCCATATCATCTCCCATCAAGTCTGTGGCCAATTCAAATGCCTTTAACCCGAAATCATCATGACTTTGCTGTGCTTCCGGAGAAAACATATTTTTGTAATATCCTGTAATGTATGCTTGAATAGCTGTAGGATCTTTATCAAGCAAATCTTTAATTTGGTCCTCTGATGCATTTTCTGAAGGTTCCTTGTCCAAAAAGTCATCGCTACAAGATCCCATCATAAACGCTGCAGCCAATATTGCTAAATATTTTGTATATTTCATAATTCTATTCTTTTAAAAGTTCAAATTAATGCCGAATGATAAAGTACGAATCGCAGAATAATTGGCAGCCGAATATCCATAAGCATATTGGCGGGGGTCCATACCTTTACGTTTAGAGAATAAAGCTACATTATCGGCAGATACGTAAATACGTGCACTGCTTGCTGATATTGCTTTCATCCATTCTTTCGGGAAAGTATATCCTAATGAAATGTTACGGATGTTAAAGAATGATGCATTTATCAAGAAACGTGAGGATTGGCTATTACTATTTTGCGCACCATCCATTATAGGCACATTTGTATTTTTGTTTTCCGGAGTCCAAGCATTCAAGATATCCTTATGCCAGTTGCTGCCAATATTGCTTCCCGCATGCATGAAAGAAGAATACATGCTGTCATATATCTTTCCACCAATTGAAAGTTTGTAGCTATAGAAAGATCGATTCCTTTGTATGCAAAATCAGTTGAAAAACCTCCTTGGAAATCGGGCAAAGTAGAACCTAATTCATATTTGCTTGCCTGAGTATAGTCTTCGGTTACGGTCCTTCCGGTCACCTTGCCATTAGCATCTTTCTCATCCATATACCATTGTGCCGCTCCTGTCTCTGGATTAACACCTGCATATTCATACGTATAAAGATCATAAATAGACCCTCCTTCCATTAAGCGGAACAAAGAAGCGGTACCATGAATAATTCCATTCTCTCTTTTGTCTTCTGGAAGATTCAAAATCTTATTGCTATAGTGTGTACCGTTAAAAGATAAATTCCATATAAAATCTTTTGTTTGAATTGGGGTGGCAGAAATGGTAAATTCAATCCCCTTATTCTGCATATCCAACAGGTTCATTGGAACGTAAGAAATTCCAGAAGAAATGGGATAAGGCATATTGTACAACATATCCGAAGTCTTCTTCAAGAAATATTCAGTTTCTAGTTTCAAACGGTTATTAAGAAAAGCAGCTTCCAAACCGATATTTAAATTTTTGCTTTTTTCCCAAGTCAAATCTTTATTTCCACGATAAGTTTCGACTACAGAGAAATCTCCGTTATTATTGGTTACAGAATATTGCTTCAAATATGGTTGATAGACTACATAACCATTTATATCAAGAATTCCATCATTACCTTGTGTTCCATAACTTGCTTTTAGTTTAAGATTAGACAACCATTCCACATCTTTCAAAAACTCTTCCTGTGTTAATCTCCAAGAACCTCCGACAGACCAAAAAGTACCACGCCGGTGATCAGGATGGAATTTGGAAGATTCATCTGAACGAATACTTGCAGATAGATAATACTTGTTATCAAAATCATAGTTTACACGACCAAAGAAACTTTCCATACTATGTTCTTGTGTATATGAATTCATATCACTCATAGTTATGGCATTGTTGAACTCAGGATTTCCAATAGTATAAAAATTGTATTTATGAGTATACTGATATTTCAGTGTATATGAATAAGATTCGTGACCAGCCATTATGTCAATATTATGATGGCCAAATGCTTTACTATAAGTTAAAAGTTGATTTGCTGTAAACGATTCAATACGTTGATTATATTTATAAGTACGACCATTCACATTAGCAGCATCCCCATATAACTGATTCATATGGTCTGTACGGATTTGATTCATTAAATCATAACCAATGTTAGCAGTCGCTTTTAAACCATCAATAATATTAATGTTGATAGTACCACGGCCATTAAAATTGTCATTCAAAGTCTGATGCACATCCAACCCAGAGTTAGCTGCAACATTTTGATTACTGAAACCGCCCATACGTGTACTATATGTACCATCACCAAAATCATAAACAGTGTTGCCTTCTTCGTCATATATGCGATTTCCGTTTTCGTCATACGCATATACAGGATAAATAGGAGCGATTTGCTGAGTGAACATAAAGGCATTAGAGTAATTAGACAAACTAGCATTTTGTGACTGGCCTGCATTTTTTTCCGCTCTTGCGTAAGCCAAATTACCATTGATGTCAATAAACTTATTTACAGTATGATTAATATTGGCACGTGCTGAAATACGTTCGAAGTCAGTATGCCTTAAAATTCCTTCATCTTTCAAATATCCCAATGATAAAAAATGAGTTGTCTTAGCGTTACCACCTTGCAGACTCAAATTATATTCCTGACGCATACCATTATGTAATGCGGCATCAGCCCAATCGTCATTATGGCGGAGAGCCGCAGAACTAACTACACCATCTGCTGAAACCATGGCATTATTAGCTACACCGATGAATGGATTGTACCCAATGCTACCTATTAATCCTTCGGAAGCTTCTGCACCTGTAGATTTGATTTTTCAAAGTATTCCAAGCTGTTAGTACGTATTCTCTTTGATCTTTCATGATATCATATTCTGGAACACCACGAGTATTTACTCCCCAGCGTGCATCAAGAGTTACTTTGGATTTATCTACCATACCTTTTTGGTAGTGATCATCACAACACCATTTGCCGCACGTGAACCATAAAGAGATGCAGATGCAGCATCTTTTAATATAGACATGCTTTCAATGTCGGCAGGATTCAATGCATTAACAGACTCTTCATCATAAGGCATACCATCAACTACGTATAAAGGAGCCGACGATGCACTAAAAGAGCCAATACCACGGATTCTTATTTTAGCATTTTCTCCAGGCTGCCCACTGGTGTTGATTACTTGTACACCTGCTGCTGCACCTTCCAAGGCTTTAGAAACTGAAGAAACCTGCATTTTTGCTATTTTTTCTCCACTAACAGCAGTCGCAGAACCTGTAAAAGACGACTTTTTCGCAGTACCATAAGCTACAACCACCACATCGTCAAGCATCTCTGTATCAGATTTCAAAGTGATATTAACAGTCTGTCTTATAGCCACTTCTTGTGTAGCCATTCCGATAAAGGAAACTACCAAAGTCTTTGCAGAACTAATCAGTTATTTAATTTATTGATAATCAGCATTTAATACGCTAAAGTCTTATCTGTTTTTCTTTATTTAAGCCATTCTAAGAGTATGAAAATAATTGTTTTCTACCTTTCTTCTACTGAAAGAAATAATAGACGTATAACATTTTGTAACACTCACCGCTGCCCTGTTCATAAAATGAAACTAAATTTATTATCTTCACTGAAAAGATATCGATAGCCCCTAAATAACATAAATTTGTTCTTAAAAGAGCCCCTTATCTTTGCTTTAAAACAATCTTGGCTTTTTAATAAGGTTCATCCTGTATAAATAGAAAATATGTGCAAAAAGAGTGCTACGAAAATTTTCACTATTAATAGAAATATTCTTTTCAAGCTAATAGGAAGATTTTATATCGTACAGAGTTACACATTCCTAAATATACAAAATGATATTATAAGGTTACATGTTTTTCTAATATATGAGTTTATACAATACTAATCTATGAATAACAATTAATATTAAGTTGTATCATTATATCCATGTTCTCACTTTTTGTTTTTTACATAATATTCTAAATCTTTGTTTTACAGAACAATATGTATACAGGTGTATAAATATCTGTTTTAGTATCCTTCTCTTTTCCCGTTTCTCTACAAAAAGTGAGGTAAACGAGAGCATAATCCACATAACTTTATATTAAATCAAATGAAGACAAATATTATTAGTCAAAATGGCTTTGATTAGTTTTATTCTTGAATTCTAATTTATCCATTTTAGGTCTATTTGTTTTAAGCTATACTTGTATATTACTTAAGTTACAATTTGATTCTATAATTATTACAAAATTATTAATTCTGTAATTCGTATATATATTATATAGATCTTAAGAATGTCCTACAATTTCTAAGCATTGAGCTTTAAGTAAAGTTTTTGGATGGATAGCCTATATCTTTCATTTATGTATTGAATGTATTGCCAAAGTTGATATTTCTTGGTCTTTTTATATTTTAAGGCTTCCAAAAGATTGTTTGCTCTTCGAATTACAGAAGAAAACAGGGGGCATAAAGTAAAGTGGCAAACTATTATCATCATTTTCCGATGCAAAATTTTATATATGAATATTATATGGTATACATATATGATTCTTGCAGAAATTCAAGAACTTTGGTACCTATTTTCTACCCAGTTATGCCAAGATATGAATATTGTCACATTTTATTTCTTTTAGTTTATCGTATTGCAACCACAACAAAAATTTATCATGTTCACAAAACGATAAACTTTATTAAGAAGATAAGACTACATTCACTTTTGAAAATGACCCTTCCTCGTCTTTATAAGAAATATTGTATAGACAATAGAGTTTACTACCTTTTTGACATTTTTTTAGATCTCGTACGATTGTACTTCCCATTACTTCTCCATAAATTTGTGTTGTAGCAAGATTTTTATGTCCTAACAATTTTTGTACAGTTGTTATATTAGCACCTTTATATATCAATAAAGTAGCATTGGTATGCCTTGCAGAGTGGAATGAAAAGTGTTTGTTTATTCTAGCCAATTTACCAATTCGTATCAATTCTTTATTTACGCTTGAATTATTTTTTATTGAAAAAAAAAGAACTCCATTTTCCTTGGTATTTTTGTAACAAAGTTAAAGCTTTACCTTCAAACAATAAACTTAAAGGCAATTTCACTTCTGCACCAGTTTTGACAGAGTCAAAGATTAGCCATAATTTTCCATCCATTTTTACGATATTTTTCTCATTTAAGCTTACAAAATCAGAATAACGCAATCCCGTATAGCAGCAAAATAAAAATGCATCAAGAGTATGTTCCAAACAACTATTTCTTCCTATCAAAGACACTTCTTCTAATTTTTTCATTTCTTCCGGTAATAAAAAACATGCTTTCCTTCTTTCATTTTAATTTTATATCTTCTGAAAGCATAGTTATTAGGATCGATGTATCCTTTATTAATTGCAGCATTAACAAAAGATTTCAAATGCTTCATGTGTTTAGCTACTGTATTTGTTTGATAGTCGGAATCATAAAGAAATTTTTCAAAATCTGTAACGAAATTATAGGTTAAGTCTTCAAACTCAATTGTCGGTTTGAACGATTGTAAAAGGGATATTGTCGTTAAATGGTTACGCTTTGTGCTGTCTTTTAGCTGAGAAGACATTATTTCTTTACGTGCAAACCCTAAAAATGAAGCATCTGTGTTCGATTTGAACTCTTCTTTTATGAGGCTTAAGGTTATTGTCTTTCCTTGCCTCCACAAACTTAATTCTTTCTTTTCTAATTCTATAATAAATTCATTAAGCATGCCATTCAGTGCATCTTGATTAGGATGCTCTTTAATAATCTTTCTTTTTACATCCCATTGTTCTGGCCGTAAATAAACATGCGTAGAAAAATACACTTTCTTTTTATTCAAGTAAGCTTCAACTTGAACTAAAGCAGTTCCTCTGTCATTTAAACTTTTTTTTCGATTGTAAACGAAACGATAACTGATTTTCCTCATAATTTAATTCTTTAAATTGAAATTCTATAATAAGACGCAATAAAGAAAAGTAGAAAAGCATTATTCTGCTATTTTGTTCTCATCTTTATATTTATTAGGCGATTTGTTAACGTTTATAGGTTAATGTATGTTTATATGGTCAGTTATAATTTGAAACTCTCTTTTTCTTACGACTTTAAAAAAAGAATAAATATGAGGTTTATTTTCGTTTTTTTGTGAGTTTTAAATGCCCAAAAGCATAAAAATATAGCAGTTTAGTATGATTTTTACAATAATTTGTTTGAGATTACAATTTTATTCATACCTTTGCAATTTGTTAGAGTGAATGAATTTATATTAATGTAAAGTTAAACTTTAAGAGAGAATTTTATGAAAAGAAAATTAATGCTGTTATTGACCTGCCTTTTTGTAGGTATAGGTTTGGTAACCGCTCAGATCACGAAAGTAACAGGTACTGTTATTTCGGAAGAGGACGGATTACCCGTAGTTGGCGCCTCTATTTTAGTAAAAGGTACCACTGTAGGTACAGTTACTGACATGGATGGTAAATTTACATTATCAAATGTTCCAAGTTCTGCAAAGACTTTGGTAGTTTCCTTTATCGGAATGGCTACACAAGAAGTGGCAGTCAAAGCAAACTTGAATATTGTATTGAAGTCTGATACAGAACAGCTTGAAGAGGTAATGGTGGTGGCTTATGGTACGGCGAAAAAAATCTGCATTTACAGGTTCGGCTGCCACTATAAAAAATGAAAAAAATAGCGACGAGACAAACTTCAAATGTGACAAATGCTTTGGCAGGTCAAGTAGCCGGAGTGCAAACTACGAGTAATAATGGTCAGCCGGGCAAAGATGCTGAGGTGCGTATTCGTGGTATTGGATCTATATCGGCTAGTAACAAACCTTTGTATGTGGTAGACGGAGTTCCGTATGATGGTGAAATTTCTGCTATCAGCACTTCTGATATAGAATCGATGACAGTGTTGAAAGATGCTGCTTCTAACGCTCTGTATGGTGCACGTGGTGCCAATGGTGTAATTTTGATTACTACCAAGCGTGGTAAGAGTGGGGAAGCCCGTGTTACTTTTGATGCTAAATGGGGTATAAATAAACGTGGAGTACCTAATTATGAAACAATTACGGATCCGGCTACATTCTATGAATTAAACTATTCTTCTATCTATAATGCTGATTTGAAAGGATATGCGGCAGCCGGAGACTTGGCTAAAGCTAATGCGTACGCTAATCAAGCGATGCTTTCTTCTACATATTTGGGATATCAGGTGTATTCCATTCCTCAAGGACAGCAACTGATCGGTATGGATGGCAAATTGAATCCTAGTGCGACATTAGGTTATTCTGATGGTACATATTATTATATTCCGGATAATTGGTCGGATGAAATTTTTGAAAATAACCTGCGCCAAGAGTATAATTTAAGTATTAGCGGTGCGACCGAAAAAATGAATTATTATATGTCGGCCAGCTATTTGGATGATAAGGGAATTGTTCCTAACTCTGGTTTTCAACGTTATTCTGCACGTTTGAAAGCTGACTATCAAGTGAAGCCTTGGTTGAAAATGGGAGGAAATGTATCATTTACTCATTATGATAGCCGTGAACAGGATACTGAGGGTGGTACCTCAAATGCAAATATCTTTTATGCGTCAAATATTATGGGAGCTATTTATCCTATGTATGTTCGTGATGCACAGGGCAATATTATGGTAGATAATCGAGGTTTCCTTCGTTATGATTATGGAAAGCAAGGACAAGATTCGAATGGTAGCCGTAATACTATTCCTAATGCAAATCCGTTGGCAAGTTATATGTTGGATAAAATGAAATATTCTGGTGATGTGGTTAGTGGAAAATGGTCTGCTGATATTGATATATGGAATGGAATCAAGGCAAAAGTGAATATAGGTGTTGATGTAAATAATGTGCGTTCTACAAATATGGTTAACCCCTTCTACGGACAGTATTCCGAAACTAGCGGAGTCGGAGGTTTGATCAGTGTAGCTACTGAGCGTACATTTAGTGTAAATCAGCAGTATTTGTTGACATACAACAAAACATTTAATGATGTTCATAATGTGGATATTTTGGCCGGACATGAAAGTTATGACTATAAATATCAATATTTGTACGGACAACGTGAGAAATTGTACGATCCGAATGTTCCTGAATTAGGCAATGGTATTATGAACCAGAGCAATAATTCATATTCTCGTAATTATGCAACAGAAGGATGGTTGTTCCGTGCGCAATATGACTATGATGGACGGTATTTTGTTTCAGCTTCTTTCCGTCGTGATGCTTCTTCTTGCTTTCACCCGGATAATCGTTGGGGTAACTTCTGGTCTGTAGGAGCAGGATGGTTATTGAGCAAAGAGAGATTCTTGGAAAACCAGTCTTGGATTGATATGTTGAAATTTAAAATTAGCTATGGTTTGCAAGGTAATGATAACTTGATGTTCCAAGGTGGTTTGTACCGTAACTACTATCCGTATCAAGACCAGTATACATTGGCAAACAGTAATGGTGATTTTTCAACTTCTTTATATTATAAAGGTAATAAGGATATTACTTGGGAAACTTCACATAGCTTTAATACTGGATTTGATTTTGCTTTTTGGGGTGGTAAGTTAGGTGGTTCTGTTGAGTACTTCTCACGTAAAACAACTGATATGCTTTATTTCAAACCGGTAGCAGCTTCAATGGGTTATTCCCGCTATCCCGAGAATGTGGGTTCAATGGTAAACCGTGGGGTTGAATTGGATTTGTATTCCAATATAATTGAAAACAAGAACTTTTCCTGGAATATAAACTTTAATCTTACACATTTTAAGAATAAAGTCTTGGAATTATCTCCTGAACTGAATGGACAATTGATTGATGGTGGTCGGATTTATCGTGAAGACGAGTCTATGTACCAGCTTTATTTACCTAAATATGTAGGTGTGGATTCTGAGACAGGAGAGAGTCTGTGGGCGCTGGTGACTCCGGATGAGAATGGTAATACAGTTACAAAATCTTATTCTGTCGCTTCTGAAAACAGATTCGCATCAGGTGATATTCTACCTAAAGTTTATGGTGGTTTTGGAACAAGTGTCACAGCCTATGGCTTTGATCTCTCTGTTTCGTTTGCATATCAGCTTGGTGGACGTATTTTGGACTATACTTACCAAGGATTAATGGACGTAGCAGCTACAGGTAGTGCTTTGCATAAAGATATGTTAAAAGCATGGACTCCTGAAAATAAAAATACGGATGTTCCTCGTATGAATATTAATGACCAATATACGAACAGATTAACAGATCGTTTCTTGACTAGTTCGGACTATTTAAGTTTGCAGAATATTACATTGGGTTATACTCTGCCAAAGAGTCTGACACGTAAAATGCAGATTGACGGTGTTCGTGTTTTCTTTGTTGCAGATAATGTGGCTTTGCTGACAGCTCGCAAAGGCTGGATCCACGTCAAGGTTATGTGGCTGCTGACAATGTGTATTCACCTATCCGCACAATTTCCGGAGGTATATCTTTAAATTTCTAATTTAGCAACCTATTTTTAAGAATATGAAATTGTCAAATAAATATATAGCATTTGCAAGTGTCGCTTTATTAATGGCATCTTGCGATTTGGATAAATTCCCTGAAGGAGATTACATATCTGAAGAACAGAAAGAAGATATAATCAATGGCAGACCTAATTTGATAACTGCTGAAGTGAATGCTATGGCAGCCAAATTAAATACTTTTGGTACGATTTCAGATGATGCCACTACTTATCATAATGATTATGGTATTCCTGCGGTATCTATGATATTGGAATCAGGAGGGCAGGACTTGGTTGCATTGGTTAATGGATATAATTGGTTTAATACATCTCAGAATTATAGTGACAGAGTATACGATAGTTCAAGCGATGAATTGATTTGGAAAACGTTCTATAATCACTTGAAAGCTGCAAACAATGTACTGAAATTGATAGCGGCAGATACGGAAGATTCTTCTTTGAAGGTTTATCGTGGGCAAGCTTTAGCTGCTCGTGCTTATGACTATCTGAACTTGGTTCAAATCTATCAGTTTACTTATGCAGGTCATGAAAATAGTCTGGCAGTACCTATTGTTACAGAAACAATGACTGATGAAGATATGCAGAATAATCCGCGTGCAACTGTACAGCAGGTGTATGACCAAATTATGAGTGACCTGAATACGGCTGCTGATTTATTGGCCGGGTATGATAATGGCTCAAACAAAGATCAGATTGATGAGACGGTAGTTTACGGATTGCGTGCTCGTGCTAATCTGTTAATGCAAAAATGGGCGGATGCAGCTAAAGATGCAGAACGTGCCATCGCTGGCGGTACACCTCAGACTTTAGCTCAGGTGTCTACTCCTACCTTTAATTCGGCATCGGCAAGTTCATGGTTATGGGGAGTGATGATTACGCCTGATAATGATGTTGTCCAGACTGGTATTATCAACTGGCCTTCGCACTTGTGTTCTTTTACCGGAAACGGTTATACTTCAGGAGTGCCCGATGGATATAGAAAGGTGAACTCTGCATTATATGATTTAATACCCGAAACAGATATTCGTAAACAATGGTTTTTGTCTCCGGATAATAAATCTTCATTGATTGATAATGAACAGATTGAGGTACTTCCATCGTTGAATATTTTGGTTTGACTCCGTATGTAAATACAAAGTTCGGAGCTTATCAAAGTATATTTGGTAACACAACCAATGCATCAGACTGGCCTTTGATGCGTGTTGAAGAAATGTATCTGATAAAAGCTGAGGCAGAAGCCATGGGTGGTAATTTGAGTGGCGGAAAGAGTACATTGGAAAATTTTGTACGAACATATCGGGAATCCTTTCCTTTACAAGTAAAGCTAAATTCGGCACAGGATTTTCAGGATGAGGTTTGGTTGCAGCGTCGTATGGAGCTTTGGGGAGAAGGTTTCTCACTGTTCGATATCCTGCGCTTGAAAAAGCCGGTGATTCGTAAGAATACGAATTATGACCCGTCTGTACAATATAATTCAGCTGCAGAAGCACAAATCCTGATCTACCGGATTCCGCAATGTGAAATGGAAACCAATTCCGGAATCAGTGATACTGATAACAATCCGGCGGCTCCACAACCACAACTATAGGGAATAACTGTAATAAAAAAGAGGATGACGTTCAACGTTCATCCTCTTTTTGTTATATTTGTCGCGAACTTATTTAGATTGATAGATAAATGAAAGAATTTGTAATTTCTGAAGCACAGGTTGAAACTGCCATTTTAGTTGGTTTGATTACTCAGACACAAGATGAGCGTAAGACCAAGGAGTATTTGGATGAGTTGGAGTTCTTGGCCGAAACGGCTGGGGCAACAGTGGTGAAAAGGTTTACTCAGAAACTGCCTGCTGCCAATTCCGTGACTTATGTCGGTAAAGGAAAGCTGGAAGAAATCAAGGAATATATCATCAGGAAGAGGAAAATGAGCGTGAAGTCGGAATGGTGATTTTTGATGATGAACTTTCTGCTAAACAGATACGTAATATAGAAGCTGAACTGAAAGTGAAGATCTTGGATCGTACTTCGCTGATTCTGGATATTTTTGCCATGCGGGCTCAAACAGCAAATGCTAAAACACAAGTGGAGTTGGCCCAATACAAGTATATGTTGCCTCGTCTGCAACGTTTATGGACTCACTTGGAACGTCAGGGAGGTGGATCTGGTGCCGGTGGAGGTAAAGGCTCTGTGGGATTACGTGGTCCGGGTGAAACTCAGTTGGAAATGGACCGTCGTATTATTTTGAATCGTATGTCATTGTTGAAAGAGCGGTTGGCTGAAATTGATAAACAGAAGTCCACTCAACGTAAAAACCGCGGACGTATGATACGTGTAGCTTTGGTAGGGTATACTAATGTGGGAAAATCTACTTTAATGAATTTGCTTTCAAAAAGCGAGGTCTTTGCTGAAAATAAACTTTTTGCAACATTGGACACCACAGTACGCAAAGTGATTATTGAGAATCTGCCATTTCTGCTTACAGATACCGTAGGATTTATCCGTAAATTACCAACGGATTTGGTTGATTCCTTTAAATCAACTTTGGACGAAGTACGTGAAGCGGATCTGCTGATTCATGTGGTGGATATTTCTCATCCGGATTTTGAGGAACAAATTTCTGTGGTTGATAAAACGATTGCTGATTTGGAGGCAGGTGGAAAGCCTACCATGATTGTTTTTAACAAGGTAGATGCTTATACCTATGTAGAGAAAGCAGAGGATGATTTGACTCCTAAAACCAGGGAAAATATTACATTGGAAGAACTGATGAAGACATGGATGGCGAAATTGAATGATAATTGTATCTTCATTTCTGCTAGAGAGAAAATAAATATGGATGAATTGAAGACTATTATATATAATAAGGTACGCGAGCTACACGTACAGAAGTATCCTTATAACGATTTTCTTTATCAAACCTATGATGAAGAATAAATACATATAGAAAATGAAAACTTATCGTTCACTTACACAAGAAGAATACAACAATTAAAAGAGAGATCATGCACTGCGGTTGATTGGGCTGAAATTGAAGTAGTAGAGAACTTTAAGACGGACTATATTTGTCATACCCGTTTTTCTGGAAGGGTCAGATTGGGAGTTTTTGAAGACGAGTTTATGTTGGCGGGTGGCATGCGTAAACATTCCGGATTGTATCATGCGACTTTGCATAATGTAACGGTGGGCGATAATTGTTGTATTGAAATATAAAAACTATATAGCCAACTATATAATTGGGGATTATGCATTTATAGAGAATGTAGATATTATTCTGGTAGATGGCTGGAGCAAGTTTGGAAATGGCGTTGAAGTAGCTGTATTGAATGAAACGGGTGGACGTGAAGTGCCTATTCATGATCGTCTGTCAGCGCATCAGGCCTATATTTTGGCATTGTATCGTCATCGTCCTGAATTGATTTGTCGGATGAAAGCCATTATTGACCAGTATGCTGAAGAGAATGCTTCGGATACAGGTACTATTGGCCAGCATGTTACTATTGTTGATGCGGGATATATAAAGAATGTACGAATAGGTGATTATTGTAAGATAGAAGGGGCGGGACGATTGAAAAACGGCAGCTTGAACAGTAATGAGCAGGCGCCTATTCATATCGGCTATGGAGTGGTATGCGATGATTTTATTATATCAAGCGGTTCTAATGTGGAAGATGGAACTATGTTGACCCGTTGCTTTATCAGCCAGGCATGTCATTTGGGACATAACTATTCTGCATCTGATTCTTTGTTTTTTAGTAATTGTCAAGAAGAGAACGGTGAGGCATGTGCCATTTTTGCCGGACCCTTTACGGTGACTCATCATAAGTCTACTTTGCTGATTGCCGGAATGTTCTCTTTTATGAATGCGGGTTCCGGCTCTAATCAAAGCAACCATATGTATAAGTTAGGTCCGATTCATCAGGGAGCTATGGAGCGTGGGGCGAAGACTACTTCCGATTCTTATATTTTATGGCCCGCACGTGTAGGTGCATTTTCTTTGGTTATGGGGCGTCATGTGAATCATGCCGATACTTCTAATCTGCCTTTTTCTTATCTGATAGAGCAGCAAAATACCACTTATTTGGTGCCGGGGGTAAATTTGCGGAGTGTAGGTACGATTCGAGATGCTCAAAAGTGGCCTAAACGTGACAAACGTAAAGATCCGAACCGTTTGGATCAAATTAATTATAACCTGTTGAGTCCTTATACTATTCAGAAAATGATGAAAGGGCGTAGTATTCTGAAGGAATTACGTAAAGTATCCGGAGAAACCTCAGAAACTTACTCTTACCAAAGTGCGAAAATTAAGAATTCTTCTTTAAATAATGGCATTCGTTTTTATGAAACGGCTATTCATAAATTTTTGGGTAATTCATTAATCAAGCGTTTGGAAGAAGTTCGTTTTAACAGTGATGAGGAAATCCGTGCCCGGTTGATTCCTGATACAGAGATAGGGACAGGAGAATGGGTGGATATTTCCGGATTGATCGCTCCTAAAAGTGAGATAGAGAAGTTGATGGCAGATATAGAATCTGGAATTCTGACTAATGTGGATCAGATTCATGACCGTTTTGTTGAGATGCATCGTAATTATTATACATACGAGTGGACATGGGCGTACGAGAAGATGCTTGAGTTTTATAATCTGCGTTCCGATGAAATAACGGCAAAGGATGTTATTGCTATCGTGAAGAAGTGGCAGGAGCTGTTGTCGGATTGGATAAAATGGTCTATGCCGATGCGAAAAAGGAATTTTCTTTGTTCTGCTATGACGGGGTTCGGTGCAGATGGATCACGTGAAGAAATGGAGCAGGATTTTGAACAAGTGCGTGGGGTATTTGAAAGTAATCCGTTTGTGACAGCGGTGTTGCAGCATATTGAAGCGAAAACAGCGTTAGGTAACGAGTTGATAGAACGGATTGCTTCTATATGATATTTTTGATGAGAGTATTCAAACTAAGATGAACATTCGGAAAAGTTACAGATGGTAGTTATATATAAAAGAGCCGTATGAACGCTGGAGTAGTTATACGGCTCTTGCTATTGGATGACATTTGAGCTTGGACACTCCCTTTTTTTATTTTTTTACCACAGGTAGTATAACTCTGCTTGCAGCTCCTTGCTGATGATAAATTTTGATTTTTTGTTTCATCACAAAATCTTCTACCGTACAATGATAGGTATCAATAAATTTTTGTGGATTGCGGTCAATAATGGGGAACCAAGAGCTTTGAATTTGAATCATCAGTCTGTGTCCCGGTAGGAATGTGTGTGCCACATCATACAGTGTGTAATTAACCGGAGTTATTTCTTCCGGTTTGAAAGGCAGGGGATTGTCGAATCCCTTACGGAAGCGTCCTCTGAACAATTCGCCACGAATCATCAGCTGGTACCCACTCATTGGATAGTCACTCTTTAAATAATTGCGTGCAGTTTTGGAATATTCAAATTTTTCAGGATATACATCAATTACTTTCACCATAAAATCAGCGTCAGTACTACTAATGGCAGTCATTAATTCCACTTCTATAGGCCGGCCAGTGTCAATGTATCACATAGCGGCTCCGTCATGAAAGTAATGACATCGGGACGTGAAGTGGCAAAGCGTTGGTCATCTACCATGAATTCTTTTGTCCGGTAAGTGGTAGGGTTTGCCGTATAGGGTACCGGACGTGACATATCTGAAATATATTCTGAATAAGACTCTTGTTCTGCCGGTGCTTGTGTGGATACTGATCCGTTTTTATGTATATAATAAGGTATGCCAGTAGTTTTTTGTACAGGCCATTCGTCGTATGTTTTCCATTCGTTTTCACCTGTATGGAATATATTTACTTTATGTTTGGGCTTTTCTCCCTTTCCTTCCAGGAAATATCGGAAAAAAGGATATTCTATATTGTCCATGTAATAAGCCGAAGTGCTTTTGCCGAAATACAGATTACCGAAACCTTGGAACCCGCGTACTGTCCAGGCTCCATGCCACCAAGGACCGAATGTCAGATATAAATCTGTATCCGGTGATTGCTCTTTGATGGCTTTATAAAGATTCCAAGCTCCGTAACAGTCTTCGGAGTCATACAGTCCACCTACCACCAATATGGCGGGCTTCAAGTTATAACAGGAGGTACGTGCGTCGCGCTCTTTCCAGAAATCATCGAAATCAGGGTGGTTTTTGATATCATTCCACAATGTCTGTGTAGTATCACGTACCAAGTCGTCCACGTTCTTAAAGGTACCGAGTGTCAGAAAATCTGTGTAAACATCATTCTTTACAATTTGGTTCATCACTCCTTTCCCTATGTGGCGTCCTTCCAGTCTGGGAAGGAAATTAGTGGTTTGCAGCAGGGTGAAGGCTCCGTTGTGATGACGGTCATCTCCACGGAACCAGTCGGTGACGGGAGCTTGCGGAGAAACAGCTTTCAAAGCCGGATGATTGGAGGAAGCTGTCATAGTGGCATAGAAACCATCATAACTGATTCCCCATGTTCCTACATTTCCGTTATTATATGTGTTGTGAATCAACCATTCTATGGTATCGTATGTGTCCGTAGCTTCGTCTATATTCTTTTTATCTTTCTTACCCTTTTTGTTTTTGTTGAGAGGGCGTACTTGGATAAATATCCCTTCACTCTTATGCCGTCCACGTACATCTTGGAAGACGATAATATATCGGTGCTCTATATAGTTTTTCAGATTAGTCCTGAAATGACGGTCAAATCCTTCTCCGTATGGGGAACAAGAGTAAGGGCTGCGGTGCATCAGGATAGGATGCTGCCTGCTGTTGTCTTTCGGTTCGTAGACAGCGGTGTAAAGCTTGATTCCGTCACGCATGGGAATCATGACTTCCCGTTTCGTGTAGATTTCCTTCAGTTTGAGTTCGATACTGTCCGGTTGGTTTTTTGCTTGGGTTTGTGTCCATCCTCGAGGGATGAGAAAGCATAACAGTAATGAAGTAATAAATAATAATTTGCCTAATTTTTTCATGTATAATGCGATGTTATTTTAATGAGTTGGCAAAGGTAAGGACATTCCTTGAAAGTTTTCACGCTAATTAAGGAAAAATTTCGATAATAGTTACTACCTTTGTCACACTAATAACTTTTAACTAAAAATAAGTATCAATATGGCAACACCTCCGTTCCACTATCAGCACATGTTCCCGTTGGGACCTGATAAAACCGAGTATTATTTGCTGACTAAAGATTATGTGTCAGTAAGTGAGTTTGAAGGAAAACCTATCTTGAAAATTGAAAAAGAAGGTCTGACTGCTATGGCTAACGCTGCTTTCCGTGATGTTTCTTTTTTGCTTCGCCGTTCACACAATGAACAGGTTGCTAAGATTCTGAGTGATCCCGAAGCCAGTGATAACGATAAATATGTAGCATTGACCTTCTTGCGTAATGCAGAAGTTTCAGCTAAAGGTAAATTACCTCTTTGTCAAGATACGGGTACTGCTATTATCCATGGTGAGAAAGGTCAGCAGGTATGGACCGGCTATTGTGATGAAGAAGCCTTTCCTTGGGAGTTTATAAGACTTATACGGAAGAAAATCTTCGTTATTCTCAGAATGCTCCTTTGACTATGTACGATGAGGTGAACACCAAATGCAACCTGCCTGCACAAATTGATTTGGAAGCTACTGAGGGTATGGAATACAAGTTCCTTTGTGTGACTAAAGGGGGTGGTTCGGCGAACAAAACCTATTTATATCAGGAAACGAAAGCTGTATTGAATCCGGCTACATTGGTTCCTTTCCTCGTTGAGAAAATGAAAACTTTGGGTACGGCCGCTTGTCCCCCTTATCATATTGCATTTGTAATCGGTGGTACATCAGCAGAGAAGAACTTGCTGACTGTTAAGTTAGCTTCCACTCACTATTACGACGAGCTGCCTACTACCGGTAATGAATACGGGCGTGCTTTCCGCGATGTGGAACTGGAAAAACAAGTATTGGAAGAAGCTTATAAGATTGGTTTGGGTGCACAGTTCGGCGGTAAGTATATGGCTCACGATGTCCGCATCATCCGCTTGCCCCGTCACGGTGCTTCTTGTCCTATCGGTCTGGGTGTTTCCTGTTCTGCTGACCGTAATATAAAATGTAAGATCAATAAAGACGGTATCTGGATTGAAAAGATGGATGATAAACCGGGTGAACTGATTCCGGCAGCACTTCGTGAAGCAGGTGAAGGAGATGTGGTTAAGATTGACCTGAACCAACCTATGGCGGATATTCTGAAAGAATTGACCAAATATCCGGTAGCTACCCGTCTGTCATTGAACGGAACTATTATTGTAGGTCGCGATATTGCTCATGCTAAATTGAAAGAACGTTTGGATCGTGGCGAAGATTTGCCGCAGTATATCAAAGATCATCCTATCTATTACGCCGGTCCGGCAAAAACTCCGGAAGGTATGGCTTGTGGTTCTATGGGGCCCACTACGGCAGGACGTATGGATCCGTATGTGGATTTGTTCCAGTCACATGGTGGTAGCATGATAATGTTGGCAAAAGGTAATCGTAGCCAGCAGGTAACGGATGCTTGTAAGAAGTATGGCGGTTTCTATCTGGGCTCTATTGGTGGTCCGGCTGCTATCCTTGCTCAGAATAATATCAAGAGCATTGAGTGTGTGGAATATCCGGAATTGGGTATGGAAGCTATTTGGAAAATAGAAGTGGAAGATTTTCCGGCATTCATTTTAGTGGACGATAAAGGTAATGACTTCTTCAAGCAGTTGAAGCCGCGTTGCCTTGGAAATTGTAAATAATTAATTATTTCGTAATAATACTAATACAGCCTTCCTCCCTTTAAAGGAGAGGGGGCTGTTCTGTTTTTTATTTAATTGGTGTTATCCGTTACCTTAATAATATGATGAAAAAACTACGATTGTTGTTTGTGCTGTTATGGGTGACAAGCAACTTATTTTCTTCTCCTGTTACAGGATTATTAGAGCGCATCGACAAAGGAGCTTCCTCCAAATTTATTATCGAACGTCAGAAATCGGGGACCGATTTTTTTGAACTCGATCAGAAAGGTGATAAAGTAATTATCCGGGGTAATGATTATGTAAATATTGCTACCGGATTGAATTGGTATTTGAAATATTATGCAGGCATACATCTTTCTTGGAATGGAATGACTGCAAAACTGCCTGCTGTTTTGCCCCCTGTGACTAAAAAGGAACGGCATGAAACAGATCTGCCCTATCGTTATGATCTGAATTATTGTACTTTCTCTTACTCCATGGCTTTTTGGGACTGGGAGCGTTGGGAAAAGGAGATAGATTGGATGGCGCTTCATGGTATCAATCTTTCCCTGGCATTGACAGGGACTGAGTCGGTTTGGAGAAATGTACTTCTAAAACTAGGATATACTAAGGATGAAATTAAT
>ENA-OQAN01000386-OQAN01000386.1-human-gut-metagenome-genome-assembly--contig:-NODE-386-length-23997-cov-1.910264_pt1 | contig 23997 bp, 34 predicted proteins | sample MGYA00242735_ERZ504527 | MGnify/ENA primary metagenome ERZ504527 (study PRJEB26092, sample SAMD00036230) | human gut metagenome | host: Homo sapiens | study: EMG produced TPA metagenomics assembly of... | reverse complement strand
CGATCATCATTCGCTAATGCAGACGTGTTCATACGGTCGGGCAGTTTGATATTAAATATTTTAGCTGTAGGTTATTAGCAGAAGCAAGGTATGGAGTGTGGGGCTTTGGAATATATGTTATAATGAAACCGATTAAGATAAATGATTGAAGTTTTGGAAAGGATGAAAATAAATGAATCGATCAAAATTGAAATTAACTACGATACTTGCATTGACAGCATTTACAGTTGCTGTGATTCCAGTTTGTTTACAGAGAAAATCTGCGAATGCAGCTTCGAAATATACTTATAAAAAAGGCTTTACTTATGAGAAGATTTCTCCGAATATTGAAAAGAGGATCACGGGAAAATCTTATCGAAAGAATAAGAATGTTAAGTTGTCTGATTTAAGATATGTACAGGTTCTTCATTATGGTTTTGATGGGAAGGTAAAAGAGGGTGAGTTGATCGTTAACAAGAAGATCGCGAAGAAAACGGTCAAGGTCTTTTATGCTCTTTATCAGAAGAGGTACAGAATTGAGAGAATGAGACTGATTGATGATTATGGTGCGAATGATGAGAAGTCTATGGCTGCAAATAATACCTCTGCGTTTAATTATCGTGTGATCAGTGGAACGACAAAACTTTCCAACCATTCTTATGGAATGGCTATCGATATCAATCCAAGGATCAATCCGTGGGTCAAAGGAAATAAGGTATCACCGGCAAATGGTAAGGTGTATAAACAGAGAAAGACGTCAAAATGTAAAGGAAAATATAAAAGATATATGATCCATAAGAATGACACAGCTTATAAGATCTTTAAGAAATATGGATTCAGCTGGGGTGGTGAGTGGAGAAGCTCTAAGGATTATCAGCATTTCGAAGTGAATAAATAGAAATGATTAACTATTGATTCTGGAAGGTTGTTGGCTATAACATGTATTGGTTTAAAGATTTAACATAATTGAACTGCGAATATATGTTTATCAATATATAATTAATAAAAGAAAGGAGGCAGTAGGAAGAGATGAAGAATCTAAATATTCCTGTTGGGATTTCGGATTTTGAGAGAATTCGAGAGTTGAATTATTATTATGTGGACAAGACCGGATTGATCAAGACGTTGTTACAGGGTGAGATGGATCAGGTGACGTTGATTACGCGGCCTAGGCGGTTTGGAAAAACGATGGCGATGAATATGTTGAACAGTTTTTTGGATATCAGGAAAGATAGCAGACATTTGTTTAAAGGACTTGAGATATTTGATGAGTCGAGATTTGTGAGAAATGGATGAATCAGTATCCGACATTATTTTTGTCTTTTAAGGATGTAGATGGAACTACATTTGAGAATGCGTTTAATTTTTTGAAATTTATTATATCTGAAGTATGTAAACAACATGTATACTTGTTGGATAGTGATGAGATAGATGAAGGGGATAAACTGGTATTTCAAAAATTAAAGACTTGTAGTGCAAGTATGATGGAAATTCAAAGTTGTATATTAAGAATTACCAATATGCTGAAAAGTTATTATAAAAAGCCAGTGATCCTTTTAATTGATGAATATGATGTTCCAATTGCAAAAGCAAGTAGTAATGGTTACTACAAAGAGATGTTAGAAATTATGAAAGGTTTGCTTAGTACAGCCTTAAAAGATAATTCTTCATTAAAGTTTGCAGTCATCACAGGATGCCTAAAGATTGCCAAAGAAGTATTTTCACTGGAACAAATAACTTTGTATCAGATACGATTTCATCCACAAGATACAATGAATATTATGGATTTACACAACAGGATGTAGATAAGCTTTTAGCAGATGCGGAGATTGAAGAGAAAGCGGATCTGATTAAAGAATGGTATGATGGGTATAATTTTGGAGAGTTTGAAGTTTATTGTCCATGGGATGTCATGAATTATCTAAGAGATCTTCAAAATGATCTGAATGCAAGACCAGTCAGCTACTGGAAGAATACCAGTGATAATGCGATCATTCGCTCCTTTATTGATTATACGGGAGCTGCTATACGAAAAAAACTGGAAGTGTTGATTGCTGGTGGAAGCATCTGCCAGAAAATAGAAGAAGATCTCACATATGATTATCTACATTCATCAGAAGATAACGTATGGAGTATTCTCTATCTTACAGGATATCTTACAAAAGTTGGAGAACGTGATAAGGACGATCAGATAGAATTAAGAATTCCAAACAAAGAAGTAAAAGAAATTTTTGAATCAACCGTAAGGAAATGGTTTGAAGATAGTGCAAGAGTTACGAATCGGAAAGATTTATTTGATGCAGTATGGAACAAAGATGCAGACAAGGTAACAAAAGAAATCAGTACATTACTGCGAATGACGATCAGTTATTATGATTATCGAGAAGATTCTATCATGCATTTCTTGCAGGAATCTTTGCAGGAGCAGGTTATAGTGTAGAGTCGAATAGAGAGCATGGAGAAGGACGAAGTGATATTGTAATCTACAATGATGTAACAGGACAAGTTGCAGTATTTGAAGCAAAGTATTCAAGGAAATTAGAAGATTTGGAAAAAGACTGTCAAAAGGCGTTAGATCAGATCAACACAAAGATGTATGCAAAAGAGTTTGAAGATGCTTATGAGGAAGTATTGTGTTATGGAATTGCTTTTATAAAAAGCGGTGTTTGGTGAAGAGTAAATAGAATAAGAAATGAAAAAAAAGCTCCAACAAGGATGAACTTTGTGGGGCTCCTTTTGGTGTATCTAAGATTTCAATTCAACTCCGCAATCCGACTAACCCCAACATAGATCTCACTGATCTTATACCAAGTAGGGTAATCAACAATTCCTGTCTGTGGCAGTCCAAAAACATTCTGGAATTTCCGAACAGCATTCGCAGTAGATTCTCCATAAACACCATCCACAGCAATCGTAGGCAGAGAAGGATAATCTTTAGCAATACGATTCAATTGTTGTTGTATTTGTCGAACCTTATCTCCGCTGCTTCCAATCGTCAGATCATATCCCGGCCAGGAAGAAGGAATTCCTGAAATCTGTTCTGCGGTATTGATGTACATACTCTCTCCATAATAATATCTCAAGATCTCAATCGGAGCATATCCCTGATCACCTAAGTATTTAGAACCCCACTGCGTCATCCATTCCGGACAAGACACCTTCTTCCCATCACAATACTGCGTAAGGATCGGCTGTCTCACATTTGGACGAGACAGATAATCTGCAAAAATCTCATCAACGATCGTATTAATAGAATTATAAGTTGTCTTTCCAGGAATGAATTATGATCATAAGCTGTAGAAGATGTGATCGTAAAATCATGCCCTTTATTTCTATACCATTCTGTATACACACGATTCAAAGTAAATGACATGATCGCAAGAATATTTGCTTCAAGCGTTGCCCTTGGCCAAGTGGAATAAATCTCACAGGCAGCAACATTTTTGATGTAATCTTTATAGCGGACATAATAATTTTGCGCAGTTTTATCACCGACAGGACCATCATGAACAATAATATATTCAGGGATCACAACCCTGCTTAAAACAATCTCACCACTTTCGTTGACTGGCTTGATCTCAGATTCCGCAATCTTGGGAGGATAATTACCCCATAAGGTATGCGGACCGATCACGATCGGGTGTTCTTCTGTTGGAGTGTGGGTTTCTTCAGGAATCATGGAAACAGGCTGCAGGCTTCCACACCAGAAAGAATCTGTGCACCTGAGATCGTGACAGGTTTATATTCATCAGAATGTATTTTTAGATTATATTCAGAATAAGGCTGATTTTCACTCGGAGACATGCTGTATTCCACGGGAGGAGCAGGGAGGTCAACGACAGGTGTCTGCCCATTTTCATCAGTAGATACAGTCTCAAGAATAGAATCAGGATCACCAGTATAAGAAATCTCAATTGTAGCGTTAGGGATCGGGACGGCTCTCTGTCTTGAAGTTACCTGTATTTTTAACTGTCCATGATCGACAAGATTGTTAGTTTGTATTTCTGGCATAAAAATATCCTCGGAAGATCTTTTACTCTCACTATATGAGAAAATATGATATAATGTGCACAAGTAGTGTAAAAATGTATGCCAAAGAGATAAAGGAGGCCACTATGCAGAAAGATTTTATATATGAGAATTATTTAAAAATGCCAGATGATCTTGAATTTGAGCAGGCGATGAAGGTTTATGAAGAACTGTTAGAAGAGAATCTTGAAGAAGATGAGATCTATGACAAGTTATGGGATCATGCACTTCATTGTATGATCGATTATGGAAGCCTCCGCGCACATTGGAAGATCACACCGAAGACAGACAGAAGCAATGATGACAGGACCGTGATGCACGATAGTGTGATCCATTCTTTAGATGAATTGGCAGCATATACAAAAGAGCATGGCAAAGAAGCAAAATGGAGAGAAGAACTTGGATATCAAAGAAAAAGAATCGGAGATTTTGCATGTTATGTTTCTTTGATCTATGGAGTATTTGCAAGGTAAAATATGATGAGAATGTCAAAAGTAAATTTTGCCAGATAAAACGATCAGTAAGGAGGACATTATAAGATGGCAAAGAAAGAACCAAAAACAAATGCAATGCGGATGCTTGAGAGAGCAAAGATCCCATTTGAAGTACATCGTTATGAATGTAAAGAATTTATTGATGGAATTACCATCGCAGATATGTTAAATGAACCATATGAAAGAGTATTTAAAACCCTCGTGACTGAAGGAAAAGGTGGAGGGTATTTTGTATTTGTCATTCCGATCGATCAGGAATTAGATCTTAAGAAAGCAGCGAAGGCAGCAGGTGAGAAGTCTGTGGAGATGATCCATGTCAAGGATATCAACAAGATCACGGGATATATCCGTGGTGGATGCACAGCGATCGGGATGAAGAAAGACTATCCAACAGTGCTCGATGAAAGCGCCAATGCACAGGAGAAGATCATTGTAAGCGGCGGTAAAAATGGAATTCAGATTGAACTTACGACCGAAGATTATTTAAAAGCCTGCAAGGGAAAAACGGCAGATATTACATTGAGGTAGGGAGTAGAAGTTATGATAGATGAAATCTTAAAGTATAACAAAGAATTTGTAGAAGAAAAGAAGTATGAACAATACAAGACAAGCAAATATCCAGACAAGAAGATCGCAATCATCACTTGTATGGATACAAGGTTGACAGAACTTTTGCCGGCAGCCCTTGGGATCAGGAATGGAGATGTGAAGATCATCAAGAATGCTGGTGGGGTAGTAAGTCATGCCTTCGGAAGTGTGGTACGAAGTGTTTTAGTCGGAATCTTTGAACTTGGGATTGAAGAAGTCATGGTCATTGGACACACTGACTGTGGAGTACAGCATATTAATAGTGATATGATGATAAAACATATGATGGATCGAGGAGTTCGATGAGGAGAAGATTGAGCTGATCCGTCATTGTGGTATTGATTTTGATACATGGCTGGAAGGATTTGACTGTGTGGAAAGTTCTGTAAAAGATTCTGTGGAAATGTTGAGAAAACATCCATTGATCCCAAAAGATGTGAAGATATCTGGATATGTGATGGATTCTGTGACAGGAGAGCTTCATGTTGTAGAGCCATAGAACAACTGCAGCAATTATAAATGAAGAGGGATAAAAAAGTATGAAAAAGATATGGAAGATCATGATCTTATGTATGATCCTTTGTTTTTCTGTGCTGGATGCAGCAATGATGATGAAATGATCAGTGAAGATCATCCAAAACCAACGACAGAAAAAAAGAACAGAGATCATCAAGCAAAAGACAACACAAAAAAAAGAATGAAGTAACGGTTGATCAGGAACAATCAAAACAACAGGAAGATCGTATAAAGATCGCAATCGATGCAGGACACCAAAAGAAACAGATGAGTGAAAAAGAAGCAATCGGACCTGGTTCTGATAAGACAAAACCGATGGTATCCTCAGGAACCGAAGGTGTTGTTACAAAACGAACAGAATATCAGGTGAATTTGGAAGTTTCGTTAAAGCTAAAAAGTGCATTGATTGCGAGAGGATATAACGTATATATGATCCGTGAGACGAATGATGTGTCACTCAGCAATAAAAAGCGTGCTCTTATGGCAAATGAAAGTGGTTCAGATATTTTATTAAGGATTCATTGCAATAGTGCAGATTCTCAGTCTGCAAATGGGGCATTGACAATGAGTCCGACATTATCAAATCCATATTGCAGATCGATCGCGGCAGATAGTCAGGAACTTTCAGAATGTGTGGTAAGTACATTATGCAGAAGAACAGGGGCAGTGAATCGCGGTGTAACGCAGACGGATGAGATGACAGGAATCAACTGGAGTAAGATTCCGGTGACGATCGTTGAGATGGGATTTATGTCCAATCCAGAGGAAGATCAGAAATTATCGGATAATCATTATCAGGCAATGATTGCAGAAGGAATTGCAGATGGTGTTGACCGATATTACGAGAGAAGAGGAGAAAAGAATGAAGAAAAAATGAAAAACAGATCATCATTCTTTAGGAGTAGCGATCGCAGTCGTAGCCATAGCACTCATCGCTATGATGATCACGAGTGGAAATAGTGATAATGGGCAATCATCATCTTTAAAAGATGCCGTACAACAAGAATCAAACGGTAATGGAAGTGATGATGTCAGTGAATCTGATGCGGGTGAATCTGTATCTGAAGAAGATGCAGGGGAATCAGGAGACAATATGACAACAGAGCAGCCAACGACACAGGAAACAACAACAGAAGAAGTTACAGAAGAAGCAACAACAGCTGCAAAAAAATAATACAGCAAGCAATGTAATGGATGCGGATGATGGATATATTTTCCCAGATGCAGACACTTCTTACGTAAGCAAATCTTCCGTAAAGAAATTATCTGATGAAGAACTTCAATATGCAGTGAATGAGGTTTATGCAAGACATGGGTTAAAATTCACTAAGAAGAAGAATAAAGAGCGTTTTGAGAAAAAAGAATGGTATGTTGGAACCGTGGACGATCAGAATGATATTTCTTTGAACAAATATGAGAAAAAGAATGTTGATACCATGGCAGCAGAATTAAAGAAACGCGGACTTAGATAAAGAAGGGAGATGAAGAAGTATGTTTTGCCCAAATTGTGGAAGTGAAGTAAAAGACGACGATCTGTTTTGTGAGAATGTGGAGCTAAGATTGAGCACACGGAGGTACCAGAATCAGAGCCTGTAAAAAAAGAAGCGGCTCCACAGTCAGAATCAGTAAGAACAGCAGCAGGATTTAGTGATAAAGTAAAGAAGATCATCATAGCAGAAATTGCAGTTTTGGTTGTATTGATCGCAGCATTTTTCTATCTTGGAAATAAAAAAAGCAGTCCAGAATCAGCAGCGAATCAATTTGTCAAAGATTATAACAGCCAAAGATGGTCAAAGATCTATGATCTGTATAATTTTGAAGAAGATACATTTATCAATCAAGAAGCCTATGAGCAGACTATGGAACAAAGTGAGACAAAGACATTATCTGCACCAACTGGAGGATATACGGAATATGGAACTTATGCAGGACAGTACATCTACCAGACGAAAAAAGGTTCAGACACGATAACGATCCATGTAGCAAAATCAGCAAAGAAGAATTTCTTATTCTTTGATAAATATGAGGTAACAAGTATCACAGATACTTCAGCAACGATCAAGACTGTGAAATTATTTACAATGCCAGGAGTGACAGTGAAAGTTGATGGGATCGCAGCGAAAGTTCCAGAAAACACTTCGGGAAATACATATTATACAAGGATGTTTGAAGGAACACATAAGATCACATTTCATGGAGCAGACGGCTTGTTTGATCAGACAAGTTACACATTTAAAACAGGAGAAGAAAATCCATTAAGCAAGATCAAATATTCTGATTCAGCCAAAGCAGAGGCAGCGAAAGAACTAAAAAATTATCTTCCAAAGATCACAGAAGCAAAGATCAGAAATCTTGGCAATTCAGGATTGACATCTTATTTTACATCGGATCAGAAAGCAAACTCTTATGGAACAAGTCTGTGCAGATATATTTATTATTATGGACAGGATGCGAAAGCGTTAGGCAATGTAAAATTAACAAAATGTCAGGCTGTTGATGCAACATCATCTTACTATACAGTCGCAGATGGAATCCCAGTAGCAGTTCAGGGAACAAGAGACTACAAATATAAAAATGGATGGACAGGGTCCTATGAGAAACAAACCTGTACGATCAACGGTGTGGCCAAGATGCTCAAGAAGAATGGAAAATGGGTGATCGACAGCGTTTCATACTATTATTATTAGATGCTATGATGAGAGAAGAAAAGGAGAATATATTTATGGCAAAGTTTTGTACCAAATGTGGAAGAAGACTGATCGATGGTCAGCCATGCAGTTGTACACAGACACAGCAGCCAGTGCATGATATGCAGGAATCTGTACAGAAAGAAGTAAAAGATAAAGCAAAGAATTTCTTTACACAGCACTAGAGATGATCAAACATCCAAGTACAGGATTTGTGGAAGCTGTATCAGACAAGGACAGTAAAAACGGATTGATCCTGATGGGAATCGAAGCAATCTTAACAGGTTTATATCTATATGTTCTGTTACAGAAGATCGTATCCGCAACAATGAGCGGGATCAACAGTGTTTTCGGAACATCAAGAACGGCAGCACAGACACCTTCACTTGGAGGATTCTTTGGATATGGGATCATTATTGCGATCATCGTATCACTTGTGATCGCAGCACTTGTCATGGGATTAATGAAAGCGATGGCAGAAGCGGATATCAATTGGTTTCAAAGCTGTCAGATCGTAGGAATGAGATCTTTGGGATTAAGTCTAGGATGGATCCTTGGAATTTTAGGATTGTTTTTAGGAATGTATCAGTTCGCGATTCTGATCATTGTAGTTGGAGGAGTCCTTGGGATGATCTATATGATCGTTGCAATGATGAGCTATCCGAATACGAAGAAAGATATGATCGCGTATGTTGTGTTGATCACTATATTGGTCGCAACATTCATATCATATTTTGTTTTGAAAGAGTTTGTTTTATCATCACTGATCAACAATGGCGGGTCTACAACCAATTTTTTAAATAACATTTTATAAAGACAAAGACATTAGGAGACAGACATGATACCAAAAGACCCAGTGATGTTATTAAGCTACATCAATACACAATTACGAGATTTTTACGATTCATACGAAGACCTGTGTAAGTCACTCGATCTCGATCAAAATGAAGTAAAACAAAAGCTTTCCATGATCGGATACGAATATGATGAATCATTAAATCAGTTTAAGTAGCAGACTAGTCGAATCAATGAAAATATGTTAAAATTGTACGTAAAGGAGAACATATTTATGGAGTTGATTCGGTTAGAAAATGTAAAGAAAATATATCAGACAGGAGAGGTGATCACCAAAGCCGTAGATGGGATCGATTTTACGGTGGATCAGGGTGAGTTCGCTTGATCATTGGCGCCAGTGGTGCAGGAAAAACTACCGTTTTGAACATTTTAGGAGGTATGGATACTGCGACCAGTGGCGCTGTTTATATTGATGGAGAAGATATCTCCAAATGGAATAAAAAACAACTGACAGGATATCGAAGAGATGACATAGGATTTGTATTTCAGTTTTACAATTTGGTGCCCAATCTTACTGCAACAGAGAATGTAGAATTGGCACTTCAGATCAGTAAGAATCCTCTGAAAGCAGAAGAAGTATTAAAAGATGTGGGACTTGGACACCGTCTGAATAATTTCCCTGGCGCAGTTATCTGGTGGGGAACAGCAGAGAGTTTCTATTGCACGTGCATTGGCAAAGAATCCAAAGATCTTGCTCTGTGATGAGCCAACTGGTGCCCTGGATTATCAGACAGGAAAATCTATTTTTAAAATTATTGCAGGATACCTGTCACAAGAAAGGAAAAACAGTGGTTGTGATCACACATAATCTTGCGATCGCACCGATGGCAGACCGTGTGATCGAGATGAAGAACGGAAAGATCAGCAATATTACGATAAACGAACACCCTCAGCCGGTGGAGACGATTGAATGGTAGGAAATGCGTATGAAGAAAACGGCATTACATAAAGATATATACAGAACGATCACAGGAACCCTTCCGAGATTTTTATCAATCTTTTTTATCGTTGTACTGGGCGTTGCATTTCTAATTCAGGAATCCGTGTGACACAAAAAGATATGCATATCACAGCAGACACCAGTTTGATGGAAGTCGTCTGATGGATGTCAAAGTCATGGGAACACTTGGATTTCAGAGAGAATCTGACAGCCTTCGGAAGTTAAAAAATGTGCAGTCGGTCGAAGGAGGACATTCTGTAGATGTGATCGCAAGGAAGCAGGGAAGTGACGAAGAACATGCGATCAAAGTTATGGGGAAGACTGATAAATTAAACCAGATAACGATCATAGATGGAAAACTTCCACAAGCATCGGGAGAATGTCTGGTAGATGAATGGTATGCCCAGCAAAATGATCTGAAAACAGGGGATGTTTTAAATTTGTCTTCTGGAAATGAAGATGATCTTAAGGATACTCTGAAAGATACAACCTATAAGATCACAGGAATCGGAAGTTCATCAGAATATCTTTCAAGATCCAGAGGAAGCACTGGCATTGGAACGGGAACGTTGTCAGGCTTTATTGTGGTGCAACCATCAGAATTTTCCTCAGATATCTATACAGAAGTTTATCTGACTGCGAAGGGAGCGAAGCAAGAGAGAGCCTACAGTGATGCTTACAAAAACAAAGTAAAACAGCTGGAAGAAGAGATCAAAGATATTTCCAAAATAGAAAATGAGAAACGGTTAAAATCTGTTCAGAAAGAAGCCGAAGAGAAGATCGACAAGAAAGAAAAGAAATTCAAAAAAAGAACGAAAAAAAGCATATAAGAAACTAGATCAAGCCGAGAAAAAGCTAAAGAAATCCAGACAAAAGATCAAAGATTCCAAAGCAAAATTAGCGAAAAGCAAGAAAGAGATCTACTGATGGAGAGCAGCAGATCAAGAATGCAAAAGCTCAGTATCAGTCAGGGATTAGACAGATTCAGAATGCCAGAAAGCAGTTAAAGACACAGAAACAAACAATTCGGTCAAAAAGCAAAGAATTAAAAACACAGGAGGCAAAGCTAAAGACACAGGAGAAGAACTTACAGACAAAAGAACAGCAGATTCAGGGTGCCATGCAGGCTGGAATGATCTCACAGGAAGAAGCGAAAGCTCCTTAGCACAGATTAATGCAGGAAAAGAACAGATCAAGACAGCAAGAAGCAAGATCAATGCAGGGAAAAAACAGATCAGCAGGGCAAAGACAAAGATTGCAAAGGCTGAAACAACCTTGGATCAAAAAAGTAGCCAGCTAAAGAAAGCAAAGCAAACGATCAAAACAAATGAAGCAAAATTAGTATCAGCAAGAAAACAGATCACCTCCGGAGAAAAAAAGATTGCAAAAGCAGAATCAAAACTTTCATCCGGGGAGAAAAAATTAAAGAGATCAAGAAAGAAAGCAGAAAAGAAATTCAAGGAAGCCGAGCAGAAGATTGCAGATGCCAGACAGGATGTTAAGGATATCAAGAAAGGGAAATGGTATGTCTTAAACCGTGAGAAGATGCAGTCTTATGTGGAATACGGACAGGAAGCAGACAGAATTGCAGCGTTAGGACGAGTGGTACCGGTCATCTTTTTCTTAGTTGCAGCACTGGTAAGCTTAACAGCGATGACACGTATGGTCGAAGAGCAGAGAACACAGATCGGTATGATGAAAGCATTGGGATACAGTGGAGTTCATATTGCAATGAAATATGTGACCTATGCCCTCGCAGCAACGCTTAGTGGAAGTATTCTAGGGGCAGTGATCGGTGAAAAACTGCTTCCATGGATCATCATTAACGCTTATAAAATGATGTATACAGGACTGGGAGATGTCTATACGCCATTAGAGATCGAATATTCTGTGATGGCAGGTGGACTGGCGGTTGGAGTTGTTGTTTTAGCAGTATTATCTGCATGTTATAAAGAATTAAGAGAAAAACCTGCACAGCTGATGCGTCCAGTTGCTCCAAAAGAAGGAAAAAGGATTTTGTTAGAACGGATTCCATTTATCTGGAAACGATTAAGTTTTATCTGGAAAGCAACGATGCGAAACCTCTTCCGCTACAAGAAGAGATTCTTTATGACGATCTTTGGAATCGGCGGATGTATGGCATTATTACTCTTAGGATTTGGAATCAAAGATTCGATTTCAGCAATCTCAGAAAAGCAGTATGGGGAGATCATTACTTATGATTTCTCAATCACACACAAAGACGGGATCAGCGAGACAAAGAAAGAAGATCTGATCCAGTATGCAAAGAAACAAGAACATATGACAGATTTGATAGAAGTAAGCGAATCTGCAGTGACGATCCGTGCTAATGGGAAAAAACAGGATGCAACGATGATCCAGCCAATGTCCAAAAAAGATCTGAATGGCTATATCAGCCTTCAGGATCGAAAGAGTAAAACAAAGTATCAGTTAGATGATGATGGGATCATCTTAACAGAAAAGGCAGCGTCCCTGCTTGGTGTGAAAAAAGGAGATTCGATCAAGATCCAACGGTCTGGAGATAAACAGATCACAGCAAAAATAAGTCAGATCACAGAAAATTACATGCAGCATAAAGTCTACATGACACCAAAACTTTATGAGAAACTGTATCATAAAAAAGCACAAACGACAGGTATATATTGTATTGAAAAGAATATATCTAAGAAAAAGATGCAGGAAAATGGAAAACAGATTCTTGCAAGAGATGAAGCCTCAACACTGCATTTTTGTGCCGACGATGAGAAGACAATGTCAGATATGTCAATAACTTAAATATTGTGGTGGTTGTTCTGATCGTATCTGCAGGACTTCTTGCATTTGTGGTATTATATAACTTAAATAACATTAACATTTCCGAGCGTAGAATGGAACTTGCAACGATCAAAGTTCTTGGATTCTATGACGGTGAAGTCGGAGCGTATGTGTATCGAGAGAATATCCTTTTAACGATCCTTGGAACGATCGCAGGAATTATTTTAGGAATTATTTTACACAAATACGTATCTTCACAACAGAAGTTGACTTGATCATGTTTGGAAGGCAGATTTATGTGCAAAGCTATATTTACAGTATTTTACTAACAATCGCTTTTTCGATTCTTGTAAATGCCTTCGTGTATTTCCAATTGAAGAAGATCGATATGGTTGAATCGTTAAAAAGCACAGAGTGACAGAAAGGAAAAGAGACTATGAAAATGAACGAATTAATGATTTATCAAGTGTTTCCACTAAGAGCATTAACAGATGGGCAGCCATCTCATGGAATTCTCGAGATGATAGACTGGATTCCACATATTAAAAAATTAGGAATGAATGCAGTATATTTTTCACCTGTATTTTCATCCAGTGATCATGGATATGATACAAAAGATTATCAGGAGATCGATGAGAGACTTGGAACCAATGAAGACTTTAAAAAAAATGTGTGATGCCATGCATGAAGAAGGAATCCAGGTGATCTTAGACGGGGTATTTAATCATGTCGGAAGAGAGTTCTTTGCATTTGAAGATGTGAGAGAAAAGAAATGGGATTCTCCATATAAAGATTGGTTCTATATTAATTTTGATGGGAATAGCTGCTATGATGATGGATCTGGTACGAAGGATGGGAAGGACATTTTGAACTGGTCAAATTAAATCTTGACAACGAGCAGGTTAGAAATTATTTATTAGAATCTGTCGGAATATGGATCGATAAATTAGGGATTGATGGATTAAGACTGGATGTTGCTTATATGTTAAACCGCAATTTCATGAAAGTGTTGGTTGACTTTGTTCACAGCAAGAAACCAGAATTTTTGATGATCGGAGAAATGCTTCATGGTGATTACACACAGCTTGTCAATCCAGAGCTGTTGGATTCTGTGACAAATTATGAATGTTATAAAGGTTTGTATTCAAGTTTCAATACACACAATATGCATGAGATCGGATATTCCCTAAACCGTCAGTTTGGACCAGAAGAATGGACGTTGTACAAAGGACTTCCATTATATAATTTTGTAGATAACCATGATGTGGAGAGAATCGCAAGTCAGTTAGAGGATAAAGAGCATTTACCATTGATCTATGCAATGGAATTTGCGATGCCAGGAGTTCCGGGTGTTTACTATGGAAGTGAATGGGGAATGGAAGGAAAGAAAGAACAGGGAAGTGATGACAGCCTGCGTCCAAGAATCCATAAAGAAGATTTAGTAGAAAATGAATTAACAAACTATATCGCACAATTGGCAAAAGTAAGAGCTGGATCACCAGCTTTAAAATACGGTGATTACTTACAATTAGCGATCGCACCAGATGTTCTTGTATTCCAGAGAAGAACGAATGAAGACCGCATCATTTTTGCAATGAACTGTGGTGATGGCGAATTTACAGCACATTTTGATGCTCAGGCAGGATGCGGGATTGATCTGATCACAGGAGATTCCGTTGATTTTGGAGGGGGACTTACGATCCAAGGAAAAACAGCAATGATAATTCGAACAGAAGAGGTATCCCTTCCTTGACTTTTATGTTAAAAACATATAAAATTAAATAAGTGTGAATACACAAAAAATTGAATAAGGAGGAAACCTGTGGTTGGTATTATTATAGCCATTATCGCAACTCTGGTTATCGCAGTTCCGGTATCTGCCTATGTAGCGAATACAAGAAGCAAGAAGGCAATGGAAATTACGATCGGGAATGCAGAAGATAAAGCAAGAGAGATTATAGATGAAGCAATCAAAGCAGCAGATGCGAAGAAACGTGAAGCTTCTTTGGAAGTAAAAGAAGAAACTATAAAAGCGAGACATGACTTCGAAAAAGAGACAAAAGAACGCAGGCAGAACTGCAGAAGTATGAGCAGAGAGTTCTTTCTAAGGAAGAGACTGTCGAGAAGAAAGCAACCGTGTTGGAACGCAAAGAACAGTCATTAACAGCCAAAGAAAAGAACATCGATACAGAGAAAGCTCAGTTGCAGGAACTGCAGGCAAAACATCTACAGGAACTGGAAAGAATTTCTGGGTTGACCTCTGATCAGGCAAAAGAGCAATTATTATCAGCAGTAAAAGAAGATGTGAAACACGAGACAGCAATGTATGTCAAAGAAATGGAGACAAGAGCGAAAGAAGATGCCCGAAAGAAAGCCAAGGAATATGTGGTAACTGCAATTCAGAAGTGTGCAGTTGATCATGTGGCAGAGACAACGATTTCGCTGGTACAGCTTCCAAACGATGAGATGAAAGGAAGGATCATCGGTCGTGAAGGACGTAATATCCGTTCCATTGAGAACGCTACGGGAGTTGAATTGATCATCGATGATACACCGGAAGCTGTTGTACTGTCAAGCTTTAATCCGGTTCGACGCGAGATCGCAAGAATCGCTTTAGAGAAATTGATCGTGGATGGAAGAATCCATCCGGCACGCATCGAGGAGATGGTTGAGAAAGCTACAAAAGAAGTCGAAACTATGATGCGCGAAGAAGGGGAAGCAGCAACATTAGAACTTGGGGTTCATGGAATCCATCCAGAACTTGTCAGACTTCTTGGAAGAATGAAGTTCCGTACAAGCTATGGACAGAATGCGTTAAAGCATTCCATGGAAGTTGCTCAGTTATCCGGACTTTTAGCAGCAGAGATCGGTGTCGATGTGAGAATGGCCAAGAGAGCAGGTCTGCTTCATGACATTGGTAAATCCATCGACCACGAAGTAGAAGGTTCTCACGTAGAACTTGGTGTGAATCTGTGTAAGAAGTATAAGGAGAATCCAATTGTCATCAATGCAGTGGCATCTCATCATGGGGATGAAGAGCCAGAATCATTGATCGCATGTCTGGTACAGGCAGCTGATGCAATCTCAGCAGCACGTCCAGGTGCAAGAAGCGAGACACTGGAAAGTTATACAACAAGATTAAAACAGCTGGAAGAGATCGCAGACTCCTTCCAGGGTGTTGATAAAACTTTTGCAATTCAGGCAGGTCGAGAAATTCGAGTTATGGTAGTTCCTGAACAAATCAGTGACGATGATATGATCTTACTGGCGAGAGATATCTCAAACCAGATCGAAGAGAATCTGGATTATCCAGGACAGATCAAGGTCAATGTGATCAGAGAGTCACGAGTTGTTGACTATGCGAAATAACAAGAAGCGATAGAGAAATCTATCGCTTTTTCCAATTTATAACGTGAGTGTCAAAGTATAAATAAAGGAGATTTTTTATGAAAGGATACGAGAAACTAGAACAACATCTGATACATCAGGGAAAAGTTGTTGGATTTTATGAGGATATTGTAAAACTTCCAAGCGGCAAAGTTGTCACATGGGATCTGGTCAAACATAAAGGGGCAGCAGCTGTTGTTCCTGTTACAGACAAAGGAACGATCTTACTTGTAAGACAATACCGTAATGCCCTTGATCAGGAAACACTGGAAATCCCGGCAGGTGGAATTGAACCCGGGGAAACACCTCTGGAGTGTGTCACAAGAGAGATTGAAGAAGAAACAGGTTTTATTGCTGGAAAAGTGACTCACCTAATGACTGTGATCACAGCCATCGGTTTCTGTGATGAAAAGATTCCGATTTATGTTGCAACTGATCTAAAGCTGTCTAAACAGCATTTGGATGAGGATGAATTTATCGATGTAGAAGAATATACAATCGATGAGATCAAAGATATGATCTTTTCTGGAAAGATCATTGATGCAAAAACAATTTCAGGAGTTCTTGGATATCTGAATATGGAGAAATAAAAGACTAGATCAGGAAAACAGAATATAAAAGACAGGCACTGCATAAGATATGACAGGAGGAAAAAATTGTGGAAAAAGAGAAATTCTTTTCAGGATTATGGATCATCATTGGGTTAATCTTTGGGAGTGTATTTACGAATTTTGTATACCAGGATTATCTCGCATATGGAGGTACCGTAAGATCACTGGTTTTAAATAATACGGATCTATATAAAGCAAGTATCAGTCTGTTTTTTTATATTTTGTTTAAAAGGGGAAAACAATATGCATTTATTTATCTGGGGGCATATCTTTTGCAACCTTGGATTTTTTTATACAGTTTTGCATTTTGTATGGCATTTTTCTTTGGATCAATGTTATCTTTGCAGATCGTGCAAATGGGCATCAAAGGACTGGTTCTTGTATTTATGAGTTTATTTCCACATTTTATCTGTTATGTGATCACCTTGCTGCTGCTGATCAAGCGAAACTTTTATGCCCAAAAAAAGAAGAAATGCTCTATGAACAGAGACATTCCTTCTTATTTCGTTTCAGTATTTGGTTTGAAATAACATTTATAATACTGGGATGCATCCTGGAAAGTTTCATCAATCCGTCGATCATGTCAGGAATCCTGAACCTTTGGAAGTGATATATCTAGGATCTTATACGTTTCTATATATAATCTGCCATGCGGTAAAGCAGAGCAGCAGATTTGTCCCATCCAAGACAAGGATCAGTGATAGACTGTCCATATACACCGTTACCGATGGACTGGTTGCCATCTTCGATATAACTTTCGATCATGATACCCTTAACAAGAGATTTGATCTCAGGTAAGAAACTTCTGCTGTGAAGAACTTCCTGTACGATACGAGGCTGCTGATCCCATTGTTTCCCAGAGTTAGAGTGGTTTGCATCAACGATAACAGCAGGGTTCTTTAACTGGAATTTTTCGTACATATAAGCAACACGAGTCAGATCTTCATAATGGTAGTTTGGAATATTGTTTCCATGACGGTTGACAGATCCACGTAAGATGGCATGTGTCAGAGGGTTACCATCTGTCTTGACTTCATATCCATTTGCAATGAAATCATGCTGGTGCTGTCCAGCTGTGATAGAGTTCATCATAACAGTTAAGTCACCACCAGTTGGGTTCTTCATTCCGGCAGGAATATCAAATCCACTAACTGTTAAACGATGCTGCTGGTTCTCTACAGAACGAGCTCCAACGGCAACATAAGATAAAAGATCTTCCATATATGGCCAGTTTCCTGGATAAAGCATTTCGTCTGCAGCAGGCATATGGAATTCTTCTAATGCTTCCATATGAAGTTTGCGGACAGAACGAAGTCCACTAGCCATATCTGGTGCTTTCTCAGGGTCTGGCTGATGAACCATACCTTTGTATCCGTCACCTGTGGTACGAGGTTTGTTTGTATAAATACGAGGGATGATCAGTAACTTATCAGCAAGATCTTTCTGAACTCTTGCCAAACGTCCGAGATAATCCATAACAGCAGTTTCATTATCTGCAGAACATGGCCCGATGATAACTAAGAATTTATCAGATGCGCCTGTGAATACATCACGGATTTCTTTGTCTCTTGCAGCTTTGATTTGTTTTGCTTCTTCACTCAGAGGCATCTCTTCTTTTAGTTCCTCTGGAGAAGGCATTTTAGCGATTTTGTGCATTCCCATAGTTGTTTTCTCCTTAACAATTCATACAATAAAGCAAATTTGCTTGTGTATATTTTAACAAATAATAATCTTTGTGTAAAGATAAGGAAATGTGAAATGGGACTTTACAAAACAGACAGGAGTTATTATAATAAAATTTATAAACAGGAAACACTTTCATTTTCTGGTAATTGAATATTGAAGTAGAGAAGATTGATTCTCCAACTTCAGGGCAGAGTGAGATACGAAAGTATCAATTCTCGACTGGCGGTGATACTCCAAGAGAGGCAAGTCCGCGAGCGTTTGGCCGATCAGGTTAGAATCCTGAACCAACAGTATAGTCTGGATGAAAGAAGTAGTTGGATGACATATCTTAAGATGTTATGCAGATAGAAGATATGTGATCAAGTCAGAAGCCCTGTCGTTTATGTAGATAAATGGACAGGATTTTTTAATTTATAGGGAGACCCTATAAATCTAAGATTTTAAATCAGAAAGGGAGAATTATCATGGCAGGAGACACAATGACAATAAAGAGAACGAAGTTCAATATCAGAACGATCGCAGTGACAGGTATGTTAGGAGCATTAGCAACTGTGCTGATGTTTTTGGAATTTCCAATTCCAATGTTGATACCACCATTTATCAAGTTTGACTTTTCCGAACTTCCAGCATTACTGGCAGCATATGCGATGGGACCGGTATCTGGAATTGCAGTATGTTTTATCAAGAATGCGATCAACCTTCTTCATACACAGACAGGTGGAGTCGGAGAACTATCTAACTTTATCTTAGGTGTATGCTTTGTATTACCAGCAGGACTTATTTATAAGAGAAAGAAAACACAGAAGAGTGCAATGATCGGAGCATTAGCAGGAGCAGTCCTGATGTCAGTAGTCAGTGTATTTTCAAACTACTTTGTTGTATATCCAGTATACACAAACTTCATGCCAATGCAGGCAATTCTTGGAGCATATCAGGCGATCAACAAGAATGTAAAGACATTATGGGATGCATTGATCTGGTTTAATATGCCATTTACATTTATCAAAGGAATGTGCAGTGTTGTGATCACATTCTTTATCTACAAGAAGATTTCTCCAATCTTAAAGGGAACAAACAGATAAGAAGATAAGAAAAAGGTGTCGGAATAAGAATTCCGGCACCTTTTGCGTACACAGAGTTAAAAATTAATCTTCTAATTTTTTAGCTGCTTTTTCCATAAAAGGTTCACTGGCAACGATGAATCTTTCGTGAGTACCGATTCCAACACGTCCTTTGTTATCAGTTACTTCTATATGGAATACCAGACGTTTGCGGTCGATCTCTGTTAAGGAACAATGACATTTGATCGTTCCACCAACTGGTGTTGCGGAAACATGCGCAATGTTTAAATTTGTTCCAACAGTAGTCTGTCCTTCATCAAGTTTTCCAGCTAGTAGATTAACTGCAGACTGCTCGATCAAAGAGATCATGGCAGGTGTGGCATAAACAGGAAGGCTTCCGCTTCCCCATTTCTCAGCAGTGTTGTCTGGAACTACTTCTTCTGTTAATTCGATTTCGTCTCCAACATGAATGTTCATAATTTTCTCTCCTAAAATTTTAGTTTATATGTATATCTTTAGTATAGCAAAGTTCGTTAAAAATTCCATAGTTTTTTCACATTTTTACAAAAAATTGCACAAGGAAGAAAGACTGGACTCGATTTAAAAAATAAGGTATGCTATTGGTAAATTGGAGGTGCTTGGTTTGAAATTATATTTGATCAGACATGGAGAAACAGATTGGAACAAGGAATTTAAGATTCAGGGAAGTTCAGACATCGAATTGAATGAATATGGAAGAGAATTGGCATTTATTACGCGAGAAGGTCTTAGACATATTCCATTTGATATCGCATATACCAGTCCGTTGAAACGTGCGAAGGAAACAGCAGAGATCATTCTTGGAGGCAGGAATATTCCGCTATATGAAGATAAACGGGTCCAAGAAGCGTGTTTTGGATCGTTTGAGGGTGCAACGTTAAAGGAATTGAGAGAAAGACAGGATCCATTTCTCAAATTCTTTGATGCGCCAGAAGAATTTAAAAAAATTGAAGGATGTGAGACACACGAAGAGGTGATCGCAAGATCATCTGATTTTTTCAATGATATGATCTTGCCAAATGAGAAAAAATATCAACATATAGCAGTATTTTCTCATGGAGCATGGATCCACAGCTTACTTACATATATTTATCAGAGAGAGATTAAGGAATACTGGCATGCGCCAAGACAGGAAAACTGTGGTGTGACAACGATCCAGATTGAAGATGGTGTCTGCCATGTATTAAAGGAATCAGAGATTTTCTACAATAAAGATGGAGAATGATATATGACAAAAAGACAATTTATGGAGGAGTTAAGATCTTCCTTAGAGGGAATGGTATCACAGGCAGTGATTCAGGAGAAACATGAATTACTATGAGGATTATATCAATGAGCAGATTCGAAATGGAAAGAACGAACAGGATGTATTGAATGAATTAGGAAGTCCGAGACTGATCGCCAGATCGATCATTGATGCCAAAGGTGAGGATGATGACTATGTACAGACAGAGTATTACGAAGAGGACCAGGATGAAGGAACACCAGAAGATATGTTTGGTGGTAACACACATATTTTTACGATGAATTCTACAAAGTTCAAACTTGGATGTCTACTGTCAGTGATCATATTTATTTTTATCATTTATTTACTATTTCATGTATTTAGTGCAATGATGGTTGTGTTAGGCCCCGTGATCATTATCGGTGTGATCGTAGCTTGATCATGAAGATCACAGGAAGGTAAGGAAACAAAGAAAGGAATCAATATGGATATAAATGAAGAAGCATATGCGATACAGGAAGAAGTGGTCGAATTTCGAAGAGCACTGCACCGTTGTCCTGAGATAGCATTTCATGAAACGATGACGATGGAATATATCAGAGAACATCTGGAAGAATGGGAGATTTCTTATAAGATTTTTGATCCATCAGGAATCATTGCAGTTGTTGGCAATGGCAAGAAAGAAACGATCGCATTAAGGGCAGACATGGACGCACTGGAAGTACAGGAAGAGACAGGACTTGATTTTGCATCTTTGAATCACGGATGTATGCATGCATGTGGACATGATGGACACACAGCAATCTTACTTGCGACAGCAAAGATATTGAAGAAACATGAATCAGAACTTGACCGCAGAGTATATCTTGTATTTCAGCCTGCGGAAGAAACCGCAGAAGGAGCCAGATTCATGTTGAAGACAGGAGTTTTGGACAGTGTGAAACGCATTTATGGAGTCCATATTTTTAACGGTATACCGTCTGGCAAGATTTCACTGGAAGCAGGCCCAAGAATGGCAGCGACAAACTGGCTGGCAGTTCATTTATACGGAAGATCAGGACATGCAGGGAAACCACATGAAGGGATTGATACTGCAGTGGCAGTATCTTCCATGGTTATGAATTTTCAGAGCATCATCAGCAGGAATTTAAATCCATTAGATCCAGCAGTTTTAACGATCGGAAAGGTCGAAGCCGGGACAGCGAGAAATGTGATCGCAGGGGAAGCAAAGATCGAAGGGACTGCAAGAACATTTTCCAGACAAGCTCAGGAGATGATTGAGCGCAGAGTCAAAGAGATCGCGAAAGCCCATGAACAGATGTATGGAGTAGATGTTTCGGTTGATTTTCAACAATCAAGCCATGGGGCACTGATCAATGATCCGGGTGTTGTAGAAGATGTCATGGAGAAAGCAGGGGAAGTCTTTGATCCGTCAGAGTTTACCCATGTTGAAGCAATGATGTTAGGAGAAGATTTTGCAAATTATCTGGAAGAAATGGATGGATGTTTTGCATTTATCGGTGGCGGCGACCACCCTGCAAACCATCATGGAAAGTTTGATTTTGATGAAAAAGCATTGATCAGTGGTGTCCGTCTCATGCTGACATTTGTAATTGTATAAGATATAGTTCATGAAAATCAGTTGTAGACAGGAACAACATATGATATAATCAAAAACCAACAGAAACACGTATATTTAATAGAAGAAAAGGTAGGGAAATATGAATTTAGTATACCACAGTACAAGAAATAGTGAAGAAACAGCAACCGCCTCTGAAGCTATTTTAAAAGGATTAACAAGCGATGGAGGATTATTTGTACCAGACAGCATTCCAAAATTAAATGTATCGTTGGAAGATCTGACAAAGATGTCCTATCAGGAAATTGCTTATGCAGTCATGAAAGAATTCCTTACAGATTTTACAGAAGAAGAATTAAAGACATGCATTAATAATGCATATGACAGTAAATTCGATACAGAAGAGATCGCAGTGACAAAGAAAGTAGATGGAGCATATTATCTGGAATTATTCCATGGAGCAACCATCGCATTTAAAGATATGGCATTATCTATTCTGCCACATTTACTTGTAACATCAGCAAGAAAGAATAATGTAAAGAATGAGATCGTGATCTTAACAGCAACATCCGGAGACACAGGAAAAGCGGCTTTAGCAGGATTTGCAGATGTACCGGGAACAAAGATCATCGTATTCTATCCAAAGGCTGGAGTCAGCCCAATTCAGGAAAAACAGATGGTAACACAGAAGGGTGACAATACATACGTGATCGGAATCAAAGGAAACTTTGATGATGCTCAGACAGGTGTTAAGAAGATGTTCTCTAACAAAGAGTTAGCGAAAGTGATGAATGACAACGGATTCCAGTTCTCATCTGCAAACTCAATCAACATCGGACGTTTAGTGCCACAGGTTGTATATTATGTAAAGGCTTATGCTGATTTATTAAAACAGGGTGCATTAAAGGCCGGAGAACCTATGAATGTAGTCGTTCCAACAGGAAACTTTGGTAATATTTTAGCTTCTTATTATGCAAAACAGATGGGTATTCCAATCGGCAAATTTGTCTGCGCATCTAATAAGAATAAAGTATTATTTGATTTCTTTGAGACAGGAAAATACGATCGTAACAGAGAATTCTATGTTACAACATCTCCATCTATGGATATTCTGATCTCAAGTAACTTAGAGCGTATGATCTATAGAATCGCAGGAAATGATGCAAAACAGTGTGCCAAATTTATGGCAGCATTGACAAAAGACGGTGAATATGTGATCACAGATGCCATGAAAGCAGAATTATCTGAGTTCTTTGGAGCTTTCGGAAGTGAAGAAGAAACAGCAGTGAAGATCAAAGAAGTCTATGACAAAGAAGGATATGTGATGGATACACATACAGCAGTCGCAGCAGTTGCATATGACAAATACAAAGCAGCGACAGGAGATGACAAGACTCCAACAGTGATCGCTTCTACAGCAAGTCCATACAAATTCACAAGAAGTGTTATGGATGCGATCGATCCAGCATACGATGCAGAAGATGACTTTGAATTAGTTGATGAACTTAACAAAGTATCTAAGAACAGCAATTCCAAAAGCGATCGA
>ENA-OQAN01000384-OQAN01000384.1-human-gut-metagenome-genome-assembly--contig:-NODE-384-length-24065-cov-2.046412_pt1 | contig 24065 bp, 33 predicted proteins | sample MGYA00242735_ERZ504527 | MGnify/ENA primary metagenome ERZ504527 (study PRJEB26092, sample SAMD00036230) | human gut metagenome | host: Homo sapiens | study: EMG produced TPA metagenomics assembly of... | reverse complement strand
AATTCCAATGTCTGCTTTCCTGTCGTTTATTTATTTTTATCATATACCATGAAGTCTATAGTTGTGGACAATTACAGTATTTGAAAAATCTGAGTAGTTGTGTCTATTGACAGCCTACCTACAATTTCTCATGTTAAATATCTTTCAAGGATTCCAAAATAATATCTGGTTTTACATCACTTGCTTCCACATCTTCCAAAGTACTTTCCCCACTTAATACCAGAATTGATGTAACATCGCTTCCATCTGCGACTGCTATGTCTGTATAAAGTCTATCTCCAACGATCGCTATCTCTTCTGGTTTATAACCGGTTTCTTTGATGATGTAGTCTAGTGTGTGTTTAGATGGTTTTCCAAAGAATTCTGGGAATCTTCCTGTAGAAGCTTCTACTAATTTGGCCATGGAACCGCAGTCTGGAATAAATGTACCACCTTCCATTGGACAATTCCAATCTGGGTTGATTCCGTAGTATGTACAGCCATTTCTTATATAGTGGCATGCTTTGGATATTTTTTCGTAAGTTAGTGTTGTGTCAAATCCTAAGATCACAATATCTGGATTTTCATCTACCAACGGCATATTAAATGTCTTAAATTCATTGATCAGCGATGGAGTTCCTACAACATAAATAGTTTCCCCTGGATGCTTTTCTTTCAGATACTTGATCATAACATGACTTGAGATCATCATCTGTTTTGGCTCAATGTGAATGCCCATGTTACCAAGTTTATCAATATATGCCTGCTGACTCTTTGATGAGTTATTTGTAAAGAAATAATATTCTCTTCCTGTTTCTTCTACTTTATTTAAGAAATCTTTTGTAAAATCGAATAATTCATTTCCCAAATAAATTGTTCCGTCCATATCTAAAATAAAACATTTAATTTCCTTTATTTTATCAACCGTCATTCTTTATCTCCTTATATTTTCAGGTATAGAAAAAGGCTTTTGCTGTAGTGAACAAAAACCTTTTTTTCTAAAGCATTATTACATTTATAGTAAAGTAGAATAATTCTACTTATACCCCTTGCCCATAATATGCATTTTCTCCATGTTTTCTGAAAAAAGTGCTTGTCCTGCAGATATTGTGGTGCTTGTGAAACCTCTGGTTTCAAATGTTCTGTACGATATGCCATTTTGGTACTTCTTCAAGAACTACCGCGTTATGTACAGCTTCTGCTGCATCTTTTCCCCATGTAAATGTCCATGATTCGTGCATAAAACTCCTGGTACATAGATTGGATTTTTCTCTTTAAAGGTTTCAATGATCACCAATCCTGTATTCTTTTCATAATCACCTTCAACTTCTTCGGCTGTCAGTGATCTTGCACATGGAATCTCTCCATAGAAATAATCAGCATGTGTCGTTCCATATGCAGGAATACTTCTTCCTGCCTGTGCCCATGAAGTTGCCCATGGAGAATGTGTATGAACGATTCCACCAAGGTCTTCATATGCTTTGTATAACTCAAGATGTGTTGGGGTATCAGAAGATGGATTCAATTCTCCCTCGACTTTCTCTCCAGCCAGATTCATAACAACCATATCTGATGGTTTTAATGTCTCATATGGAACTCCACTTGGTTTGATCACAAATAAACCTTTTTCTCTGTCAATTCCGCTGACATTCCCCATGTATATGTGATTAAACCTTTGGCTGGTAATTCCATATTTGCTTCATAAACCTTCTGTTTTAATTCTTCTAGCATGAAATGACCTCCTCATAGAAATCATAAAATTTTAATAAACGCATAAATGTGATCCTTGCACGTACATATGGTGATAATCTTGCTGTCTCAGCCTGATAACTTTCATCAAATCCTAGATCTTCTAATGATTTTACTCCCTCTACTTTATTGATCATCGCAATCAATTCTTCATCTGTTGGAATTTCATTAATGATTGCTGCAATTTCTTCTTTATGTTCGATCAATTTCTTAGAATCAACCTGTTCTAACAGATTTGGAGTATTTTCTTCCATAATGATATCAAACATTCCTGGTTTATTGAATTTCTCACGAATCAAATCTTCCTCGATTGGCATTTTATCCTTTACTTTGAATTCGCCTGCAAGCATCTTGTCAGCTGCTTTGTGGTAAATCTTAGAAGATAATACCAGACCAACTCCTACTTTCTCTCCATGATAGAAATCAATATAATCATTTAATACTTCCATCTCCCATAAATGAGACATATGATGCTCTGCACCAGATGCTGGTCTTGAGTTTCCTGTCATCTGCATAGCTAGTCCTGATAATAATAATCCGTACATCAGATCTTCATATGCTTTTGTGTCACCTGTTTTCAGTCCATCCAAACTTGAGATCAAACTGTCTAATGCCTGATATTCCATATCACAGATTTCTTTACAAATGTATTCTCCTGTCAACAAATGTGTGATCTTCCAATCTGCTAATGCAGTATATTTTCCAAGAAGATCTGATACCCCAGATGCTGTCAGGCGTAGTGTGCTTTTTTGAAAATATCAGTATCTGCAATTACTACAACTGGAGATACCGCTGTAAAACTTTTCTTAAATCCATGCCATGTCATTGCTGCTACTGTAGATACAAATCCATCGACACTGGCTGCTGTTGGTACTGAGAAGAATGGTATCTTCATCTCATATGCATGGAATCTTGTAATATCATGAACTGTTCCAGATCCCACAGCGATCATCATATCTACATCACCAATCTCATCTATCCTTTTTTAGCTGCTTCTACACCATGTTCATTAGCATGAAGATTATCAGGATCTAATACGATCTTTTTAGTCTTGGAACCAGTGCTTCTACTTGTTTACCAGCTGCTTCATAAGTATTCTCATCACAGATCATAACCAATGATTTTTTATCAGCATACGCTGGTCTTTTTAAGATTTCTGGCAACTGATTGATTGCACCGCTGTCGATGATGATATCATCGACAACGATCTCGTGTTTTCTTCCGCAACTACATGGTTTTAAAAACTGATTTACATCTATTTTCATAATCTATTACGCTCCTTCTGCCTCATTTGCTGCATCGTTTTTGTCTGCCTGACGATCAAGATATGCTACGATCTGTGCATTCTTTGTCTTAAAGATGAAGAATGCTACTGCGTATACTGCAACTGCGATTCCAATAAATAATGGGTTTCCTGATAAGAATGCAAGGAATACGAAACCAAGCATTGGTTTACCAAGGATGTTGAAACTTGTGATCATTGCTGCTCCGGCTGGAATTGCGAATCCTGCACCTCTGGCAACGTCTGTGAATAATGGTGCTGTGTATGTACACATTAATAATCCTAAGCTGAACCAGATAACACCGGCTACTAAGATCTTAGACATATTTCCTTTGTATACTGCTACAAGTCCCTGTACCATGTATGGGATAGCTAAAAGGTCAACAACTGGAAGTACCTGGTTACCAGGAAGTACTGTTGCGATAACTACCATGATTGGGATTAATAATAATCCACTTGTTAATGTTGCTGGTTCACCATATCCTACAGCATCGTTTACTGCGATGTACCATTCTCTGTCTCCAGAATTCTTCATGAATACTCTGGCTGCTTCTGTGATAGGTGCGAATGCCTGAGCAAACATACTAGCGATTTTAGGGAAGATAGCCATGATTGCTGCTGTAGCGATGGCTGCTGTAAATACGCTTCCCCATCCTGCCATAGATGTTAATTTTCCTACGTTTCCAAGGATACCGATGATTCCACCAAGGATGAATCCTAATGTCATTGGTTCACCGATGAATCCTAATTTCTTTTCGATTGATTTAGGGTTTAATTTAACTTTGTTTAATCCGAGTAAGTTTAAAATTGGGTCGATTGCGATAGCAAGATTGCTGGCTCTACGTTATGCATAGCATGATTGTACAGTTTGGATAGTTATAGTATTTAGACCAACGTTTTGCTACAAGTTCTGAAATTAATAAGCTGTATAAGTTTAATAAAACCATACATGCGATACCTAATGCAAAGTTGTGAGTCTTGAAGATTACCATAGCACCCCATACAATGTATGAGTAGTTGTTCCATAAGTCAGATGGCTGGAAAATGTTTGTCCATTTTACAAGGAATAAGATTGTCTGCAATGCGATACCAAGTCCTAAGTAGATCATACCAGCACTTGTTGCAAATGCTACGACAGATGTTGCCTGCCAACCTACGTCAAATGTGTTTAATTCAACACCTGTTACATTTGACATTACTTTTGACATATTTTGTACCAATGGTGTGATGATTGGTGTATATGCCCCGATGATCAGTGAAAAACCTTCCAGAGATACACCTGCATACAAAGCAGATAAGAATGCTTTTGCTGGTTTTACTCTAAAGATCAATGCAATGATAAAGATGATAAATGGAACGACGATTGCTGATCCAAAGTTATCAATGATCGCTTTCAAAAATTCTAATACTACCATAAGTTCCTCCCTTTGTTCCGAAGAACACACTCATATAATTCTCTTTTCTCTTTTAATACACTCTAAAACACTTTTATTTTCCTACGGATTTTAATGCCGCTACGACATCTTCAAAGAACTGGTCTTCTCCCATTCCTGTAATGCATGCGAAAGCATTGACTGTTGGAATTGTGTAGTCTCCATCTGGAAGTGGGCTTGTATGTGTTAAGATATCAAATCTTCCGGAAGTTGCTAAGTTTAAAGCTTCTGTTGGACGAGCTTCTGTTGTAGAAACGCTGTATCCTCTTTCCCCAAGCTTTTCTTTCAGCTTTGCAGCTACCATAGATGATGTTACTGTTCCTGATCCACATACTGATAAAATATTTACTGCTGCCATAATAAATCTCCTTTCTTTTCAAGATGTTATCCTGAAATATAGCATGAATTATTTTATAGTAAATTTATAAATTACTTTCTTTTTCTTTAATGATTTCTACAATCTTTTTTTTATCGCCAGTTTTCATGATATTAGCTAAAACATCCTGATCCTGAAGTACTGCAAGAATTCTCTGTAAAAAGACTAAATGTTCTTTTGGATCTTCCACTGCAAGCATAAATACTAATTTTACTTCCACTGGTTCATCGGTTGTTCCCATCTGGTAGAAATGTACCGGTTCTTTTAAGACTCCGATCGCCACCCCACCTTTGATCACATGTTGTTTATCGGTATGAGGAATTGCGATTCCGATACTTCCCATATTGACTCCTGTTGGAAAATCTTTTTCTCTGTCTTTTAAAGCATCGACATAAGTATCTCTGCAATACCCTTCAGCTATAAATAAACCTCCAAGTTTTTCAAATACTTCATCTGAACTTTTTGCCTCCAGATCAGGCACTATCAAGTTTTCATTCAGGTCTTCCCAAATCATTGTATCTACCTCGTTTCATACTCAAATTGTTCTATAATCTTGTAAATTTCTTCTCCCGTCTTACACTCTTTGATCTTCTCACGAAAAGACTGGTTATAAAAAAGATTTACTAGTTGAAACATCGCTTTTAAGTGAGTTTCTTTGTTGATTGCACTCAGACAACATACCCATTCAATCGGATCCATTTCCTCTTTTCCAAAAGGAACTGGGGTCTTTAGTCTGATCAGACTCATTCCAACTTTGCTGGCTCCTGCATTCAATGCTTCATGTGGGAGTGCAAATCCTGGTGCAACAACGATGTATGGGCCATTTTCCATGACATTTTCAATCATGGCATTTACATAATGTTCGTTGATGGCACCCTGTTCTAGAAGATACTGTGCGGCTGCTTTGATCGCTTCTTTCCAGTCACTGCATTCAACTCCGATTTGGATTGCCTGTGCTGGAAGAAGATCACTTAGCATGGTTTCTTCTTTTTTTCTGAAAGAATGAATCAACGACTGTTCCTATCTTTGCCAGTGCATCTTCATCATTTTCATCATCTAAGATCTCTTTTATCTTTTCCAAAGATTTAAATGAATCTGTTGTTTCCTCAGAAATGGTTTCCTTTACTGTTGTCTTCGGAGTGATCTTTGATAATTTCTCACCAACTCTAATACAATCCTCATCTGTCAGTAATGGATCAACCTGTATGTATTCAATCCCTTTTCCTTCCAGTGAAATCGTTGAGATCACTGCATCAACATCTTCCATATTCATATTCTCAATATCATGTGCTGGAATAATGTCTATCACATCCAAGTGAAATTTTTCCAATCTTGCAAGAAGTAACTGAGATGTACCGATTCCTCCATTGCACACTAAAACTACGGAATATCTTACGGTTTCATTCTTATTTCGCTCAATCGCTGCACAAATATGAACTACGATATAAGCAATTTCTTCTTTTGATAACTTTCTTCCAACATATTCTTCCAATACATGAACATTCTTTTCTGTGGCTTTCTTTACTCCTGGATATCTCTGAAGTACTTCGTCAACAACAGAATTAATTGCAAATCTATCACCAAGCGTTGAAAACGTTGACTCCAAATGGTTGATCAGATTTTCGTAAAAGATGTATCTCCCTGAAGATTTATATGAATATCTTTTGATATATTCTGGATAAAATTTCTTGTGATAACCTGCATCTTAACGATTTCTTTGTTACTAGTCGTTTTCTTGATGTATTTCATCCGGTTTAGAACATCTGCTACATAATATATTTCTGTATCTGGTATTTCTTTTACAATAAACTGCTGGATCTGATCGATCATTCCCTTCGCCATTTCCCATTTGCTATTCTTTTTACCACCATATTCCACATAATGTGATTTTCTTAAGCGGTAAAGCGAAAGCTGAAAGTAATTTCTTAACTGAACAAATGACCGATCTGTCAAAAACCTTCCATAAATATGTTCTGCTTCATTGATGATCTTCTCGATTATCGAAATATCTTCCAGATCTATCTTTAAGTTCTTTGAAAGGCACTGTGTTAAATGCTGAAAAATTGGCTCTACCTTGAAAATACTATTTCCTGACTGAATCATATCGAGCAATAAGTTTCGCTTATCAATTTCTCTTCCTTCAAGCAGTAACCCTTTATTGGAATGAGAAAGTACATATAAATGTCTCTCTCTGCAAAAGTTTTTGATATGTTCCAAATCCTGAATGATCGTTGATCTGCTTACAAACAGCTGATCTGCAATCTCTGACAATGTAATGTAATCATCAGAACCGATCATTAATACAACTGCAAAACTGACCCTTTCTTCTCTTGAAAGTTTTAAAAGAATAAAACCCTTCTTCCGAAAGAGATTCTCTTGCCTTTGTGATATCTGGTTCTGTGTTGATCACACCTCTTTTTCCAAGATTTAATGGTTGTAAATGATTTTCTTTCAGATAATCATTGATCTGATCAATATCGTATCGGATGGTTCGGCTTGAAACTTTAAATGTATCTGCCAACTCTTGAATCGATATTGTCTGATTATATTCTGTTTTTGTAATTAGCTGAGATAATATTTCTCGAGATCTCTTATTCATATGTTCACCTCATCTGTAACTAAAGTATAGCATCGTACTTTTTCAAAAAAACAGTTTCAAGTATTTCAAAAAAAATGCAAAAAAATAGTCTGCTGACAATTTCTTTCACAATTTTTTGAAAATAATTATTAAAGCAGCTATTTTTTATACTTTGTAATTGTATTTTTTATTCTAAACTATGTTTTAACATATCGAGAACCATCTCTGGTGCCTTCACATATGATTCTACGGTTGCTCCTCCCTGATGATTTGTCACTGTAATATTGTCTAATTTCAACAATGGTTCATCTTTTGAAACAGGTTCTGTCGGAAATACATCGATTGCTGCTCCCATGATCTTATGCTCTGAAAGTGCATGATAAAGTTCTTTCATATCAACTGCGACTGCTCTTGCTGTATTGATCAAATAAGCAGTTTCTTTCATCTGATTAAATTCCTCTTTTCCGATAATTGGTGGATCACCAGCCTTAATCCTTGCATGAATCGTGATCACATCTGATCGTTTGATCAGTTCTTCTTTTGTAACTGGTTTGCATCCTTCTTCTCGAATCTTATCTTCATCTGCAAATGGATCATGAACAAGGATAGTTGGATGAAACCTTTCAGACGTTCAATGACGAGACGACCAATCGTTCCAAATCCAATGATTCCGATCGTCTGGCTTCTTAGTTCTGTCAGTGTCTCAGAATTTTGATATTTTTCTCTCCACTCACCATTCTTTAATGCTGTACAAGATCTTGTGATATTTCTTAATTCATTTAAAATCATTCCAATCGTATATTCTGCAACTGCATATGCATTATGAGTTGGGCAATTAATAACTTTCACACCCTTTTCTTTTGCCGCTTCCATGTCAATATTTTCTACACCACCACGACAGGATAAAATATACTTTAGATTTTCTGCTTCTTTGATCACTTCCTTACTAACCGGACACTGATGTACAAAAATAACATCCGCCTTTTTCATAAGCTCTGTAATCTCATCTTCTACCTCAAATGCACATGCTCCCTGTGTTTCTATCTTTCGGATAACTTCCCTGAATCATCTTTACTAACTGTTTTCTTTCCAGGATTTACATATAAACTCATCAATGATCGAACTTTTTTTCTAATTCCCTCCTAAAATATATGGACGGAATCATCATATCTCCTACTGCAACACATTTCATAATAAAACATCCTTCTAACACTTATATTTGTTTCATATTAACATTTTTATGTTCGTTTTGTCTATATAAATGTTCGTTTAGAACTTTTTATTATTCTCTTATTTCTTGAATTTTCCTTTTCTGTAAAGTATAATAAAAGATAATTATATAGTATATAAAAGGAGCTATTTCGTTGAAAAAAGATATACGTCAACAAAAAATATTAGATTATTTATCTCATTTTGAACGGATTTCAATTTCTGAAATCTGTGAAATATTTGACATCGTGCCAATGACTGCACGAAGAGATTTAAAGGAACTTGAGAATGACCATAAATTGATCCGTACACATGGAGGTGCAACACTTCCTTCTCTTTCGATTCACGATACCACTCTTCCTTTTCATCAGCGTATGACGCAGAATATTGAATTGAAAGAATCTATTGCAAGAGCTGCTCTTCCTTACATTCAGAATCGACATCATATTTTCCTTGCCTCTGGAACAACAGTCCATATGTTTGCTACAATGCTCAAAGATTCTGGCACCTTAAATATCGTTACAGATGCAGTCAATATTTCTTACGAATTAAGTTCATATCCTAATATTCATCTAATTTCTCTGGGTGGAGAAATACGTCATAATTCACTTACTACAACTGGTCAGATTGCCGAATCGAATCTGAATTCATTCCAGCTTGACTGTGCTTTTATTGGAGTTAATGCTGTTGATGAAGAAGGAAATATCTTTTTAGGAAGTATGGCTGAGGCATCAATTGTACGCCTGCTCTGTCACATGGTTCCTGAAATCTATTTTCTCGCAGATGAAACCAAACTTATGAAGAAAGATTTTATCTACATCTGTCAACTTGGAAAAGGTCGCAATCTTATTACGAATCCTTCAATCTCAGAAAAATGCATTCATACATATGAACAACTCGGTGCCTGTGTGATCACGGAATAAGGCAAAAAGACCGGAGATAACTATTCCCGTTATCTCCGGTCTTTTTATTTCTTGTAATTATTTACTCTCTTATAATTATTTATTCTTCGCAGCTGTTGTTGTGTTCTTAGCTGCTGTTGTAGTAGTTGTTGTTGCTGCTGTAGATGCTGTTGTAGCTTTATATTTGAACTTAACTTCTTTCCACAGATCCTGATCTACAGACTTCTTGTCATCCCACTTCTTGTCTGCATCTTTTGTCCACTTCTTGTAGACTTTCTCGTATGCTGCCTGCTGTTTTTCCTGAAGCAGTGTGGATTTGTTTGATGCAGCTGCTGTTGTGTCGTTTGGATTTAACATCTTGATGATCACGTATGCATCGTCTAATTCTACGACTCCGCTTACCTGGTTCTTCTTAAGTTTTGCTGCTGCTGTTTCGAATTTTGTTCCTAATGTGGCTTTTCCTTTTGTATAGGATTCTTCGTTGTCAGAGTTTACGCTGAACTTCTTAGCTACAGAGCTGATACTCTGACCTTTCTTGATCATCTTTAATGCGGATTTTGCTTTCTTTAGCTGATCTTTCTTCTCAGCGGCTGTCATGTCTTTTTCTTTTCCTGTCTTGCTGTCTGTTGTCTTTGTTGTGAAAACAAGTTTGTAGACTTTGACAGTTTTGGCTTCGTCATCTGTTACTGTAACGTTTGCTTTCTTGATGATCGCCTGCATAACTTTACTTGCGATCGTGCTTTCTTCGTACAGTTTCTGGATCATATCTTTATCTGCTTCTGTCTTCTTCATGACTTTCTTACCTGTTGAGTCTTTTGCGAAGGCAGTTACGCTTTCTTTGATCTGCTTCTTCTCAGATTTTGTTAACTTCACGTTGTAGTCGTCTGCGTGTGCTGCTAAAACTTTGATCTGTTTTAACTGGTTGATAACGCTGTCTTTGACAGACTGCTGCATTGTGATCTTCTTTCCTTTGCTGTCTGTTCCGACCTGCATAGACCACATGCTGTCTCCGAAGTATGCTCCGTACTGAGCTTCTGCCTGATACTGCATGATTCTTGCATATACATGTGCTTCCTGGAATGTTACTTCTTGTCCTGCATATTCAAATAATGTCTTCTCATTCTTGCTTTTACATCCTGTAAATAAAGAAAGAGTTAACGCAAGAACTGCAGTTAAACATAGCAACTTCTTTGCTAATTTCTTCATTTCATTTTCTCCTTTATATTATGATTATATTAGGCTAATGTCTGGCGATATTATAGCACAAACTTATCGGATTATCAATGAATTGAGCGAGTTCACACAATGTTCAATCTTTTCTAACTGCTTCACTTTCTTTGTCTTTGACAGATCCAGTACAAACGTCGGATTCTTGCCTGCCTGGAAAGATAATTCACGTTTGTATTCTTCTAATATCGCTGGGATTTTTTCTACATCCACGGCTGCATCTGGTTTCATTTCAAATGAGACTTTTTCTCCTTTTTGTTTCACATCTGTCATATAAGCATGGTGAGCTAATGATTTCAAATATGCAACATATAACAGATTGTAGACTGCTTTCGGCATTTCCCCAAAACGGTCGATCAACTCATCTGTCATATCTTCCATTTCATCTTTGGATTCAATGGATGAAATACGTTTGTATAATTCCAGTTTTTGATATTCATTATATACATACGTTGATGGAATAAATGCGTTGATATCAAGATCGAGTGTTGTATCAAATTCATCTTCTTCTTTTAATTCGCCTTTTAATCTCAAGACTGCTTCATTCAGCATCTTGCAATACAGATCGTATCCAACTGCTTCCATATGACCGGATTGTGCCTGTCCCAAAAGATTTCCTGCTCCGCGAATCTCCAGATCTCGCATTGCGATCTTATAACCGGATCCAAGATCTGTAAATTCCCGGATTGCCTGTAATCGTTTTTCTGCGGTTTCTTTTAACAGTGTGTTTTTTTTGTACATCAAAAAATGCAAATGCATTTCGATCGATCTTCCGACACGTCCTCTTAACTGATACAACTGGGACAACCCAAGCTGGTTGGCATCGTGAATGATCATTGTATTTACATTCGGAATATCTAGTCCTGTCTCGATGATCGTTGTAGATACCAATACATCGATCTCATGGTTCATAAATCCCATCATGATCTCTTCCAGTTCGCGTTCTTTCATCTGTCCATGTGCAAATGCAACTTTCGCATCTGGAAGCAATCTCTGTAATTCGGCTGTCACTTCTGCGATATTATTGACACGGTTATACACATAATATACCTGCCCACCACGTGTCATTTCGCGGTAGACCGCTTCTTTGACCAGTTCTTCATTATATTCCATAACATATGTCTGGATCGCTCTTCGGTCATGCGGTGGTTCTTCTAATACACTCATGTCACGGATTCCGATCAGACTCATATGCAGGGTTCTTGGAATTGGTGTAGCAGATAATGATAAGACATCGACATCTTTTTTTCATTGTCTTGATCTTTTCTTTATGTGTCACTCCAAAACGCTGTTCTTCATCAATTACGAGCAGTCCCAGATTCTTATACTGCATGTCTTTGGACAATAAGCGATGCGTTCCGATCACGACATCTACCGTTCCATTTTTGAGTCCTTCAATCGTCTCTTTCTGCTCTTTTGCTGTACAAAATCTAGACATCATGCGTACGGTGATCGGGTAATCATGAATCTCTGTGCAAATGTATTGTAATGCTGCTGTGCAAGGATCGTGGTTGGTACGAGATACGTCCACCTGTTTCCATTGTCTACTGCCTTAAATGCTGCACGGATCGCTACTTCTGTCTTGCCATACCCGACATCTCCACAGATCAGTCGGTCCATGATCTTCTTGCTTTCCATATCCCTTTTCGTTATCATCGATCGCATTTAACTGATCCTGCGTTTCATCGTATGGAAATAATTCTTCAAACTCTTTCTGCCATACAGTGTCCTTGTCATAGACATATCCTTCTTTTGCCTGTCTTAGTGCATATAACTGCACGAGTTCTTCCGCAATATCTTTGACCTGACCTTTGACACGTGTTTTCGTCTTCTTCCATTCATTTCCACCTAATTTATGAAGTTTCGGCTTTCTTGCATTTGCACTTGCGTATTTTGCGATCTGGTCTAGGCTGATGCTAAAATAAATAAATTATCGCCGCCCTGATATTCAATACTGATGTAGTCCTTTTCAACCCCATCTGTTGTGATCTTTTCGATTCCGCGGTAAATACCGACTCCATGTTTTTCATGAACAACGTAATCACCGATATTGATATCTGCAAACTTCGGATCTTTTCTCCTTGTTTTTTCTTCTCTTTCTTTCGGCGCTTTTTTTTCTTCTCTTCCTTTGAAAATGTCTCCTTCTGAGATTAATACCCATTTGGCTGCCGGATATTCAATTCCTGTCAGAAGCTTTCCTGCTGTGACAACGATCTGCCCTGCTTCCACTCCGTATTTCAAGTCCTTATCATAGGTCACAACCAAACCATTTTCTCTCAGATCACTGCTTAAACGTTTCGCTCTTGTAACAGATGGAGAAGCAACAACGATCCTGTAGTCCTTACTCTGATATTTGGTAAGATCTTTGACTAACTGCTCAAACTGTTGTTATAAGACTGAATGGATTTTGTATCCATAAATAAGGTTCTAGCAACTCTAAAATCATTGATCTCAGCAGATAAGATTGAATAACACAGCATCTTATGTTTCTCAATCTGATATAAAATGCTCTCGTAATCTGTTACCGTATTTGCCTGTTTAGGCAGAAGATACCCACCTTCCAGACGACTTTTCATACTCTCTGAGAATTCCAGATAAAATGCATCTGCACGTTCTCTGATATGTTTTGGTTCATCCAGATAGATTATACTTCTTCTGGAAAATAATCTAAGATGCATTCTGTATTTTCATAAAAATATGGGAGGTAACCTTCTACTCCGATCAACATATGAAGTTCCCTTAATTCCTCACGAACACGGTCCATTTCTTTTCTTAGGCGGGCTTCCTGATCATATTTTTTTTCTTTTTTAAACTTCTGTGATAACTTCTCATAATCTTCTTCCATATTTCGAAGACCATGTTCAATCCTTGGCTGGTTTAAAATGATCTCTGATGCCGGATAAATGGTCAGAGTATCGACTTCTTCGATAGATCTTTGGCTTTCTTTATCAAAACTTCGGATCGAATCAATTTCATCTCCCCATAGTTCGATAGATATGGGCTTTCCTGTGTGTATGGGAAAATATCAATGATTCCTCCTCGCACAGCAAACTCGCCTGGAGCCTCAACAAATGGTGCTTTTTCGTAGCCTCTGGCAACAAATTCTTCTGCGATCGTTGCCTCTTCCAGTGTCTCTCCCATTTTAAACGTCATCTTATGATTCTTGATATCACTTAATGGAACAACCTGATCCATCACAGCATCGATCGTCATCACAAAGGTTCCACATTTGTCATCCACGATCTTCTTGATCGCCAGCATACGGTCTCTTGCGATTGCATTTCCATGAACATCGGCTGTATAAAACAATGGATCTTTTGCCGGAATATACTGAACCTTTTCTCCAAAGAAATGACTTGCCTCGACATTGTCTTGCTTTGTTCTCATCTGGTACGATGATGATCTTAAATTGCTTTTTCCTATGATTTCCGATCAGACTGGTCAAATGCCATTTGGCTGTATCGGTGCATCCTGATACAAGAACCGGGCCACAGTAATCTTCGACCTCATCTTTTAATTGTCTGTATACCGGATCGTCTTTTAATATATGTTCTAACACTTTCTATCCCTACTTTTTCTTATTGTGGCGGTTCATCGCTTTCTGTGATGTCGCCCATAACGATCAGCTGTACTGCATCGTACACTTCATCAAAACGTTCCGCAAAGATTGCCTGTTCTTCTTTGGTAAAATGTCCTAATACATAATCTGCCAGATCATATCCTTTTGGTTTCTCTCCAACACCGATCTTCACCCTTGGGAAATCCATACTTCCTAAATGACTGATGATACTTTTCAGTCCATTATGTCCCCCTGCACTTCCCTTTCTTCGGATACGCAGTCTTCCAACATCAAGGTCGATATCATCATGAATAATGATAAAATCTTCTGGCTCTAATTTGTAGAAATCCATGATTGGACGAAGACTTTCCCCGCTTAAGTTCATAAATGTCTGTGGTTTCACAAGAAGGACTTTTTCTCCTCCCATATAACCAGTTCCGATCAATGCTTTGTGTTTCCCTGTATTTATACTTATGCCTTCTTTGTCTGCAATATAATCAAGGGCTTCAAATCCAATATTGTGTCTTGTGTTGTCATATTTCTTTCCCGGATTCCCCAGTCCGACGATTACTTTCATAAGATATCTCTCCTTTTTCCCTAGAATCTATAAAACTGACAAACACCCGGAAATCAATGGATTCCCGGGTTGTCTTTTTCTTTCTTTAGTTATAGTATATCCCAATTTACAATTCTCAGCAAGATTTTTTCTAGTTATAATGCCTGAAAGAATTCTCTTGTCTTATTTACCTTCTTCATCAATGTATCAAACTGTTCTGGTGTCAGTGACTGTGGTCCATCACATAATGCTTTGGCTGGATCATTATGAACTTCTACCATTAATCCATCGGCCCCAGCTGCGATCGCTGCTAATGCCATTGGCTCTACCATATCTCTGATTCCTGTTGCATGAGATGGATCTACCATGACTGGAAGATGGGATTTCTTCTTGATCATAGGTATTGCAGAAAGATCTAATGTATTTCTCATAGCTGTCTCGTATGTTCGGATTCCTCTTTCACAAAGGATTACATTTTCATTTCCACCTGCCATAATGTATTCTGCACTCATTAACCATTCTTCGATCGTTGCTGCAAGTCCTCGCTTTAATAAGATTGGTTTGTTGATCTTTCCTAATTCTTTTAATAATTCAAAGTTCTGCATATTTCTTGCTCCAACCTGAATCAGGTCCACATCTTCGAATAATGGAAGATGACTTGCATCCATGATTTCTGTAACAACTGGAAGTCCTGTTGCTTTCTTAGCTTCTAATAATAATTCTAATCCTTCTCCATGAAGTCCCTGGAAAGAGTATGGGGAAGTTCTTGGTTTGAAAGCTCCTCCTCTTAATAATCCTGCACCAGAATTCTTCACATCGTTTGCTACTTCTGTGATCTGTTCTTTTGTCTCAATAGAACATGGTCCTGCGATCACCTGGAAGTTTCCACCACCGATTTTTACTCCGCTTACATCAACAACGGTATCATTTGGATGGAATTTTCTGTTGGCCTTCTTGTATGGCTCCTGAATACGCTGTACATTTTCAACGATGCTGTTTGCCATGATATGACGCATATCTACAACAGATGTATCTCCCACTAATCCAAGGATCCTTGTGTTAACACCTTCGGATTCGTGGATTCCCAGTCCCTGCTCTTCCATCTCTTTCTTTAATGCGTTGATCTTTGCTTCTTCTGCCTGTTTCTTTAAAATAATAATCATGATGTTCGTCCTTTCCTGCAAGTCGTTTCTATCCTGCTTCTCTGGTGCGGCCTTTGTTTCTTTGAGTAAAAAGAAAAGGCATGCACTCTGTTGCAAGAATGCATGCCTTAAATGTTTCACTCTGTTGGTTTAAAGTGACATAAGTTTTGGCGATGATTCATTGCAACAAAAATAGTCAGGATAAAAATAATAACCCTGAAAGCTAAAGTAATAAAATGTGCAATTATTCATCTTACTTGTTGTCATCTTAGTTTCTCCTTGTTTTGATGTTTTTACGATACAGGAAATTTTTTTTCTGTGTCAATAGATTTATAGATGTTTTTTATAAAATCCATAGACCGTATTTATGATTTATTTTATGAATTATAAAATTTATTTTTTGCGCACTGCAAGAAATGATGCGATCAATGCTGTGATCGGTACTGTTAATACAACACCAAGACTACCTACAAAAACGTCAAAGAGATTACTCACGGAATGTAATCTCTCCTGTTTTTTCGTCCATAGCATCTACGATCGCAAGAGATTCTAAGTGTGTCTGTTTTCTTAAGAAATCTCCACCTGGCTGGAATCCTTTCTCGATCACGACTCCTGCTCCGATCAGTTCTGCTCCGGAATCTTTGACTAATTTCGCTAATCCTTCTAAGGCTTTACCGTTAGCAAGGAAATCGTCGATCAGCAATACATGATCTCCTTCTCCTAAGAATTCTTTGGATACAATGATGTCGTAGACTCTTCCATGTGTGAATGATTCTACCTTTGTTGTATATACATCTCCCGCGATGTTCTTTGTCTGTGTTTTCTTTGCAAATACGACTGGTACATCAAAAATCTCTGCCACAACACAGGCGATTCCGATTCCTGATGCCTCGATCGTAAGGATCTTATTGATATCTTCGCCTTCAAAACGTTTCTTAAATTCTTTACCGATCTCACGGAATAATTTTACATCCATCTGATGATTCAAAAAGCGATCTACTTTGAGGACATTTCCTTCTTTCACGACTCCATCTTTTCGAATTCTCTCTTTTAATAATTCCATCACTTGGCCTCCACGCTCTTTTGTATTTTTAAATAATATTTTAACTACTTTTTCCTCGCTTTGCAAGCATTGCTTGCATTTCTTTTGGATAATCTATATCGCAAAGTTCAGTTTCTTCCAATACCTTGAAAAATCTGGCATTTTCTATGTGTTTTTTGAGGATTTTCTTGCCACCTTGATCTTTTGTAAGCGATAACAATTCTCGTTTATATTTCTTTGAGAACCATACGGGATTCCCAAGGTTTTCTTCTGTTCTGACACAGCCAAGTTCACAAGATTCATCTGCCATAAAAGAGAGAAATCTTTCGATTGTCTCTCTTGTCATATTGGGCTGGTCTGCTACGAAAAATGTATAGAATTCTGCATCTTTCGCTGCTTTGATCCCTGCTTTGATCGACCATGAAATCCCATATTTACTTTCTGGACAAAACACTGTCGTTATTGGGTCGTATTGTGTTTGCTTCATAATTTCCTGATACTGTGTGACAACAATGATCTCAAACCCTTCATGATCTTTGCATAGATCGATCAATCGGTCCAATCCATAACGATACATTGGCTTGGTTCCGATCATTTGCAATAATTTATTCTCCTGACCGAAACGTTTGCTGTTTCCTGATGCAAGATAAATGACCGCTGCTTTTATTTTATCCATGTTATATTATTCTTTCTCCAATAATCCCATAACGATCTTTTCACTGGTGATCGGCAATTCTCGGATCCATAATCCGGTTGCATTAAATACGGCATGGGCTAATGCTGGAGATGGTGTGTTGATAACGATCTCTCCGATAGATTTTGCTCCAAATGGCCCTGTTGGCTCATAACTGCTCTCGAATTCTACACGAAGCTTTCCAACATCGACTCTTGCTGGAACTTTGTACTGCATGAAAGAATTTTGTTTTACATATCCATTTGGTGTGTAATCAACACCCTCATACAATGCCATTCCGATTCCCTGACCGAGCCCGCCTTCTACCTGAACTCTTGCAAGATTTGGATTGACTGGTGTTCCACAATCTACGACTGCGACATAATCTAAGATTTCAATATGTCCTGTCTCTTTATCAAGCTCAATCTCAACCATTCCTACCATAAATGGTGGTGGGGATACTGGAGAACTGTTTGTCTCTGTCACTTGGAAAGTTTCATTATTGTTGCACATAGATGCTGTTGCGATGTCCACTAATGAAACTTCTTTGCCACTCTCTGCATCTCTGACTTTCTTTCCGTCAAATTCCAGAGTATCTGTATCTGCAACTTCCATCATCTCAGCTGCTTTATTGAAAATATGTCCCTTTAATTTTTCGCAGGCACGTTCCACTGCTTTTCCTGTGACGTAGGTAGAACTTGATGCGTAAGATCCAGAATCATATGGTGATGTATCTGTATCTGCTCCGCTGACCATGATATCATCAATAGAACATTCCAGACATTCTGCCGCCATCTGGGCCAGGATTGTATCACATCCAGTTCCCATATCCGCTGCCGCAATAGAAAGTGTATACAATCCATCGTCATTTAATTTGATCGTTGCAGAACCAACGTCAACGCCAGAAATACCGGAACCTGCATCGCCATTGACAGTCCGACACTTCGAACTTTTCCATTTCCCATATCTTTGCATGGATATTTTTCATCCCATTTGATCATCTCTTTTGCACGGGCAAGGCATCGATCCAGAGCACAGCTGTTTGCCGTCTCTCCATAATATGCTGGCATCACATCGCCTTCACGGACCATATTCATCTCACGGATCTTCGTTGGTCCATTCCTATCTTAGCTGCAAGTTCACTGACTGCTGATTCCAGCGCAAACACACCCTGTGTCGCACCATATCCACGATAAGCCCCAGCGACATACGATTTGTATACACAACATCATATGCAAAAACGATGTGCTTCCAGATCTCGATATAACGGAATTGATTTATGCCCAGATAACCCTACCGTTGTTGGACCATGTTCTCCATAGGCTCCTGTATTGGATAATGTATAAACATCGATCGCACGGATCTTTCCATTCTTGTTTGCTCCGACACGAACTGTTACCTGCATCTCATGTCTTGGTGAAGATGCGATCTGAGACTCTTCTCTTGAAAAATAATCTTGGATGGTTTCTTTGTCATCCATGTGACAAATGCTGGATATACTTCGGAGATAGAACTCTGTTTTGCTCCAAATCCTCCACCAATCTTGGTTTTGATACACGAATCTTTGATTTTGGAATGCATAATGCATTGGATAAGATCCTTCGTACATGGAATACGATCTGTGTGGAACTAACAACGTTCAATCTTCCATATTCGTCAATAAAACAATAAGTTCTGAATGTCTCCATCATTGCCTGCTGATTTGCTTTTGTATGATATGTATGTTCTACAACCACGTCGCAATCTGCTAATACCGCATCGACATCTCCTTCGTGTGTTTCTTCTGTTGCACACAGGTTTTTCTTATTATCTGCACCAATATTACATAATGCTTTCCAGTTATCTTCTGGATGCACTAGCGGTGTATCTTTATCCATTGCCTTACGTGGATCTAAGTTTGCTGGCAATACTTCGTATTCCACACGTAACATCTTGATCGCCTGATCAACGCACTTTTCATTCTCCCCAGCAACGATTGCAACGGGATCTCCAACATAACGGACATGCTGATCCAGAATCTGTCTGTCATATGGCTTAATTCCGGATATGTCTGTCCTGCCATCGTAAAACGTTCCTGTGGCACATCTTCCCATGTATAAATCGCCTCAATCCCTGGCACTTTCATAGCAAACTGAGTGTTGATCGATTTGATCATTGCGTTTGCATATGGACTTCGAAGTAATTTCACGATCAGACATTCTTTTGGTGCCTTATCGTTTGTAAATACAGGTTTCCCTGTCACAAGTGCCATAGCGTCTTTTTTCATGATCGGCTGGTTAACTACTTTCATTCGGCACCTCCATCTTTATTTTTCTTATATTCCAAAAAGTCTAAGATTCCTCGAAGCTGTCCTTCATATCCAGAACATCTGCAAAGATTCCCCGCAAGGTATTCTTTGATTTCTTCTTCACTCGGATCTGGAATCTCTCTAAATAATGCAATCGCATTCATGATCATTCCTGGGTTACAAAATCCGCACTGTTCAGCCCCTTGGTTCGCAATAAAAGCTCCAAACTCAGCTGCTTCTTCCTGCAATCCTTCTAAGGTATCGATCTTGTGTCCATCAACTCTTGCTGCAAGAATGGAACATGATAAGATTGGCTGGTCATCCATAAATACCGTACATAATCCGCAATTTGATGTCTCGCATCCACGTTTCACACTGTAACAACCAAGATCTCTGACAAGATCGATCAGGAGAGTATCTGCATCAATCTGTGGGGTTACTTTCTTTCCATTTAATGTAAATGTAATCTCCATGTTTATTTTTCTCTCCTTTCTTCTAACTGTTCAAAGCCTCTTCTTAATAAGACTTTTGATAACTGTTCACGGTAAGCAGCACTTCCTCTCATGTTGCTTCCAAAATTCATCTGACCTGTCACTTCATCTGCGAGTTTTTTTTCTTCCTTCATCATCTTTGATCTGTTCCATCCACTGATCTGATAATCTAACTCTGCAAGCTCTGGATGGTCTTGCACCGACAACCGCATATGCCTCTTTCTCACCTAATGAAACAGCGCAGGTCAAAACTGGAAAATCTGTCTTTGTATTTCTATGAGAAAGATAAACACTTTCCTGCGGATGCTTCTTAATGATCAGACGCACTAAAATATCATTTGGATATTTATTTGCTGCAAATTGATCTAATGGAATGATTCCTTCATGATGTAACTCCACATAACTGTCAAACGCCAGAAACAGCTTAATACATCAGAAAAACCGAACTTTCCAAAAATACTTCCACCTACTGTCGCAAGATTACGGAACTGCACTCCGACAATGTGTGTCACACTTTCTTTTACCGCTCCCTGACTCCATGTATTTAATCCTTCATGAAGTTCGATCTGTCTTAGTGTTACCATTGCTCCGATTGAAAATTCCTCATCATTTTCTTCGATCTGATCAAGTCCAAGACCCGACAGATCAATTGCTTTTTGTACATTTCTTGTGACCATCTTAAGCCACAACATGCCACCGATCACGCAGTTGGTCTTCTTCTGATTCAGCTCATAAGCTTGCTCAAGACTTTCTGCTTTGACGTATTCCTTGATCTTTAACATCTTATTTCTCCTTTAATTTTTTAAAATATCCCTTGTTTATACATTCTACAGAGCAACACAGGCAATTGGCAAAAAAGAGTACTTTCTGAGAAAGTACTCCTTCAGGTATCGTCCTATAATCCCCAGTATTCTCCATAGGTATCTTTGATGTTCTGTACATCGCTGTCTGTAATTCCATCAATCGTACTCTTAACAAACTGGTAAGTTCTTGGTCTCTTTGATCTTAATGCGGATGGATGCTCCTTATAATCCTTGTAAGATTCTGCAAAATACTCAGATGCTGATTTGATCGCATATGCTTTGTTATATCCATCATATTTATTCTTCTCAGCATTGTAAATTGACTTCCATTGACTCGTTCCAACTTTATCTCCTGCAAGGAAATTAGCAAAATGTCCTAATTCGTGAAGTAATACAGAAGATCTCGCACTCTGAAGTGCGATCTTATGGCTCTTAACGCTAAATACACCTGTCGCTTCCGCATTTTTATCAATCACCATCTTAAACTTCAGATCTTCAAATGCATTCAAAATCTTACCATCTGCCTGAGAACCAAGTGTTCTTAATGTTGTTCCAGAAACACCAGACATCTGACTCAATTCAACCGTTGTTGTCTTGATCGTTGTCTGAACGACTGTCTTGATCGTTCTCTTCTTAGAACCCTTCTTGTCATAATCCTTCTGTGTTTTGACAACTTTTGTATTCACAACCTTACGTCTGGAATGATTCTGAGATGTTGTTGTTCTTCTCTTTGTTGTTCTTCTTGTTGTTTATTTTGCTTCTGCTTGCTTTTCTTCTTAGCTTCTGGATTCTTGTGTTTTCTTTGTTGTTTTCTTCGTCGTTACCTTCGGTTTCTTGCCAAGCGGTACTTGAATCCCATCAATTGATGTTGTTGCTTCGCTTGGATGCTGCATAGTATCAACGCTTTCATAGGAAGCCATCTGCTTCTCAAACTTCTCCTGCTGACGGTTATTGTAAAATGTGACTCCACCAAAAACCAATGCAACAGCTACTACCACGGACACCAATCCGACCATGACTTTCTTCTTCATAACTCTCGCCCCTTCTTAATATTAATATCTATACTCTTTGCTTTTATCTCTCAATCTCCATGTGAGAGACACTCACCCTATAATAATATTTTTATCGTACAATATTCGCACTTTTTTGTCAATAAATTCCGATGGATTTCAGCCTGTTTCTGACCATATTTCTTAGCGGATCCTTTTTATTATCATTTCTGGATTGGATGCATATAAAATCGCAGTTTCTTTGCTGATCTGTCCTTCTTTATATAGATTGATCAATGACTGGTCCATAGATATCATTCCGCTCCCTGTAGAGGAATAGATCAAACCATCTATTTGATGCACTTTATTTTCACGGATCATATTGCGGATCGCCGGAGTCACTTCCATGATCTCAAACACAGGGATCAATGTTCCATCCATCGTTGGTATCAGCTGCTGAGAGATCACTGCCTGTAATACAGAAGCCAGCTGAATCATGATCTGGCGTTGCTGATTTGGTGGAAATACATCTATAATACGTTCGATCGTATTCGCTGCCCCGATGGTATGAAGTGTTGAAAATACCAGATGCCCTGTTTCTGCAGCTGTCATAACTACCTGAATCGTTTCATAATCTCTCATTTCCCCAAGCAATATCACATCCGGACTTTGTCTTAATGCGGCTCTTAAGGAAGTAACATAATTTACAGTATCCATGTTTACTTCTCTCTGACTGACGATACTTTTCTTATGTTGATGTAAAAATTCCAAAGGATCTTCCAATGTGATGATGTGATCTTCTTTTGTTTCATTGATTTCTTCTATCATGCATGCAAGTGTCGTGGATTTTCCACTTCCCGCTGGTCCTGTTACAAGCACAAGTCCTTTGTTTAATTCACTTAATTTCATTACCTGCTCTGGTATTCTTAATTGCTTATAGTCTGGCAGGCGGAATGCGATCACACGGATCACTGCCGCTAAGGATCCTCTCTGTTTATATGCGCTGACACGAAATCTTGACAATCCAGGAATGGCAAATGAGAAATCATCATCCCCTGTCTTCAACAGTTGATCTATGTCTCTGTCTAACGCTTTCTTATAAATCTCCCGGATTATTTTTTCCGTATCTTGCGGCATCATTTTTTCTTCATTGATGCGACGCATCACTCCATTTACTTTCATCGTCAATGGAAGCCCTGCTACAATAAACAAGATCTGAGGCTTCCTCTTTTGCTGCTAATGTTAAAAATTCTTCAAATATTCATGTCTGGCCCCTTTACTTATTTCTATAAACCGGAAGGAATCATCCTTCTTCCATGCCCCAACAGCTTCTTTTTTCCATTTGATCACTTCATAACACAGATCATTCTTTTTCTCCGGATAATAAATCTGCAATTTCACAGATAACTGCTGTGTGTCTGAGATACTTTCCTGAAATGCAATTGTTTTCTCTTTTTTATTATATGAAATCCCCTTGCTTTTTGTAAACGATCGTCCAACCCTTTTCATATAATCTTTTTATCCTTAGATCTGCGATACAACTTCCATAGTTTCTCATCGATCGCTCCAACTTGTTCATTCGCCGCATTGGATGCCTGATAAAAAGCCGACGTACGTTCCAAATTCTTTTTACTTAACGTATGATCTCCCTTGGCACTTGAAAGTGTCAAAGCCGCAAAAACTGCTAAACAGACCATAGCTAACACGAGCACGATCGAAGCTGCTCCAATCCCTAAAAATGGCATTTTACGATCTTTCATTATCTTCCTTTCCTGCCTGTATCTTAAA
>ENA-OQAN01000382-OQAN01000382.1-human-gut-metagenome-genome-assembly--contig:-NODE-382-length-24116-cov-3.919546_pt1 | contig 24116 bp, 34 predicted proteins | sample MGYA00242735_ERZ504527 | MGnify/ENA primary metagenome ERZ504527 (study PRJEB26092, sample SAMD00036230) | human gut metagenome | host: Homo sapiens | study: EMG produced TPA metagenomics assembly of... | reverse complement strand
CGAACCGATGATCTGTCCGATCGCAAGTCCCATACAATCGGAAAAATTCAGTTTTTTTATGACCTTCCCCCATACATTTTCCTTCCTTTCTCTCCCGTTTCTATTGGCGGATCCCAACAGAAAACGCATAGCATCCTATTTTTTTATTCTACCGAAATCTCATCGTTTGTCAATTTGCAAAATGCGCAAGGTTTAACGCTTTACCTGTACAGAATAGACAATATTATAATTGAACTTGTTTCGCTTTAATTTTGAACTTTTCAACATTTTTACAATTTTCAGTTTTTCTATTGAACTTTTTTCTTGTCCATGCTACAATAAGCACAGTTTTGAACTTTTTTTTTATTTTGTATTCTATCTTAAGGAGATTTTCTATGACAAACGAAACCTTTTCCGACCGTCTGAAACTAGCCATGCAGGCGAAACAGTTCAAGCAGGTCGATTTGATCCGAGCGGCCCAGCGGCGCGGTGTGAAGCTTGGAAAAAGCCATGTCAGCCAGTATGTCAGCGGAAAAACGGTTCCGCGCTCCGACATTCTTCACTTTCTGGCCGATGTGCTCCAGGTCGATCCCGACTGGCTGCTTGCAAAAGATTCCACAGTAAACTATACGGCAGATACGGTTTCTGATTCGACAGAATCTTGTTCTGATCCATCTGCTGCTTCTCTTTCCCAGAAAAAAACAGGAAGGTTCCCCTATGCGAGAATTTAAAAAATCATCAAAACTCGACAATGTCTTATATGATGTCCGCGGACCTGTCGTAGAAGAAGCCAACCGCATGGAAGCGTGCGGCACGCAGGTTCTGAAGCTGAACATTGGAAATCCGGCTCCTTTTGGTTTCCGTACCCCGGATGAGGTCATCTACGACATGAGTCATCAGCTTACCGACTGTGAGGGCTACTCTCCTTCCCAGGGACTTTTCTCCGCAAGAAAAGCAATCATGCAATACGCACAGTTAAAGAAACTGCCAAATGTTTCTATTGATGATATTTATACAGGAAACGGCGTCAGTGAGCTGATCAACCTCTGTATGTCCGCTCTTCTGGATGACGGGGATGAAATCCTCATCCCATCCCCGGATTACCCTCTCTGGACTGCCTGCGCAACGCTGGCCGGCGGAAAAGCCGTCCACTACATCTGCGACGAACAGTCCGAATGGTATCCGGACATTGATGATATGCGAAAGAAGATCACCGACCGCACAAAAGCGATTGTTATCATCAATCCGAATAACCCGACCGGTGCACTCTATCCGAAAGAGGTACTGCAGCAGATTGTCGAGCTTGCCAGAGAACATCAGCTGATCATCTTTTCCGATGAAATTTATGACCGGCTCGTCATGGACGGTCTCGAGCATGTTTCTATTGCATCCCTCGCACCGGATCTGTTCTGTGTCACCTTCAGTGGTCTTTCCAAATCGCACATGATCGCAGGCTTCCGTATCGGCTGGATGATCTTAAGTGGAAATAAAGCTATCGCAAAGGACTATATTGAAGGGCTCAAAATGCTCTCCAACATGCGTCTCTGCTCCAATGTTCCGGCACAGTCCGTTGTCCAGACCGCTCTTGGCGGCCACCAGAGTGTCAACGACTACATCATTCCGGGCGGACGGATTTACGAGCAGCGCGAATACGTTTACAAGGCATTCTGCGATATTCCGGGTATCACCGCAGTCAAACCAAAAGCTGCGTTCTACATGTTCCCGAAAATTGACACCAAAAAGTTCAATATTACAAACGATGAAAAATTTGCTCTCGATCTGCTGCGCGACAAGAAACTTCTGATTGTCCACGGCGGCGGCTTCAACTGGGGACAGCCGGATCACTTCCGCGTTGTTTACCTGCCGCGAATTGAAGTTTTAAAGGATGCGGTTGGAAAGATCACCGACTTTCTCTCTTATTATCATCAGTAAAATTCTGATCACTTTTTTCACAGAGCTCCACCGGAAATACCACCTTTTTTTCCGGCGGAGCTTTTTTCCTTTACCGGATTCTTTCCTGCTGCATTACACTTCACCGGTACCCGGCAAACAACAGGTAACTTTTCGTTACTGTTCACTCAGCAGTGAAACACTTGCTGTTTCGCTGCGTAAGAAAGTGATTCAGGCGTGAGCAGCCCTCCTTTTGCGAAGCAAAACTTTAAATGAGGGCTGCGAATGTTACAGTTCGCTGGGAACCAGTGAACTGTAACAACTTTTCTGTTCCACGGCTTAATTTCGATTGCGGCTCCTGTTCCTTTATGTTATAATTCTTTCAAATCAAGTCACAACCTTTCTTTTGAGTTCTGTTCTCGCTGTATCGCTTCTTGGCGGATGCCGCGCCTCCGACAAACCCGTTACGCTGACCGTATGGACGTATTACAACGGAGATCAGTTAGCTTCCTTTGAACGTCTTGTTGAGGAATTCAATACAACCTCATATTCCGATGCCCACAGTATTTCCATAAAGGTTCTTCCCTGTCAGAAGTTTGCAGACGGAGAAGCTTATGCGGTACAGCAGGGTGCCGGTATGGTTGTCACACAGGGCAGCGAGCAGGAAATCAAAGCGTGCGTAACCTTCCTCAAATGGTTTACCGCACCGGAAAACAACATTACCTTCTCCGTAGACTCCAGTTATCTGCCGGACAACCAAACCGTTTGAAAACGGAAATGAGGCACGCTCTTTTCTGGAACATGCCATGAGTGACCAGGCTTCTGCTGACCTCCTCATTGTCCGTGACCGGATGGAGCAGGGTCAGACACTCGACGAAGCAGCTGCCGACTTTCTGACCGACGACTACTTTGAAGCCTGGTATCAAAACACACTTTCCACACTCTCAACTTTGGTTGACCATGAAACTCTGACAGGAGAATGACAATGAAAAAAAGAAAGAAAGAAAAAACAATTTTTCGGACGATCCTGTTCGCCATGCTTCTCGTACTCGGCATTGAAATTGTCCTTCTTGTTTCTGCCCTGTATCTTAGCAATGTCAGTACAAGACTGAATCAGAACGCCATGGATCTTCTCGACATGCAGACCAGCAACCGCGCCGATTATCTGGAAAGCATACTGCTTTTCAACCAGGATCTCTCCAGGCTTTCTTCTTGTATCAACGAAAAAGCTTCTGAACTCTCCGCTGCCCAAAAGCTGGATCTTTCCAGGATTGGAGACAGTTCCGCCGAGGCGCTTCCTCTTCTGGAAGAAATCAGTTCTACTATGATTTCCACACTGCGCAGTAAATCCGTCACCGGGGTTTTCGTTGCCTTTACAACGGAGGAGTTCTCAAAATCAAGTACGGTTTCCGCAATTCCGGGCATGTATCTGCGGGATCTGGATCCCACTTCCCCTGCTTCCGCAGCCAACGACGATCTTTTTCTGGAACGCTCTCCCATAGCGCTTGTCCGTTCCATGGGTATTTCTACAGATAAATCCTGGACAACTTCCTTTGACCTGACGCAGAAGCCGGAAAGTGCTTTCCTCACACCGGTTTTTCTTGCCACATGGGCAGATCACGGTGCGCTGGACGCGGATAATTACGGTCGCTGGACGATTTTGCCTACACGCTTTCCGGGGATGACCGTCCTGCCATTGCCTACACAATTCCGCTTATCACATCCGACGGTACCATTTACGGCGTTGTCGGTATCGAGATGCTTGTCTCCTATCTGCAGTCGCTTCTTCCCTATTCCGAGCTGCAGAACGAAAGCAATGGAACGTATCTTCTCTTTTCCGCGTCTGCCGCTTCACTGAACAGCGAACCCCCATCCCAGATCATCTGCCGCACAGCTGTCTGCTCTACCGGAAACGGTATGACGCTTTTTGAAGAGGAAAAGCAGGCATTTAAGCTTAAAGAACATCCTGACGGTTCCTTCTGGCTGCGAAGTGACGGAAGCACGTATTACGTTTCCGTCACACCGCTTACGCTTTACAGCAGGAATGCGCCATTTTCCGATGAACAGTGGGCACTGGCCGGTACCGTACAAGCATCAAACCTGTTTCATTTTTCCAGGCAACTGCTATGTATTCTGATGACCGCCATTGTGTTGACTCTGTTCGTTGGACTCGTTTCCAGCCTGATCACCAGCCGTTTGCTGGCGCATCCTGTTTCCCAGCTCTCCGCAGAGGTGGCTGTCGCACAAAAAAACAGGGAAAAGCTGCCGACTCTCTCCCGCACGGAATTCGCGAGCTCGATCAGTTTTCGCAGGCAATTACACAGCTGAGTCAGGATATTCTGACAACCTCCACAAAATTCCTGCGTATCATGGAAATGGCAAGTATTGAACTGGGTGGCTATGAGATGCGTTTTGATCTCAACACGGTCTATGTCACAAAGAACTTTTTTCCCATGCTCAACCTTCCATCTGAAGATGTCTCCGGGCTTTCCACCCGGTATTTCCAGCAGATGCTGCGTGAATTTGACCAGACACATTCTCATACCGTATGGGTCGGGCATTCTAAGGTGTATGAAATTTCATTTTCTGACGGAACAATCCGCTACATCCGTATGGAGACCTCCCGCGAGGGCTATGCGCAGATCGGACTTGTCGAAGATTTTACCTCCGTTATGCTGGAACGGCAGCGCATAGAGCACGAGCGTGATTACGATGCATTGACCGGTCTCTACAATCGACGCGCGTTTCAGCGGGAAAGTGAAGCTCTTTTTGAGCATTCGGAAGTTCTCGGTCACGCTGCCCTTCTGATGATCGACCTTGACAATCTAAAACGCACCAACGACACCTTCGGCCACGACTGGGGCGATGCCTATATCCGGCAGGCAGGACAGTGTTTTATCTCCTCTGTGCCGGCTAAAAACGCTCTGTGCCCGTATTTCCGGCGATGAATTTAATCTTCTGTTCTACGGCTACCAATCGCAGGAAGAAATTCGAGCACTTCTGCAGAATCTTTCCCTTGCGGTTTCAAATACAGCCCTGGAGCTGCCAAGTGGTCGTAAACTGCCCCTTCGCCTTTCCGGCGGAGTTTCCTGGTATCCGGAAAACAGTACAGATCTGTCTACGCTGAAAAAATATGCGGATTTCGCAATGTACCAGGTAAAGAAAGCAGAAAAAGGGTACATTACCGAATTCGATCTGGAGCTTTTTACAAAAAACGCAAAGGAAACCGAGATGCGCCGCCTGTTCCATAAAATGTTGAATGAAGAGCTGTTTACGTATTACTTCCAGCCAATTGTTTCCGCTGCGGACGGCAGTATCTACGCCTACGAGGCGCTGATGCGCGGAAATCTCCCGGCACTTACTCGTCCGGATCAGATCCTGCAGCTGGCTCACGAGGAAGAGTGCCTGCATGAAATAGAACGTCTGACTATGTTTCTCTCTGCAAAATCCTATGCCACATTCCTCTCCACCCATCAGATACGCGGTGATGAGCTTCTCTTTGTCAATTCGATTGCAAGCCAATACATGAATCACGATGAGTCAGTGGCTTACGTCGAACAATACAGCTTTCTTCAGGATCGGATTGTCATCGAGATCACAGAGGAGGATTCACAGGATCTTACAGCTCTGTTGAAAAAACGTGAGATGCCGGGATTTTCCGGTGTATTTGCCCTGGATGACTACGGCAGCGGCTACAGCAATGAAAAAACGCTTCTGGAGCTTGCACCGGCGTATATCAAGCTGGATCTTTCCATCATCCGCGATATCGACTCCGATCCGGACAAGCAGCAGATCGTAGAAAATATTGTTTCCTATGCACATCAAAGAGGCATGAAAATCATTGCCGAGGGTCTGGAAACTCCAGCTGAACTTTTGAAGGTACTGGAACTGGATGTTGATCTCCTGCAGGGCTATTTTCTTGCAAAACCGTCCGCGGTTCCGAAACCTGTCAGTGCAGAATCCGTTGCTGTCATAGAACACTTCCGGAAATATCATGCTTAAATCCACCTCTTCCTGCCCGGTGAATGTTTCAAATCACAAAATCTATGACTGATCTGAAGAATCCTGCCTGGCAGGATTCTTTTTTATACTTTTTTCATATTTTTCTCCTGTTCGTTCCTCCGCTTCTGTGCTATGATACCTTACAGCAATGACAAATCATCCATCGAAAGGAGTTTTTCTATGTGTACAGCAGCAACCTATCAAACACGCGACTTTTATATGGGCCGCACACTCGATTATGAATTTTCCTATGGCGACCAGATCACCGTTACACCTCGCAATTACCCGTTTTCCTTTCTTCATATGCCGTCCCTTTCCCATACTATGCAATGATCGGCATGGCGTGTGTGATGGATGATTACCCGCTCTATTATGAGGCGTTCAATGAAAAAGGGCTTGGTATCGCCGGCCTTAATTTTGTAGGAAATGCCGTTTATTTCGATCCGAAACCGGAGAAAGACAATATCGCGCAGTTCGAGCTGATCCCGTGGATTCTCGGTACATGTGCTTCGCTTGCGGAAGCAAAAGAATCCCTCTCCCGTATCAATCTCATCAGCACACCTTTTAAAAAGAATCTTCCGCTCGCACAGCTTCACTGGATCATCGCAGATGCATCGGGTGCCATCACCGTGGAATCCACGGCGGACGGTCTGCATGTCTACGACAATCCGGTCGGCGTTCTGACAAACAATCCGCCGTTTCCAATGCAGATGTTCTCACTGAACAATTACCTGCATCTGTCACCGAAACAGCCGGCCAACACGTTTTCCAACCAGCTCGATCTTTCTACGTACAGCCGTGGCATGGGCGGTCTTGGACTGCCGGGCGACCTCTCGTCTGCTTCCCGCTTTGCACGCGTGGCGTTTGTAAAGCAGAACTCGATCTCGGGAAACAGCGAAGCGGAGAGTGTCAGCCAGTTTTCCATATTTTAAATTCTGTTGACCAGCAGAGAGGATGCTGCGAGGTGGCGGACGGAAAGTATGAGATCACGCTCTATACTTCCTGCTGCAATGCGACGCAGGGAATTTACTATTATACGACGTATGACAATCATCAGATTTCTGCGGTTGATATGCACCGCGAGAATCTCGATGGCGAAACGCTTCGCTGCTTTGCGCCGGTGACGGGCGAGCAGATTCATATGCAGAATTAGAAAAATCCGGTACAGAAAGCTTTGAGGACCCCTCAAAAAAGATTCTGTATCGGATTTTTTCTACATCTCATCACACATTGTAAAACAGACGTCGCACCGGCTTCTTCTTTTAACCTCTTACTTGTTTAGTAGATATTATTTTACTTTCATTTTTTTCTGTCCCTTCCGGCAGTTTTATGATACACTTTTCGTATTGGAAAACCGATTTTTTTGAAAGGATTTTATCATCATGCAATTTTATCTCGCCCCGATGGAAGGGCTGACCGGATATGTGTACCGGAGCGCCTACCACAAATATTTTCCGGCGGCTGACCGTTATTTCACGCCATTTATTACAAATAAAAAGATGAGCTCCCGCGAGCGCAATGACATTCTCCCGGAGCATAACGAAGGGATGACGGTGCTCCCGCAGATTCTCACAAACCAGGCGGAGGACTTTCTTTCTCTGACAAAAGAACTGAAGGAGTACGGCTACGATACCGTCAATCTGAACCTTGGCTGTCCGTCCGGCACGGTTGTCGCCAAGCGGCGCGGCTCCGGACTGCTTGCGTGGCCGCATACACTCGATGCATTTCTCGATGAAATCTTTTCGTCCTGCGACTGCCGGATTTCCATCAAGACAAGACTTGGCACAACCGACACCGATGAGTGGGAGACGCTGCTTGCGATTTATGACAAATATCCGCTGGAAGAGCTGATTATTCATCCGCGGATTCAGAAAGATTTCTACAAATATACGCCGCGCATGGAGTGTTATCGGACAGCATATGAGACGAGCCGCCACTCGCTGTGCTACAATGGGGATCTTTTCTCAACCGCTGATTTTCAGAAGCTCTGCCATGATTTTCCCTTGACGGAAAAGGTCATGCTCGGCCGCGGGGTGCTGCAGAACCCTGGTTGATCGGGATGCTGCGCAGTACAGATCCTGCCAGCAGTGAAAATTTAGCTCCGGCAGATAAGGAGCTGCTGCGCGCATTCTGCGAAGATCTCTGTGCCGGCTATGCGCGCGTTATTTCCGGGGATAAAAATGTGCTGTTTAAATTAAAGGCACTGTGGATTTACCTCGGAACATCGTTTACGAATCCCCAGAAGTATCTGAAAAAGATCAAAAAAGCAAATCGCCTTGCCGAGTATGAAGAGGCCGTTGATTCGCTCTTTCGGGAACAGGAGCTGATTTTTTAACCGAATCGAGCCGCGCAAGCCGCTTATGAACCTTCGCTTGATTTTTCCATCCTGTTCCGCACAGATAAAATTGAACCGCGTCTGATCAACGAAAACACAGCTCTCATCCTTTTCTCTTACCACACCGAATGCATCCGCCGTGAGGATGGCACTTCATACGGCATCCGCGGACTCGAGACACAGGTCGCCGTCAAAGAGGACGAGAAATGGAAATTGCAGCATATTCATTATTCGAAAGAAGCATGAGCAAAAATACGCCGCAGATCTGATCACTAGACCTGCGGCGTATTTTTATGCTCTTTTTCTCCAACTCCCAAATCCGTTCTCTATTTCATCGGCAGCATTGCAAGCGTATCGCACTCTTCCTCTTCTGCTTCCTCTGCAATCAGATTCCGGATATTCTGCATACGGTTATCCAGCTCCGCGCTCTGTCTTGCGCAGTCGTAGAGTTCATCCTGCAGATATTTGACATGATTTTCGGGAATATTTTTCTTGTAGCGCATCTTGTGCTCCAGACTCGCCCAGAAATCCATCGCGATCGTACGGAACTGTACTTCCACGTAAACCAGTTTCTTTGTATCCTGTAAAAAGATCGGCACCTGAACGATCAGATGAAGACTGCGGTAGCCGCTCTCCTTCGGATGCTGAATATAGTCCTTCCGCTCAATCAGCGTAATGTCATCCTGTTTCAGAAAACTGTCTGCCAGCTTATAAATATCGCTTGGAAAAGAACAGATCACGCGCACACCGGCGATATCGCGGATATTTTCCTCGATAGACTCCAGTGTGACCGGGATGTCTTTCACGCGGATTTTCCGCATAATGCTCTCATACGATTTGACCCTTGTTTTGATTCCTTCGATCGGGTTCTGGTCATAGGAAAGCGAGTATTCCTGATTCAGCACCCGGAACTTTGTCTCGATTTCCATAATGGCGCACTGATAATACGACATCAGAAGCTCGAACGGCTTTTTGTTCTTCTGCATCATCTGAATAAACTCGTCCGATAAAAGATTCTGCTTTACAAACTCATCCCGTTTTGTCTCGATCAGATTTTTTCCCTGTTTTCTAATTTCCTCCAGTACTTCGAGGTTTTTCATCATCCGTTTTTTCGTCCTCCCAAAACTGCGTTCTCTGTCCTTTATGCTATCATTTTAGGCCTGTAAAGTCAAATTTTTTCTTCTTTTACTCTACCTTCAGCATCCGGTAGCCAACCCCGATATGCGTCTGGATATACTGCGTCTGCTCTCCGTTCTTTTCCAGCTTTTTCCGAAGCGTCGCCATGAAAACACGGAGAGAAGCGATATCGTTCTCCCAGCTGCTTCCCCAGATTTTCTGTGTGATAAACGTATGCGTCAGCACCTTCCCTGCATTCTGCGACAGCAGGCAGAGCAGCTTGTATTCGATTGGTGTCAGATGAAGTTCCTCTCCGTCAAGATATGCGCACCCCGCTGCGTACTCGATCCGCAGTGCGCCGTTTTCAAAGACAGCCGACTGGACTCCATTTTCTGCCTGCATCTGGGACAGACGGCGCTGTGTGACTCGAAGGCGGGCCAGCAGTTCCTCCACAGAAAACGGTTTCGTCAGATAATCATCCGCTCCTGCGTCCAATGCCTCGATTTTATCGCTGTCCTCACTTCTTGCACTGATTACGATAATCGGCATATTCGACCAGCTTCGAATCTTTTCAATCACCTCTACGCCATCAATATCCGGCAGGCCAAGGTCGAGCAGAACAATGTCGGGATTATGTGTGGATGCCTCCATAATGGCACCCGCACCGTTCTTTGCAGAAATATACTTATAATCGTGTGTTTTTAACGTCGTAGTAATCAGGTTGTGAACCGGCGTATCATCTTCCACAACCAGAATTAATGTCTTATTCATTCAAATTCACCTCACTGAGCGGCAGGTTAAACCAAAAGCAGCAGCCCTGTGGATCGCAGTCATAAAGTGCTATCTCCCGCCGTGCGCATTTACAATCGAACGGCAGAGTGCCAGTCCAAGGCCAAGGCTTCTGCGGCTGTCGCTTACTTTATTTTTCCCGGAATAGAACATCTCAAACACATGCTCTCTGGACTCTTTTGGAATCCCGGGGCCGTTGTCCTCCACCGCGATCCAGACATTTTTCTCCTCTTTTCTGGCTGTCGAGAACCCACTGAATGATTTCCTGTTCCCTTGGGTCAAAGATTTTTTCCGTCTTTCCTCCTGTCTGCGCGCTGTAAAGTGTTCCGCGGACAATTCTGCTCTCCTGTGCCCCTGCCGGTGCGGCCGTCAGGTCCCTTCCCAGCAGTTTTACAAGCTTTGTCGCTGTAATATCAAAAATCTCCGACGCATCCTCTGCCTTCTGCAGAAGCTGGCTGGTATTGAAAAGAAGGTTCTGTCAGGAAGTAGTTAAACAGCACTACACTGATCACAGAACTGATTACGCTGCAGGTATAACCGCTGGTCAGAATTGACGTCATCATAACGCCGACCAGATATATGGTAATGATATTGGAATCCGGAATGATATGGATTTCCAAATCCGGCACCAGATCGGTCAGCCGTTCGGTCCATCCCCTTCTCTTTCGAAAAATCCCTGATCCATCATGCTTTTTCCAATGACAATCCGCGTTACTTCGGAAATTCTCGCATATTCTGCAATCTGCAGGGCAATGTCCTCGCTGTGCGCCGTTACAATCTCCGCCCCGCTCTGTTCTGCCAGGCGGATATGCTTCTGCAGCCTTGCCTGATCCTCCGGCGTTTTCTCTGCCGGTTCCGCGGTCTGCACATACAGTGCTGTAAAATTAGCACCAAATGCCCGGGCCATCTGTGCCGCAGTCCGGATAAACACTCAAAAAGGACACCTTTTATTGTATAATTATGTTACCCCACAAACATACGAAAGAAGGTGTCCTTAATGAAAAATTAGCATTGAAGAAACTGCTAACTTATATGAAAAGTGTATACAAAATTCCACAAAAAATCAAGGGTTTATCCGATGAAAGAAAAAGAAAATCCATCCCGTTGTTTAATATCGTTATGCCAGTGCTGATTTTCCTGATGCTTCAGTATGAAAGTTTTCACACCATTTTTTCAGCGCCGGAAAGCATGGAGAAACGACTGAAAAAACTGTATCCGTGGAAAAATCCCAAAAGTTGATGCAGTCAGGGATCTTCTTTCCCGGATTGATCCAAAAGAAATCGAGGAAATTCACGCGCAGACGATTGATGTTCTGAAACGCAACCGCGTATTTCGGGAAGGAACCATAGGCAGATATGTTGCGGCAGGTATTGATGGGATGGAATTATTCAGCAGTACAAAAAAGTCCTGTCCAGACTGCCTGAGCCGGAAGAACGTGACGGGGAAGACAGAATACTTTCATCGAAGTGTGGTATGTATGACGGTAGGAAAATCGCCGCATGTGATCTTTGGGCAGGAAATGCTGAAACCCAGAGATGGTTCAGAAAAAGATGAAGGGGGACTGACAGGAGCGAAAAGCTCATCCGGCGTTTAAAGAAAAGGCATGGTCATTTCGCAGATGTGATTGTGGCGGATGCACTGTACCTGAATGCCCCGTTTATCAATACTTTGAAAGAATGCGGTTTAGAAACGGTAATCCGTCTGAAAGATGAAAGAAGGCTTCTGTTTCAGGATGCGGAAAGCATGTTTCAGCGGGACGAGGGGAGAAAAAGGAGCTTCAGGAAGGGAAAAAAGAGTATTGAAGTCTGGGATCTTTCCGGATTTGAGATAGACCTGGACGATATCTTAAGCGGACTGAAATACGAGGACGGCCACTACGATCTCGTGAGTCTTTCCGACAAGGATTATCAGAAAAAACTGGATGTCCAGATTGCCTGCTGGGATAAACTGAAAAATGAAATTCAGAAGGTCAGATCCGGAGAAAACGGAACGGCGGATCTGGTAGACATGAGCGAGACGTATTTCCAGATGGCAGATGAAACGGTTGCCGCAGTCAAAGTTTCCCGTGCCAACCGCCAGCTGGAACAGAAAGCCTACATCGACCTTCACACGGGACTGCCGAACAAGAGCAAGTGCGAAGAGCTGTTCCACAATGTGGAATTCATCAAAACTCCTACCGCCTGTATCGTCTTTGACATGAACAACCTGAAACGCGTCAACGACAGCCTCGGCCACTCCATCGGCGACCAGCTGATTCTGAACTTTGCCCGGCTGCTGCGAAACTCGATTCCCGCGAAGCATTTCGTAGGAAGATACGGCGGCGATGAATTTATGGCGGTCATCTATGATGCAACCCGCGAAAGCATCACAGAAATCCTCACAGAGTTTCAGAACGAAGTCGAACAGTTCAACGGCTACGGAACCCAGTTCCGCATCAGCTATTCCCACGGCTTGGCACTTTCCACCGATTACAACGAATGTACGCTCCGCACGCTGTTTGACAAAGCAGATAAATATATGTATGAAAACAAGCAGCAGAGCAAGCAGGGACGCCAGAACTAAAGAAACGCCGGAACCGGAAATATCTTATCGCCGGTTCTGGCGTTTTTTCTTGCTGTTTCTCTTTTATTTTTTTGCAAACGCTTCTATCTGCGCATATCCCGCTGAAAAATCAATGGGTTCCTCCCGCAGCTTCTTTCTGACCGCATCGCTCCTTCCTGATCTGCCAGCACTTTCTGGATTTATCGGCAAACTGCATCACATCCAGCGGACAGAGATATCCGTTTTCCCCATCCCGGATCTGCTCGCGCATGGACGGAATATCGGAAGCGATGATGACCTTCTGCAGGCTTCTCGCCTCTACAATCGTAATCGGATAGCCTTCGTGACGGGACGGCTGGAGATACAGGTCGCAGGATTTTACGTACGGCGCAGGATTTTCGCGCATTCCGAGAAAAATAATTTCCTGCTCCACCTGATATTCCTTTGCCATGGTCCGCAGCTTGTTCAGATCTCTTCCATCACCGATGATGAACCATTTGAAGCAAAGTCCCCGTTTTTTCAGTTCCGCCGTAATCTGCACCGCAATATCATATCCTTTTTCTTCCGAAGCTCTTCCCACCGTCAGAAATTTCAGCTCTCCTGTGTACTGCGGATCGCTAAGCGGCTCCTCACTCCGTCTCTGCACCTGTTTGATGTCAATGAAATTCAGCAGAACCTCTGTCCGGTCCGCGAGTTCTGGAAAACGGGCAATGACCTGTTTCCGGACAGGCTCGGAAACGCAGTAAATTTTATCATACTCCGGAATAAAGTCCCTGGTCCGGAACAGCCACCAGAGATTTTCTCCGTGGAACCAGACCGCTTTCTTCCGCGCATTCGTCTTTCTGGCTCCGAATGCGGTTGTGAACGCACCGAATCCGAAAAAGTCGAAAACAAGATCGTATTGTTTTGTTTCCGGCTCCACACACTCCAGAATCCGTTCATACAGTTTTCCATACCGTTTCTTTCCATACACGACGCGCATCAGAAATACGCCCATTCCTCTGGCATAGAAAGACCGTTCTGCCGGTGTCTCCCGTTTCCCACAATCCGTTCCAAAGCCGGATGCGGCTTTTTGTCCCAGATCATCTGGCGCACTTCCACTTCCTTCGGAATCCGCTCCAGCAGAACGCCTCTTTTTTCGACCAGAAGAAGCGTTACATCTTCTTTTTTCTCCACCAGTTTCTGCAGCAGCGCTGCCATGGCCACTTCCGTTCCGCCCATGTCCATGGTACGTCCCAGCACCAGTATTTTACTCATTGCTTACCTCTCATCTGCTTTTTTCTCTGTTCTAACGCCAGTAGGCATCTCCCACATGCGCAGGATGACGCTGATCCTCCGGCGGAAGCTGATGGTAATCGCCGTACAGGGTGTGAAGATACGTCTCGTATCCCGCCGGGGCATTGATCAGATGGCCTTCAAACGGAAGGCGCACGATCTCTTCGATCGCTGTTTTGGGAATCGCGTCCGACTTGCGGTAACCGCCGCACTGGCAGGCCACCCACTTTGAGTCCTCCGCGCGGTACTTTCTGCACTCTTTTTCCATCTCGCGCAGAATCCGCTCTTTTCCATAACATTTCCGGATCGCCCATTTGCACCATTTTGCGAAGCTTCCTTTGTTTCCTTTTAAGGTCTGGCGGTAGGTGCGGAATGCATTCATCCGCTGGCTTTCCAGAAACAGCAGCTTTTTCCAGTGACGGTCGTACTCCGGTGTATCTTTTTCCGGCAGTCCGTCAAACGGGAAAATGTCGACGAAAAGACCGGTATCCACAGCTCCTGCCACGTGCTCAACAAGACTCGTTCCGGTGTGTACCAGCTTTCCGTATGCCAGTGTGAAACCCTTTGTATTATGAAAATTCATGACGCGGTACGGTGTATCCGTTTCGCTGTTTACAATCTGTTCCAGTTTTTCATAATCCGCTCTCGCATCCAGACATCCACATCATCATCCCACGGAATGAACCCTGATGCCGGATCAGCCCGAGCAGCGTTCCATCTGCTGCAAAATAGATCAGGTGATGTTTCCGGCAGACTTCATCCAGATACAGTAATATTCCAAGCGCAATCTCCTGTTTTTCTTTTAATTCTGTAATTTTACGCATAACGCATTGCCTTTCTGTTTTGTTTTTCCCATCCATTATAAACACTCTGCCGGATTTTTTCAATTTAAAGTTCCTGCCGCTCCGGCGCCCGTCTGAAGATTCCGCACTGTTTTTATCAGTACCTTCATATCCACCGGTTTTACTATGTGTGCGTTCATGCCCGCTTTGAAGGCATTCTGCACATCTTCTGAAAATGCGTTGGCTGTCATCGCAAGAATCGGGATTTTCTTTGCCAGCGGGTGGCTGCTGTTCCGGAATTTCGTCACAAAGAGAACCGATGCCAGGATCAGAAGCAGAATTACTGCCAGAATCCTCAGCTCCTCGACAGCGGTATCCTCGAACATCTTCGTTCCGTTGCTGTCCACCACATACGTCGTGCTCTGGTTGCTGAATGCACTGCTTCTGAAATACGGTGCCATCTCCTCCATCGAACGGATCAGAATAAAGTGTGTGATGATACTGCCGTCGACCACCAGCTGGCTCTGCAGTTTTCTGGCAAATACCATCTGGTTTTCATTGGTGATCCAGTCCGATGTCAGAAAGCTTTTGATATCCGCATCCTGCAGATCTTTAGATCTGTACCACACGCCCTGCAGACCCTCATCGGAATAATAGTATCCTTCCTGGTTCACGGCAATAAACTGGAGGTTTTCATGCGTGGAGCTTAATTCTTCCTCACGTTTTTTCAGAAATTCACACAACCGGCGTTTTACTTGATTACAATCAGATTCGGGTTCTTTGGGCTTCATCAACATCCGCAAACTGCATATTGCAAATATGCTGTTTTGACAGGCACTATTTTTGAAAATTGCGATAGTATTCGTTTATTCACTCTGCACAAGATCATATACATGGTATAAATGCTGTTTTTATTTTTCTTTCATATAATCCATACAATTTCTCGCATTCCATGCATATCCATCCTGCTTCGCCTGTATATAGCGGATATTTTCGTTCCTTACAATATTCTGTTTCATAATTTCCTACTAATTCCACAAGGTTATTGATATCCCTCATCTGCGCAGCAGCCATTCCTGTCATTGCCCACAAAAAGCCAGTTCTTTTTTTTATTCAGTTTCTGCCACTGAAACCTTTCCGTAAACTGATCATATAATACCTTTTGCTTTTTCTTCTCTTTTACCGGAAATTCATAAATCAGCGGATAAATCTGAGCAACACCATCCGGATAAAATTCTGTCTGATGATACCGATCACTGTTTCCGATAATTCTCCATCTTTGATTCGCATCATCCCAGAATATCTTTTCTATCTGTTTCTGTATCTTTTTACGAATTTCACTGATCGCCTGCGTATCTTCCAGTCCTGCAAGTTCCAATTCGTACAGGCCTTTCCATACTTCCAGATTATCCATCAGATAAACTGTTGTGTTTTCTTCTGAAACCTGTGTAATTCCATCCTGCATCAGGCTTTGAATCTTTTTTAATGCAAGGCTGATTCCATTTTTCCAGGATTCCGGCAGGTCTGTACTTTCTGTCTTTTCCAGATATTTTCCCATAAGAAAAAGGTACATACCAAGATATCCGTCTTCGGAATCAGCCTTTTCTTTATAAATAAGTTCCCCACCCTCTTTCCTGTAGATTCCCATTTTCCATCTGTTTCCAGCAAACCCCAGTATGCCAGTCCAGATACCTGCCAACAGCTTTTTGCTCTGTTTCAGTCATGGGGCAATTCTTTGTTTCTGCCAGAAGCCCCAGTGCAGCCATACATGCAAAGTATGGATTAACATCTCCGGCTTTACTTCCATTCATATAGATTTCGCCTTCAGGGCCCTGATTCTCAAGGATCCACTTTTTTTCTCTGGTCAGGACGGTTTCCAGCCATTCCTGCCGGACAGATATTTCTTTTCTCAGGTTCTGATAATAAGCAAACATAAACACAATGCACACAGTTATGCAAAATATAATAAGTCCCATCACATTCTTTCGATGTTTCACTTTTCTTTTGCATTGGCTCTGCTTATGCTTATGCATCTATATCCTCCAGGATTTTTCTGATTTTGATACTTGCAGTCCCATCACCATAAGGGTTTCTAGCCTCACTCATTTTTCTGTATGTCTCCGGCTCTGTAAGAAGCCGCCTGCATTCTCTGTAAATATCCTCCATCTTCGTGCCTACAAGCTTTAAGGTTCCTGCTTCCACACCTTCCGGACGCTCTGTTGTATCCCGCATGACCAGTACCGGTTTTCCCAGTGCAGGAGCTTCTTCCTGAATTCCGCCGCTGTCTGTCATGATCAGATAACTGGCTTTCATCAGGTTATGGAATTCCACCACATCCAGTGGTTCGATCAGGTGTATTCTCTCGCATCCACCAAATTCCTCATCTGCGATCTTCCTGACCTGCGGATTCAAATGTACAGGATAAATAACCTTCACATCTGTAAATTCTTCCACGATCCTGCGTATAGCCCGGAACATATCACGCATGGGCTCTCCCAGATTCTCCCTTCTGTGTGCTGTTACAGCAATCAGTCTGCTGCCTTTTGCCCATTCTGTTTCCGGATGATAAAAATCACTTCGCACCGTATAGTGCAAAGCATCAATTCCTGTATTTCCTGTGATAAAGATCCGCTCTGGATCTTTCTTGGGCAGATGTGGAAACAGGAAAAACAACTAAACATATCATTGTGCAAAATATAAAATAACAAGATTTGAAATTTCTTATATTCTGTACTAATTTGCACTTCTTCATCTTTCTCCCACTCCGGGCTACAGTTGCTTGCTTGCTTGCTTGCTTGCTTGCTTGCTTGCTTGCTTGCTTGCTTGCTTGCTTGCTTGCTTGCTTGCTTCCAGATTTTAATTTTACATTCATTAATGTTCAATACCCCCACAACATTTTTATAAATATCTTTGCGACAGCTTCTGCTGTACTTTTACTATAATTATACTCTACAGCCAACTTGTGTCAATTTACTAACAGACGGTCAAAGGAAAGATTCTGACACACCCCTTTCAATGTGTGCGCACTGCGGAAAGCATCTTCATAATTTTTATTTTCCAATGCCTGTTTTAACTGTAGATAACTCTGGTCTTCAAGGAACTTTAATGTAAATCTCTGAATCAGTGCTTCGCTGTGAAGGCGTCCCAAAACAGCCTCATAATTTCCTCCGATAGCTTTATAGCACTCCTGCATTGTCATCTTTTAGCCCTCCTGTCAATTGTATTCCACTAATTCATGAACCTCTGCTAATCATTATGAACATACCTTAAAATCGTTTTTATAACTTCCTCAATCACAATCGGCTTTGACAAATGTGCGTTCATTCCTGCATCCAGTGATGCCTGAACATCTTCTGCAAATGAATTGGCTGTCATTGCTATAATAGGAATGTTTTTTCCATCCGGTCTGTCATTCATCGCCCTGATTGCTTTTGCCGCTTCATAACCATTCATTTCAGGCATCATGATATCCATCAGGATTACATCAAATGTGCCTTTCGGATGATTTCTGAAAATCTCAACAGCATTCTTTCCATCCACAGCTCTTTCTACATTCATCCCGAACTCTTCCAACTGCACGGCAGCAATCTCTGCATTCAGTTCATTATCCTCTGCAAGAAGGACATTCACACCTGTAAGATTTACCTTTTCAGAAAAACCTGTGTCTGACTTATTACATTCCTTATCTGTAATTTCCAAAGGAATATCCACAGTAAATGTGGTTCCCTCATGCTTTTTACTCTGCACGGAAATGGTTCCACCCATCATATCTACATACTTCTTTACGATAGCCATCCCCAGTCCAGCTCCATGGTACTGCGTTCTCACATCGGAATCTTCCTGTGCAAATTCCTCAAAAACTTCTTTTGTAAATTCCTCACTCATGCCAATACCAGTATCCGAAATGCGGTAATGCATATTTATATATCCATCCCCGCCCTTTTCCTGACACCGGGTTTCAAATGTAATCGTCCCTCCATCCGGAGTGAACTTCACGGCATTGCTCAGAATATTAACCAGCACATCTCGCAGACGTACAGGATCCACAAGTACATTTGGGATCTTTGCTTCTTCACGCTGGATCTTAAAGCTGATATCCCTGTTCGTAAGAAAACCTTTTGTAATATCCAGTGCAGAATCTGTGATACTTTTCAAATCTGCCGGTACCGGATTGTATTTCACTTTTCCACTTTCCACGCGAGTCAGATCTAATACATCATTGATCAGCGACAGTAAATACTCTGAACTTTCATCAATCTTTTCCAGACAATTTTTCACTTCGTCTGAAGGATTTTTTTTCATTGCAATACCGGTAAATCCCATGATTGCATTCATCGGTGTTCTCATATCATGGGACATATGTGACAGAAATGCTGTTTTTGCCTTGTTTGCAGCCTGCGCATGCTCTGCCAGTTCCGCCATTTCCTCAGCCGTCTCCTGGGCTGCCTTCTGAGCTTTTTTTCTTGCACTGAGACGCATTGCTATCACAGCCATAGTAGTCAGCAGCCATCCGAAAATAAGAAGAACCCAAACAGTAACAACAGGATGCAGACGGATCCAGTCAACAAATGTCAGATCTGCTGCTTTGTATGTGGTATACCGTGCTGCTATATCTTCGACAAGATTTTGGGGCATGGCATACATTGCTTTCGTCAGGATGCCAGCCAGTGCATGATTCTCTGTTGATGATATTACCATGCGGTAGGTGTATGTAGGCTGTTCCAGCAAAGTATATGTCAGGGTGCCTGTGGTGTCACTATTCACAAACGCCTGTGCCATGTAATAGTAGACGAAGGCAGCATCGGCTTTTCCCTTACGGACAGCTCCATCATTTCCTGTCGGGTACTGCACATCAGTTTTTCTGCGCCTGGTGCCATTGCATCTTCAATGGAATTTGATGCTGTCTGGTCAACCGTAGTAACAACATTGATTTTTCCATCAAAGTCACGCCGTGTCACCCTTGCCAGCTGCATTGTAATGAAAGGTGCAGTAAGCCCCCATTTTTTCGTCTCAGCATAGTTATCTGTTTCCAGGCGTGCATCGATACTCATATCTGTGGTTTCCGTATTTTTCTGATAAGCAATATACTCATCTCTGGTAGCAGGTGTAAGAAACTCGTAGGAAATCCCGGCATAGTCTGCAATTTTCCGGAAGTAATCCGGGATAATACCTTCATCTCACCATTTCATTATAAGAATATGGATAACGGGTCGGATCACACAGAACATGAAGCGGGTTGTCCTTGGAATATTGTGCAATAATACTTTTTTCTTGCTCCGTATATTCCAGATTCTTATTTTCTATGCTTTCATAATTTTTATTGTAAAGCGTCGTTTTCCAGTCACCCTCAACCGCATTCATCTGATCGATCGCATAATTGATCTCATTCAGCAATTCTGTATTGCCCTTTTTAACAATGACATAGAAATCGCTGCTGCCAAATTTATCCACGATTCGCTCATTGTTTGTTTTTCTCAGAGAACTGGTAACAATCGCATCAACTTTTTCGCTCTGAAGGGCTTCCTCCATCTCTGCGGTCGTATCAAAATAAGATGGAACATATGTAAATTCTTTGTTGTCTGCAAAATCCGCAAACTCTTCATTCCGGGTGTTTCCGTTCAAAAGCGCCACACGCATACCGTTGTAAGTGCTGTAATCGCCGTCCACAATCGTGCTGTTGTCACTGCGGACGGTCAGCATCCCATAATTGGTTCCGATCGGACGTGAAAAATCAAACTTTTCTTCTCTGTCCGGTGTTTTGCGGGCAGATGTTACCATGTCAATCTCGCCATCTTCAAGCATCTGCTGCATATCATCCCAGCTCTTATCATATCCGACATATTCGTAATCTACATCCCAATAACGGGCCATCAGCCGAAGAAAATCATAGCCATACCCACTGCGGTTGCCTTCTTCATCCATCACATGATAACCATCCATGGCAAAGAAACCGACTTTGACAGTTTCATGCTGCGAACTGTCCTCGGCTGCATATGCAGTCTGGGGAGAAAATATCATACACACGCATACAAAAGCCAGTAATACTGCCACATATTTCTTTGCTCTCGAAATCATATTAAATCTCCTGTCTGTCTGTCTGTCTGTCTGTCTGTCTGTCTGTCTGTCTGTCTGTCTGTCAAATATATTTCTCTATACATCTCTTTGTCAACCTTCTGATTTAATAAAATTACACTACTGTATCAAAACCATTTGTCACTGTTCAATGCCCTGCGGTTCGGTGCCCCCCCGCCGGATTTTATGCTTCTGATTGTCTTTTCCAGTACTTTCATCTCAACTGGTTTTGAAACGTGTGCATTCATACTAGCTGCCAGGGAATGTTGAATATCCTCGGAAAATGCATTCGCAGTCATGGCAATGATCGGAATCGTCTTTGCCAGTTCATGGGAGCTTCTGCGGATTGCCTTTGTTGCCTCATAACCATTCATAACAGGCATCTGCACATCCATCAGGATCATGTCATAATCCCCCGGAGCAGACTGTTCAAATGCTTTCAAAACCTCTTCCCCATTTTCACAGATGGTACATTCTGCACCTTCAATCTTTAACAGTTCCGTCAGGATCTCAGCATTCAGCTCATTATCCTCTGCACACAGGAACCTCATTCCCTGCAGAATATTACCATCCTGCTCATCTGTGTCTTCTTGTGCCGCCAGAGCAACTGTTCTATCCTCTGCAATTCTCAGCTCTATGAGAACCTCAAAACAACTTCCCTGTCCCAGTTCACTCTCCACATCAATGGTACCTCCCATTGCTTCAACCAGATTTCTGGTAATAGCCATTCCAAGACCGGTTCCCTGGATCTTATTCGTCACAGAATTTTCGGCACGGGTAAAAGCATCAAAGATTTTATCTTTGAAATCTGCTGACATTCCTATTCCATTATCCCTGACTAAGAAACGGTACTTTGCATAGACGGATGAATTTGTTTCACATTCTTCTACCAGAAACTGAATTTCTCCACCTTCCTGCGTGTACTTCACTGCATTAGAAAGCAGGTTGCTGAAAATCTGCATCAGGCGAAGCTGATCCCCGTTCACCCACTCATGTCGGATATTTTTCTTTGTTGTAAGAATCTGTTTCTTTTCATCTATCTGTGAATGAAATAGATTATTGATTTCCTGTATAAAATTCAGAATAGAGAAATCATCGTATTTAAAAACTGTTTTTCCTGCCTCAATTTTGCTCATATCCAGAATATCATTAATAATCCCTAACAGATGCTGGGATGAAATATCTATTTTATCTGCATACTCTATTACTTTATCTTTATTTCCTGCATCATGTCTTATTAATGACGTCATACCAATAACTGCATTCATAGGAGTACGTATATCATGTGACAGGATCAATCATTTCCACAACTGAGCCATACACTTCTTCGTATGTTTCATCCCACGGTGCAATACTTTTAGACAACTTATATTCATAGCTAAAATCGGTAAGTGACTTTATAGAATCAGCGAATATATCCGGTACACGAATAATTACAATTGTAAATCCCCAAAATGTCCTTTCGCCATTTTTCTGCTCCACATACACCGGATTTCTTACAGCAATCCCCGTTCCACCCTGTTTCAAAGAAAATGGTCCCTGCATGGTTATCACATCATTGTCTCTGGCATAACAAGATATCTTTCCTCGTTCTTTATCATGAATAAGATCTATCTTTCCAGCCTTATTTCCGTCTTCCGGATAAATCTCAGTCACTACGCCGTCTGGTGCGATCTGAATACTCTGGACATAATCTGCCATCATATTCTCCGCAACTTTCGAGAACATGGAAATTTTTCCGTTTTCACTAATAACAATCTGTTCAAAAGTATTTGTAATATCAATTCCCCTCACGATATCAGCCTTCATATGATCTGCATACGTTACTGCGTTTAATTCAGCTCTTGACCTTATCAAATCCCTTTGACTGCTATCCGCACGAATGCCTATATTCACCAGAACAACCAAACCGATCATCAATACAAATACCGGTATCCATAACTCTTTTTTTTATCCTAAATGTATTTTTTTGTTCCTGTGCTTGACTTAATTTTCTTCCACATAACCGATTTTCTTTACACCTGCGTTTTTATCTACTTCATTTTTATATTTTAGCAGCCACCAATTATTGCCTGTTTTAGTTTCTTTTTAATCTCCAAAAATGAAAAAAGCATTGTCATTGCAGACAATGCATCTTTAACGTGGCAACTGGCTACCATTTTACAGGCCCTATAGCTTTGCGTCGCAGACTTTCATCTGTTTTGCCGTTTTTCTTATTATAGCTTTTAAACATATGAAAAAAAACTGGTTTTATTATACTCTAATGCTCGACTATGTACAAGAAAAACATTACCGTTTTAACGCCTAAAAACAAAAGAAGAACAGCCGATACATATACTCGAACTGTTCTCCTACTTCCGAAGTCCACGCAGCATTGACATTACTGTTTCCTGCTCATTTGTACTCAGATTGTTCCATATCCTTAAAACTTCTTTCTGTTTTTCTGTCAGATTCTCTGAATTACCTTCCTGAAAAAACTGTGATAATGTCACGCCCAAAGCTGCACATATTTTTTCAAGTGTAATCAGCGACGGCAGGTTTTCCTGCGCCATGATTCTTCCAGTGATGACTGGGAAATTCCCGACAGCTGCGATAATCTATATTTACTGATATCACACTTTTCACACAAAGATGTTATTTTATCCGCAATATACTTCTCTATCTGCAAGTAACTATACCTCATTTCCGCTATTACATGTTCTTATTGTACCTGTAATAATGAAAAAATATTAGTAATCAACTTTGCAAGTATTCATTCCCATTATAGGAAGTATACGGATAAAAAAATATAAAGATACTTTCGTTTCCGCAAAAGTCATTTTCGCTTATATCGTTTTTATAATAGCACAGACAGTTATGTTTGTCACATAAAAGTTTGAAACCTCAAACAAAAAAATAAGCCTGCCATCATCCGCAGATTTCTCCACAGACAACAGCAGGCTTCCTACTATCTCATCAACTCATTCACTTTTCTCTGCACTGCCCCATAATCATATCCCGCAGCCTGCAGTCTCTTCTTTCTGTCCCCGCCGTTCCCCCACTTTCCGGCAATGACTTCCTTTGCTACAGTTTCCACACTCTTTTTGTTGCTACTTTTCACCAGCTCATTCCCCATCCCCCCTTTTCACTTCTGTCATGCAGCTGTTCCAGCACCTCTTTCACCTTCTGCGGAATCGGCAGCCCCAGATGCCCTGCATTCTCCAGCAGACTCACACCCTCATTGGAAATATAGAAAAAGATCACCGCTGTCCTCAGCACGGATCCGTTCCCGATCACAGCCACATCCAGAATATTTGCCATTCCCACCAGCAGAAAGATCAGCACCTTCCTGCAGA
>ENA-OQAN01000380-OQAN01000380.1-human-gut-metagenome-genome-assembly--contig:-NODE-380-length-24143-cov-2.225433_pt1 | contig 24143 bp, 44 predicted proteins | sample MGYA00242735_ERZ504527 | MGnify/ENA primary metagenome ERZ504527 (study PRJEB26092, sample SAMD00036230) | human gut metagenome | host: Homo sapiens | study: EMG produced TPA metagenomics assembly of... | reverse complement strand
ATGGAGCGTGTTGACGTGGAGGAAATCGTCATCAGATTACGTATCTGATCGGAGATTACGTGGCTTACAGGCGGCGAACTTCCTGCAATGGTCATGATGGATCCATTTCAAGAATGGTTCCGGGTGTACTGAACAATCAGGAGTCCGGTGAGACAGAATCCTTTGCAGGAAACCTTCTGGAGTATCCGCAGTACAGCCGTCCAGAAGAGTGGCATGGCAAAAAAGTACCGGAGGTTCTTATGTCCGGTCATCACGCAAACATAGAAAAGTGGCGCAGAGAGCAGTCAATTTACCGCACGGCAAAAAGACGCCCGGATCTTCTTAAGAAAGCTGATCTGACAAACAAAGAATGGAACTATGTGCGCCAGTTAAGGAAACAGTGGAAGGAAGAAGAGGAGCAGATAAAATGAAAACATCAGATTTTTATTATGACCTTCCTCAGGAACTGATCGCTCAGGATCCTCTGGAGGACAGAAGTTCATCCAGACTGATGCATCTGTCTTTAAAAGATGGCAGCATTGAGCATCGCCATTTCACAGATGTTCTGGATTATATGGAAGAGGGAGACTGCCTGGTCATCAACGATACAAAGGTAATCCCTGCCCGGTTATACGGACATAAAGAAGAGACAGGAGCACTGATTGAAATCCTGCTTCTGAAGCGAAGAGAGAATGATATCTGGGAGTGTCTGGTAAAACCCGGAAAGAAGGCACGCCCGGTGCTAAGATCACATTTGGAAATGGTATTTTAAAAGGTGAGATCATTGATGTGGTGGACGAGGGAAACCGTCTGATCCAGTTCCATTATGAAGGAATCTTTGAGGAAATCCTGGATCAGCTTGGCGAAATGCCTCTGCCGCCTTATATTACACATAAACTGAAAGATAAGAACCGTTATCAGACAGTTTATGCAAAGAACGAAGGCTCCGCAGCAGCACCGACAGCAGGATTGCACTTTACTAAAGAGCTTCTTGAAAAAGTAAAGGAAAAAGGCGTCAATATCGCTCATGTGACTCTTCATGTAGGTCTCGGAACTTTCCGCCCTGTCAAAGTAGATGACGTGGAAAGCCACCATATGCATTCCGAATTCTACATAGTAGAGGAGGATCAGGCAAAGCTGATCAATGACACAAAGAAGGCAGGTAAACGTGTAATAGCAGTAGGAACCACAAGCTGCAGAACACTGGAATCTGCAACAGGAGAAGATGGAATTCTGAAATCCGGAAGCGGATGGACAGAAATCTTTATCTATCCGGCTATCATTTAAAATTGAATTTGATGCCCTGATCACAAAACTTCCACCTGCCGGAATCCACACTTGTGATGTTGGTGTCTGCGCTGGCAGGCAAGGAGAATATCATGCATGCCTATGAGACTGCAGTGCAGGAAAAGTACAGATTTTTCTCTTTTGGAGATGCCATGATTCTGATATGACACCGTTTTCTAACATTTGTTAGATACCATAAAACATAGAAAGCCGGGAGCGATTTCCCGGCTTTTGGCATTTAGAACCAATTACTTGTCTTTATATATGAATCTATGAGTTAGCCCATTTTTGAATGTAATAGCAGTAATCTTTCCGTCGGCTGTGTAGATGGAGTCGAGAATAGTTTCCATATATGCTTTTAAAATATCTGGATCCACAGTGCTGACCAGTTTTTTGAAATAGATATATTTTTTATTTTTTAATTCTTTTTGAATCAGTAAATGACTGGCTTGCTTAATAAATTCCTCATCTGAAAGGAAGGAGGCTTGATCTTGCGTCATAAGCCCCAATTGCCTGTTGATATTATCTAAATGAGATGAGATTTCACTTTTCCGAATGATAAAATCTTTTTCCGACATGGAAGTCTCAGAATATAAATAAAGGTCCTGTAAACGCTGGAGTGCTCGCTCCTGCTTTTCTTTTTCTTTTCTGAGTTTTGAAAGTTCCGGATCAACAGCTGCCTTTTTCTTTCGTGGGCTCTTGACTGAAAAAATATAAGATCTGTCAGAACCATATCTTGACAGGAGATTAAAAAAGCTATTAAGCCCATTTTCTTCAACAGAAGATACTTCGGAGAAAACAGATCCGGATAAAAGAGCAGCGTTCAATTCATCTGGCGTGTTTATTGTAGAAAATGTTTTCTTGGCGTTGAGCATATTCAGAATGTAATTGATAACGAATTCACCTATGACGATATCATTTACAGTAGGATTATTACATTTTTTAGTGTTTGCGTCTTAAAGGACAACCGTAGTTTGAAGTGCGATATCCATCAACATGAAGTCTGCCAGGAGTAGACACCATCTTACTGCCGCATTTATCACAATACATAATTCCTTGGAAGATATGTGTTTTTGTAGAAAGATTGAACCCTTCCTGGAAGATTGTCCATATTTCGTTGGTTAGATTTCATAATACTTCTCATTGTTTGATGCTCTTCCAGTGTAAATATTGCCGGATGGTGATTTTGAATCATAACCCATTCTTCCTCCGGGTTGATTGTTCTGCCTTCTACTCCCTTATATCGATTATATCGGTAGATTCCTGCATAAAAAGGGCTTGAGGCGATGATCCATACTGAATGAGGGGACCAGCTTACCCCAGCTCGTGTTTTATATCCTTTTTCGTTCAAGCTCTGCTGACATAAGCAAGTGACCGATTAAGCAGATAAAGATCTTTTAATTCACGCAAATGGAGCTTCGTCTTCACGTATGGAAAAGACTTTTTCTTTAGGATCATAACTATATCCAAAAGGAATGCGTCCACCGTTCCATTGGCCACTGTTAGCTCTTGATATCATAGTTGCTGTTACACGTTCAGATGTCATGTTTCTTTCCAGCTCGGCAAAAACCAATATGATTTTCAACATGGCTTCTCCGATTGCAGTTGAGGTATCAAATTGTTCGTTCTTACTTACAAAGGTTACACGTAGCGAACGCAGCTCCTCATACATTTTCCGCAAAGTCCAATAGATTTCTGGATACCCTGTCTATTTTCCAAACCAGAACATGAGTGAATTCGCCCTTTCGGATTCTCCCCATCATATTCTGAAATGCTGGTCTGTCTGTATTTTTTTCCAGAATACCCTGCATCTTCAAAAATTTCATAATTATCGGTTCCAAGGATAAGCTGGCAGTATGCAATTAAATCCTTTTTCTGCATGGGAATAGAGTCTTTGTCTACCTGATGAATGGTAGAAACTCGAATATATATAGCGACTTTTGTTTCGCGTACAGACGGCGTGTTGCCGATTAGATTAGTTCTCTTTCGTGCCATATGGATGCTCCTTTGTTGGAATATATGTAAAATCTGTTTGACAAAATAGCGCCTTACTTTTCCAGAGCAGGGGCGCTGTTTTTATTTTTCTTCCAGTTCCTCCATCATGGCCAAAAAGAGACGCTTTCCTCTTTTTGACATCTTGCGGAACTTCAGAATAATATCTTGTTCATCTTCAGAAGCAATGGCACAACTAAATTCAGAATTTCCTACTAAATAATCTATGGAAGTATCAAGGGCTTTAGAGAGCCTGCCGGCGACATCTATCCCTGGGATAACTGTTCCTGTCATGATATCCTCAAAGGAATCTTCGGGAATTTCTGATTTAGTGATCAGATCGGACGGGTTCAGCTGCAACTGATCCATCCGGTCTTTTATTTTTGCAGAAAGAGCAGGAGCTTCTTTTTTGCTCTGTTGTAGAATATTTTTCAGTGGTCCGGCCAAGAAGATAATCTGCCGGCACACCGAAATATTTTGCGCACCGATTAACCAGTTCGGTGGATGGCTTGGTATAGCCTCTCTCAATATTCGAGATTACCTGGGCAGAAACTCCTACGGCTTTCCCAAGTTCAGACTGAAGTAAATTGGCTTCAGTACGTAAGTCTTTTATTCGCTTGCCTACGGTCATAATTATTCCTTATTTGAAAGTAAATGTAATAGAAGTCTTTTTATAAGAATCTTTGGACATAGCTACGGTATTATAACTGCATGAAGAAGGTAACTTCCATTCAACTTGAGATGTACCAAATTTATTTTCGGAAAGACTGCCATCCCCGTATTTTTCTGAAAGATCATCTACAATTTTATTGTTTATTTGGGTTCCCATATCTAAACTACAGGAACCTGAGAGTGTATAATCTTCAATGTTATCATTTTCGTCTGTGGAAAATGTAAATATTAAATCCTCTAATCCATAGCAAGGAATATTATTTCCATCAGAAATAAATTGATATATTTTGAAATAATCCATATCCTGCATATCGTCTGGCTCTCCGAGTTTGACATAAACATCCTTTATCGCAGTGCCTGGAGCAAACTGATTAATATCATAACTATCATCTACTAAATCAGAGGACGAATTTAAAAGAGTAGAATATTCATCTGCTAAAAGCTGATATTCTTTTTTTAAATCATCAAGAGATATGCTTTCTAATTCTTCTGATGTTAAAATTTTGTAATCTGCATTTGCAATAGTCGAAAATGCGATAGAAGAAAATAAAAATACAATTAATCCAGATAAAGTTTTCTTTTTCATAGTTTATTTTCCTTTCCTGCTTCGGTACCACTCGAAGCTTATTATTTTGCTTGTTTATGAACCATTTTAGTAGGAAGAGCTTCTTCGCGCCTCTGCTCTTTTAATAACTTTTTCATATCGCCGATGATAATGTCTCGATTATCTTCATTTAATTCGAGAAATGCATTTAAAAATTTTTGAGCAATTTCATCAAGAGGATTACCATAAGTTTGTTCTTCAAATTCTAGACCGCCTATAATATATTCATCCGAGACACCATAAAAATTAGCTATTGTATATATGTCAGAACGAAAAAGACTTGAATCGGTATAATAACCAGAAAGAATTTCTGTTTTTAACAAAGGTTTTAAATCTTCTATATTTTTGCGAGAATGAGCAGCTAGTTTGGAAATTCTATTCGAAATATCATGGCATTCGATAAGCTGTTTTGTAGTAGAAGTATCATTACCTAAAAGATAATCTGTTGTAACACCAAATATAGAAGCTATATTTGCCAGAGTATCATTGTTAGGGCTAGATACTCCATTTTCCCAGCTACTAACTGTTTGCTTTATTACCCCCAATTTACTTCCCAATTCTGATTGAGTTAAATGGTTTTGCTTCCGCAATTCCTTAATTCTTTTTCCAAGCATAATATAACCTCCTGATGAAATTATAGTCCAAAAAAAGTGGACATACAATATAAAAAAGAAAAGTCCAAAAATAATTGACAAAAGTATTGACAATCCATAAATAGTGGATTATTATAAAAATGTCCATAAATATTGGACAGAAAGGAGAAAAAAATTGATGGCAACAATGCTGAATGTATCGCAAAGAGTAAAAGATGCCCGTTGCGATGCCAATTTAACACAGACAGAACTTGGACGAAAGATAGGAAAGTCCAAGCAATGGGTATCGGAACTTGAACGAGGAAATATTCGTTTGAGTTATGAAATGGCAGTAGTTATTTCCGAGGTATGCAATAAATCCACCGATTTTTTTTGCACCTAAAGTCCATTTGAAATAGACTTTATATTAATTATATAATGTGGAGGAAAAAAATAAATGCCTAAGTTTGCTACAAAAGCGGCCGACAATATGTTTTGTCAGGCACGATACGAGGCGGCAAAGTTCAATGAACGGTTAAGTAGCCGCGAAGGAGCTGCTGAAGAACTTGGTGTTGACCGGACAAGGCTTGCACGAATAGAACTTGGCAGTGTTATCCCTTATCCAGAGGAAGTGCTTCTGATGGCTGATATCTATAGAGCTCCTGAATTAAAAGGCAATTATTGCCGGGAAATGTGCCTCTGGGAAAAGGAATGCCAAAGATCGAGAATCAGGATATTGATAGGATTGCACTCAGGCATTGTGCTCATTCCGAAAGATCAACGAAGCCAAAGAACTCCTGCTGGATATTACGGCAGATGGAGTTATTACAGAGGACGAAAAGCCGGATTTAGAGAAAATTATAGCAACCTTGGATGAGGTTAATGAGGTGACTCAGAATCTGAAAAACTGGATTGAAAAATCTTTGAAATGAGAGGAGGAGATTTGGTGCAGAAGAAATTATCTCCTTGGTGCAAGAAGGCTAAAATAGCAATGATTCAGAATGATATCTCTGTCAATGATCTGGCCGAAGAACTTGGCTGTTCCAGATGCTATCTTTCGTCAACTTTAAATGGAAAGAATACCAGCATAGAAATCAGAAGAAGAATCAGCGATTATCTTAATATTTCGGATTCAGATAATTAAAAGGAAGTGTTTTGATGGACCTTAAAGAAAAATTAAAAGAAATATTAAAAAAGAACTATGGAATTACATCAGACGCAGAGCTTCTGGAGGAACTGAACAATATGGAAAGTGTTGATCTTGGAATTTTTGTAACCCAGATTGATGCAGAGAAGACAGCATAGATGAAGGAGGTGCGAAATTGCTTACAACAGAAGATATGAAGAAATATCATACAACAGCTGAGAGAATTTTAAATGCGCTGGATAACAGCTCGGTACCGATCAGCTGGCATGATATGGACAGATGCGCATTACAGAGCGTTATCGCCAAAGAATTGATCTTAATTGATAAGGAGGCAAGATAATGGATGTACGCAAAGTGCAAGATATGCGAAAGAATGTGGAACATCAGTACATTACAGAAGATTCCAAAACACGGATATATCTGTCCGTGGTGCGAGAATTTAATGAGAAGGAGTATGAGGAATATTCCAAAAAAAAGAAAAGAGCGAAAATAAAAAAGAGAATTCGCTTCTTGAAAAGGTCGATGGTTTACATCGTTCCTACAGCAGTCAGTCTTATCTTCTTCGGATATCTGAGCGATATGCTTTGCGCAATAAGGGGAAGCGCAGAACTCGGATCCGAATGGATAGCAATCCCGCTCATGTGGGTGTGGATATACGCATTGACCAGATTCGCTGTAGGAGATGCATATTAAAAGCCCCAGACGCTTAAAGGAGAAATGAAGTGTAGACGGCACTCATAAATCCGCATCGGAGGCTTAAGTCAGAACTTTAAAACTTTGGTTTTGGAGCCCTTGTTTTTAAAGAACACCGTTATTTTATCACAAATTTAGGAGGTAATCAAGTAGATGAAAGAGGTTTTAGGAAGTTTGCCGGAAGTTATTACGGCATACAAAAATTATAATCTGCTAGTTCCGACAGCAACGGACGTGCAGCTTAATCCATTCTACAAATTCCATGTAGAAGAGGTTCCGGTCGATCTGGGCGAGAACAGCGGAGACATTTTCAAGGTTGGTTCAGTTAAGACAGGTAAGCAGGATGAGAGAGGAAAAGACATCTGGGAAGATGTGTTTTCTTTATCTAAGCCTTTGCTCAACAAAATGGCTATGGCAGCCGGTATCCAGTTCAATCCAAAGGAAACATATGGTGAGCGTATCGACCGGGTTACATATCGAGCACAGGCTCAGGGAGCTATGCGCAAGGCTGACGGAACAGCCAGAACAGAAACTGACCAGAAGGTGATCTGTCTGGAAGATGAAGAAGAGAAGTATCGCATTGAGTTTTGCGGACAAAGCTGCAAAAGGCATTACTGATGAAAAACAGGCACAGGCAGCAGCGGAAATCTTTTCTGGACAATGGGTGGAATCCAAAAATAAATGGGGAAAGAAATGCCAGGCTTTTGTGATTGCGAAAGAAGACAGGGATAGATACATTGATCGCTCCGTCATGGTAAACATGGCACTGCTGAAAAAGACCTGGCTGAAAAGGCTATGACCGGCGCGAAGCTTCGTGTAATAAGAGCTCTGCTTGGTGTAAAAGGTACATACACAAAGGCGGAACTGCAGAAGAATTTCGCAATTCCAACAGTAATTTTTTCACCGGATTTCTCGGATCCACAGGTCAGACAGGCAATGCTGACGCAGGGTATGAACTCTGTGAACAATATGTTTGGCACATCACAGATAGCAGTTAAGAACGTGGATTTCGAATCTGAAAGCACAGTATTTACTCAGGACGATTTGGATAATCCGGCATATGCTTCGGATACAGAAAGCGAAGATGATTATCCACCAATGCAGGAGCCGGATATTGCTCCTGAACCGGAGCCAGAACCAGAGCCGGACCGATCAATGGATTTTCAGTGCTCCAGATGCGGTGAAGTCATAAATGAAAGAGTTTATGAATATTCAATCAATAAATTTGGAGAGCCATTGTGTATCAAATGCCAGAGAGGAGGCGGACGCAGATGAAAATTATTAAAATTTCCACAGAACTTGAAATGACAATACACGATTTTCCGGAAGGAACCATGAGAGAACAAAATAAAGTTTTATGCGAACTGATTGGTAATGGATGCGATATTGTTGAACATGTAATGCCGAAGAGACTTTATACAATGTTAAAAATGTCACCTACACCAACAAGGACGCCTGGTGAATGCGCAAGCATGTTGATCGACGAAGAGGGAAGACTGAAGCCGAATAGAGCAAACCTGATTGGAAGCTATCTTTACGAATATGACAAGCATGGATGCCCTATTCTTGGAAACATCCTGTTTATCGGAGAAAAGATGGGAAATAGTGGTGTTGATTTCTGCGGGATTAAGTGAAGAGAACTTCGATCGTTTGAAAAAAAGGGCTCGTAAATATGTTTCCTGTAATAAAAGTGACGGAGGTAAAAGAATGAAGATTTTACATACAGCTGACTGGCATATTGGCCAGTTCAAAGGTCCTGTAGTGGACGGAGTAAATCTTCGTTCACAGGACACAATTAAGTGTCTTAAATATATGGTTGAGGTAGCTCAGAAAGAGAAACCGGACATTGTTTGCATTTCCGGTGATATCTTCCATCAGGAGCAGATTGGCCCAGTACGATACTCTGATGAAATGATTCATGCGACCAATATCATCACAGCACTGGCACACTTCGCAAGTTATGTGATTGTAATGCGAGGAACGCCGAATCATGATGGAAGCGGACAGTTCAGAGTTCTCAAAAGAATGCTGCTGAATGTCAACAATGTGTGCGTTGTGACAGAACCTTTTGTGATCAAAACGAGATATGCAGATATTGCCTGTATACCAGGGTTTGATAAACAGGAGTTCAGAGCAAAATTTCCTGGTTTATCTGCAGATGAAGAAAATCTTGCATGGACGAAATATATTTCAGACATAGTCTTGGCCTTAAGAGCAGAGTGTGAAAAGACACCGATTCTCATGGCACATTATACGGTTCCTGGTTGCAATATGGAATCCGGACAGACATCTTTCTTTACGAATTTTGAACCGGTGATACCGAGAGAAACCCTGATTGCGGCGAAATATGAAGCTGTTCTTCTCGGACACATTCACCGACCGCAGATGCTTGATGGCCTGCATAACGTATTTTACTCCGGAGCGATCAACGCCATGAATTTCAATGATGAAGGACAGGAGCGAGGATTCTGGATTCACGAATTCAACGAGAACGGCGTACTGGTAAAAGGACACAGATACACTACACCGTACAGACAGTTTTATACGGTCACATGGGATTCTGATGAAGTCGGTGACTATATCCGAGAGGGAAACATGTACCTCCATAGAACAGGACTTCCGGAAAAAGTGACGGATAAGATAGTCCGAGTGCGGTATTCCTGCACATCTGAGCAGAAGAAGGCACTCAATATTCCATTACTGCAAAAGAACCTGTACGAGCTTGGCACATTCTATGTGGCAGATATTGAAGCAGAAAGCACTATTGACATCACGAACCGCGGACTTCTCTCGGAGGAAAGCGACCCAAGGTTGAATCTGGAAAAATGGTTGGAGGAAAAGACATTTAAGAATCCAGACAAAATCGTGGAGCTTGCCGAGCCAATCATAGCAGAAGCCATGAAACAGAGCACCACCGCAGAGATTCACGGTGTGTTTAAGCCGGTATCTATTTCGGTAAGAAATTACAGAAACTACAAGGAAGAAAGCTTTGATTTTTCAGACATTTCATTCTGCACGATTAATGGAGTAAACGGTGCAGGAAAGAGCAGTCTTTTCATGGATGCTATTGTGGATTGCCTGTTTGAAGAAACCCGTGAGGGAGACTGTAAGGCGTGGATCCGAGGTACAGAGGATGCAAGAAGCGGTTCCATAGAATTTATTTTCGACATCGGAGAGAAACGATTCCGGGTAGTCCGCACCAGAACAAAATCCGGAAAACCAACTCTGAACTTGTCACAGTATCAGGAAGAAAGTGCTGACTGGATGAATCTGTCCAAGGAAAGAATCGTTGACACACAGACTGAAATCGAGAAGCTTCTTGGCATGCACAGCATGACATTTCGCAGCTGCGCATTGATCATGCAGGACCAGTATGGATTATTCTTGCAGGCGAAGAAAGATGAACGTATCGCTATCCTTGGAAATCTGCTCGGGCTTGGAATCTATGGAGTAATGGAACTGGATGCCAGAAAGAAGCTTGCGGATGCAAGAAAGGAGCTTGCTTCTAAAAAAGAAGCCGTTCGGATCAAGACTGACTTCATTAAGGCTCAGGGAAATCCAGAGGAAGAACTGGAGACAGTAGAAAAAGATATTCATAAAAAGCAGGAAGAGCTTGAAAATCTGGATGAATCCAGAAGAAAACTGCTCGAACGTCAGGAAAAAATATCTGAGGCAGAGAAAGAATGCGAAAAAGCGAGAAGTGAATTAAAAGAATGCTCCGAGGAATGCAGTGTCGTGGAACATGACCTGGAATATTCAAAGCAGACGCTGACAGCGTGCAATAACCTTTTGGAACTGGCGGATGTGATACGAGAAAAAGCAAAACAGCATTCAGAATTATCTTTGCAGCTTTCTGGCGTAGAAAAGGACGTTATTAAATATAAAAATGCCAAAGAGACATTGAACGGTTACACCGAAGAAGCTGACCGTTACCAGAGACTTATTGATAAGAGCAAGCTCCGAAATGACCAGATACGCAATCAGATTTCACAGTTGGCATTTAATGTTCCTGATAATCTGGAAGAAAGACTTGACGCACTGGCAAAGAAAAGAGAAGAAATTGAGTGTCAGCAGGAAAAAAGATACCGATATTCTACGGCTCAAAACGAATTGCATGAAGTTGACTCATCCTATTCGCAGAAAATATCAGGAGCAGAAAACCGACGGGATTATCGACAGAAAAGGATTGCTGAGATAAGACAACAGGAAGAATTCATGAAGAATTCTGGGTGCCCAGATATTGAGAGTGCAAGCTGCAGATTCCTGTCGAAAGCAGTCGAAGATGTCAAAAGCCTTCCGGTTGAATTGGATAATCTGAAAAAATGCGAGGAAGAGATTGAGATATTAACATCTGAGCGTGACAAAAAAATAGCCTATAAGCAGGAAGAGATTGAAAGAATAGGATACGATCCTAAACGCCTCGCTATTCTGACCGCATCTGTAACAGAACTTTCCAAATATGAACGAATGAAGAAAGCTGTGGAGGAGAACAAACTCGAAATTGCCCGTTTAGAGACCGAAAAGGAATCGAACGATAAAAATATAGGGCAGTGCGAGGAGAATCTGCTACAGGTCAAATTAAAGGCCTCTGAGATAACGGAAATAGTTAATGAACTATCGGAATCAGTTGACAGACAGGAACAGATCAAACAGCAGATGGCTCATCTGCAGACTTATGTAGAACAGGAAAAAGAACTTCCTGTTTACGAAGAAAGAAAGCAGCATGTTCTTGAAAGGATTGAGAGCATGGAAAAAGAGAGGGAAAAACTTACTGACAGAAAATTCATTCTCTCTTCTCAGCTTACTGGTATGGATACCATGTTGGAAAAAATGAAGGAAACATTTTCGACCGATATGGTGAAAGAAACAGACAGGCAGATTCGCAGTAACAAGGAAACTCTTGGAGAACTGCAGATCCAGAAGGGAGTACTCCTTGAACGTCTGGAAAATATCGATACCATGCGAGGCGAAATCTCCACGCTGAATAATGGAATTGCAGTAGCTGCTGGCAGAGCGGACTGTTATGAACATTAAAGCAGGCATTTTCACAGGATGGCGTTCCGCATCAGATCATCCGAAATATTATTCCTCACATTACTGATACTGCAAACAATATCCTTGGATCTATGACAGGCGGAACTATGGGAGTGGAATTTGTGATGGAACGTACCGTCAAAGGTAAAGACGGTGACAGAGCTACTCTGGACGTACTGATCAATGAGTACGGAAAGACAACTCTCCCATATGCTTCGAAATCCGGAGGGGAAAAGGTAAAGGCTTCACTTGCTATTATCCTTGCATTGTCTGAGATTAAAGCAACGTCCGCAGGTATCCAGCTCGGAATGCTGTTTATAGACGAACCTCCATTTCTCGACGATGATGGAACTCAGGCCTATGTAGATGCTCTGGAAACAATCAGACAGAGGTATCCAGATGTGAAAATTATGGCAATAACCCATGATGATGCTATGAAAGCTCGATTCAATCAGTCTGTAACCGTAATTAAAACAGAAGACGGCTCTAAGGTCATTTACTAAGGAGGCGTCTATGGGAAAAAGATACTATTGGCTTAAGCTGCCGGATGATTTCTTCCGGCAGAAGCCGATCAAAAAACTCCGCAGAATTGCCGGAGGCGATACATACACAATTATCTATCTCAAGATGTTGCTGGTATCTCTGAAAAATGAGGGAAAACTCTTCTTCGATGGAGTAGAAGAGAATTTTACAGAAGAGATTGCACTTGAACTTGATGAAGAAGAGGAAAACGTAAAAGTCACAGTCCAGTTTCTTATGGCTCAGGGACTCCTGCAACTGATAGACGAAAGCGAATATGAGCTTACAGAGTGTTCCAGAATGGTGGGATCTGAAAGCGCAAGTGCTGAAAGAATGAGACGTCTTAGAGATAAAAAAACGTCACAATGTGACATTGGTGTGACGCAACAGTTACACCTCAGTGACGTAGAGAAAGAGAAAGAGATAGAGATAGATAAAGAGATAGAGAATAAATACATTTGCCCGGAGGTGAACTCCGGACAGCCGCAACCGAAGGCGGAGATAGAGCCAGTTGCGGATAGCAGGACGAAGGTAGAGATAGAGCCATCCTGTTCAAAGGCTGAGTTGAAGGTAGAGACAGAGCCGGCTCAGGCGGATGTATTTATCAAACTGCCGTTGATCAATGGGGATGATTACCTGGTGACAAAAGAATATGTCAAAGAGCTTAAAGAACTATATCCGGCAGTTGATGTAGAACAGGCATTACGCAGTATGCGTGGGTGGTTGGGTTCACACCCGAAAAATAAAAAGACCCCGAGGGGAATCAAACGATTTATCACAGGTTGGATATCAAGAGATCAGGATGAAGCATCTCGTGTGCCGGATAAGCCAAAGCCTGTTTTTCAAAATCGCTTTAATAATTTTCACCAGAGAGATTATGACTTTGCAGAGTATGAAAGGCAGTTGTTGAAACGTGAATGAAGAAAAGATTACAGGGACCGAAAAAGAGTTTTTGGATGTGTTCAGGCAGCTCTGCATCAGCAGGAGTTCGTGGCAGGTGTGGGCGGATCTTATGGCGGCAATGGCATGTACACTTGCAAATGCAGTAGATAAGTCATTGCCGAGACATGCGGCAAGGGAAAAAGAGTATGCAGAGTGCATCAAACGCCTTGGAGGAGTGGAGAAGCCGGCCAAGTGCTTTGCGATTGTAGTTGAAGCACTGGAACGCAATCCGGATCAGGACTTTCTTGGAAAACTGTACATGAGCCTTGAGCTGGGGAATAACTGGAAGGGGCAGTTCTTTACACCATACAATGTCTGCGAATGTATGGCCGGCATAACAATTAATGACAATATGCAGACGTTGGAAAAGCAGGAATGGATATCTGTCAATGATCCGGCATGTGGAGCAGGAGCGACTCTTGTAGCAACGGCAAACATATTCCGCAGAAAAAAGATAAATTATCAGACACGGGTTTTGTTCACCGCCAATGACATAGACAGAGTAGTTGCTCAGATGTGTTACATACAGCTTTCACTTCTTGGGTGTGCAGGCTGGGTGGCTGTTGCAAATACGATATCCAATCCGGTATGCGGAGATCCGCTGATGCCTGACGAAAAACCTGGACAGGAATTTTGGTACACACCGTTTTACTTTCGGGAAGAATGGTGTAGGAGACGACAGCTCAAGATATTTAGAGAACAGTTTGGCGCATTGGTCGTGCCATTGAGAAAAATAGAAGCTGAAAGGACAACATTTTATTTTGATTTCGAGAAAGGAGAATACAAATGTCAGAACAGTTAAAACAGGAAGTGGACACTGCTGAAATCGACCGTTTAGAGACGGAAACGGACGTGGACAGTAAAACGATAGGGCAGGACGAAACAGAACTGCCAGAGAGCAAATTAGAGGACGAGAGCGGCAATGAAGTGAAAGCAGAGGATACTGTGTATTTGGGGAAAGCTTCACTTGCTGAGATTCTTACAGGAATGGCGGATCCAACAGAAGAGGAAATTAGAGCTGCAGAAATTGAGAATGCAAAGCCGGTAAAGCAGAAGGCTAAAGAAAAACTGGAAGCTGAAAAGAAAAAAGCAACCCAGAAGAATTTTGCTGAGTCGATCATTGCTTATCTGTTGAAAAGATGCGAAGAGGATCAGGGGCTTGCTGAAGATGTGATGCAGGAGGGAAAGACCTGGAACAAGTGCTTTAACTATATTGTCGAACAGGCCAGGAAGCAGTCGAATGGCAGAAGTACAGCAGTTGAAGACCGAGTTGTGTATGAATGGGCCGAAGACTATTACCACAAAGAGGAGAAACCTGAATCTGTCCAAAAAGAAAATGATAAAAAAAACAACCGAGAAAAAGGCTAAATCAACAAAGAAAGTTGCTAAAAAAGAAGAAAAATGCTCAAAAGATAAGAAAAACACACAGAGTACACCTGAAAACAACCAGAAAACTGAAAAGGCTGAGAAAAAAGAAAAGCCAAAGAAAAAAGAAGCAGCTAAGAAACCAGACAAACCATCTATGGATGGTCAGATGTCCCTGTTTGATCTTCTGTAGGAGGCGCGGAAATGGATAAAAGGAAATTATCGAAAATACCACGGGAAACGGCTTCTGATGAAATGCTCAAGTTTGCTGAAAGAGCAACAGGTACACATATTGTTACATGCACAGAAATTGAGAAAGATCTTCTGATGCTGATGTTTTATCCGGTTAAGGGTCTGAAAAAAGGAAAACGTGGAGCACGAATCCGAACATTTTTTTCAAAGACTGACTATATAACACAAGACCTGTCTGTGAGCAAAGTGAAATGGTTGACTGCGGCACTTGACAGAATGGACTGCATTGGCGAGTTCTATGAATATCATTACGATTGGGATACGGAAAAAAGAACATATATTCCTAAAATGTTCTTCTGGACTGATGGCGATCTTGAAAGAGAGAAAAACTTTTTTAAAGAGTGGGCTTATGAGAATGATGAATTGGAGTGGACTGCGGTAAATCGTTTTCAGGAAATGATCAAACAACAACGGTTGGATGAAAAACACGCTAAAGAGACAAATCCTATCGACAAAGTAATGGAAACAGTTAAAGAAGTGCCGGAAAGCTTCAAGAAATGGACATCAGAAAAAGCAATGTCATTTAGTAGATATCTGGTTTATTCAGCAAATTCTAAAAAGACAGCAGTAGTGCATTGTACACATTGTAAAGGTACCACGATAGTAGATCGAACCAAGATTCGCCTTAGAAATAACGAAAAGGGAACCTGCCCGCTTTGTGGAAGTCAGGTCACTATTAAGGCAAAAGGGAGAATGCCAAGAATTTGCGACGAGAGAACGGTATCTTTCATTGAACCAAGAGAAGATGGCTTTTTGTGGAGATATTTCAGAATAAGAAGATGGATAGGAGATAAAGGGACTGATGTACAAGATCATTTATATGAGATTGTGAGAACATTTTATAAGTTTGCTCCAGACGGAACTCCCTGCACTAATAGCTATGAATGGCGTGAATATAAACAGAGCGGACATATACGATGGTGCCGAATGAGGGATTTATAAATTATATGGATTGTATCTTATATCCTGATAATCTTCCAGAAGCATGGAAGAAAACACCGATGAAATATTCGGCACTGGAAATCCTGTCAAAAAACAAACCGACGACACAAATTTATTATCCGAAAGCTGTTCAGAAATATAAAGATTTTCCACAGCTTGAATGGTTTATAAAAATGGGACTATATAATCTGGCGTTATATCTGATCAATGATGTGTATGGTCATGCGTTTGTAAATCGTGATTTCCATAGAACCAGAGGAATTTACCAAAAAGGAAAGACGATATTTGAAATCTTAGGGCTCACAAAAGAAAATACCAGAATATTACAGAAGCTGGATGGAGATATAGATGAGCTGAGACTATTGCAGGAAGCGCAGGACTCAGGATACAACTTAAAAGCAGATGAATTGGAACGGTTTTATAAGATATTTGGATGCAACACGACACTAATAAGAAAAGAAAACCGGAAAGCCAGCATTCATAAGATCTGCAGGTACATAGAACGTGAAGGTACAGAATACAGAGTAGGAGACCAAGGAAATTGCTGGCAATATTCTTATATGCGCCATAAGGAAAGACCGGACGTCAGAGAAGAGAGAATTCAAACTGCGCAAAGGACTGGTTGGACTATCTGAACTGGTGCAAAGAACTGAAATACGACCTCAACAATATGTTCTTCTATTTTCCGAAGAATTTCAAGAAAGTTCATGATCGGACAGCGGCTGAATATCAGGCATTACTGGATAAAAAAAGCAGCAGAAAAGAAACGTCGGGAAGAAGAACGGATAAAGCGAGAGGCTGAGGTCATGAAAAAAACTTCTGGAGGAAAATGCTCAAAGAGAATGCCGGCATAGATAACGCTTCCTGATAAAAGGAAAAGGATTGATATTGAGAGTGCCAAGAGATGCACAGGAAATCAAGAATGAAGGAGCTGCCCTTCACCATTGTGTTGGAACTTACGTTGATCGAGTGGCCAAAGGGCAGACACACATCTTCTTTGTGCGCAGAGTGGAAGAACCTGATACACCATATTTCACAATGGAATATAACAAAGGTCGAGTGATCCAGTGCAGGGGCAGTCACAACTGCGAGATGCCGTCATCAGTAAAAACTTTTGTAGCTGCATTCGAGAAACTGATGAAAGAACGAGAAGAAAAGATAGAAAGGAAGTGCGGGTAATGGCTAAGCAGATCATAAGGAGCATTCGTAAAGGCTCGGTACAGTGGAATGAAGAAGACAGACTGCAGATGGTTTCAATGCTGGCGAAAGCAGGATATGCGGTTCAGATCGTAAGAAAAGAGATTCCAAGCAGTGAAACTAGAAAGACAACGCAGTATGAATATGTGATCGAGTACGGAGAGAGGGTGGAGTAATGATCGCTATGAAACCTGTATCAAAAACAGGAATTGTTATTCGATACAATTTCGTGAAGTTGGAACATGAATACCATTATTGCCCGGCTTGCGGTGGTGCGTTGAATGCTGGACCAGATTACTATCCTGATTTTTGTGAGAAGTGCGGACAGGCACTTGATTTTTCCGGAACAGAATGGAAAGAAGATAGACAGATCGGGTTCGTAGAGCCAGAAGCCGTGTAAGAAAGGAGATAGAATGACTAAGAAAAGTTGTAGAAGAACAATGGATGAAAATAAAATCCATGAGAAAGCAGTAAAAATGAGAAAAAAGACAGATGAACAGCTGGTTCATTATGTGGAAGACAGAGTGGAGAAAGCCAGAAGCGAAGGGTTCAACGAAGGCAAGGCTTTAGCTAAAAATACAACAAAGGAGTTTATTGTATTGCTTCAGCAGAATAAGATTCCGGGAATCGGAGCAGTAACGATCAATAAGCTGTTGAAAGTGGCAGGTGAGCATGGATACTTATAATCGTTCAATCAGAGGGCTTAAAAGCAGATCAAACGGCGAATATTTTGAAAGAATGATTATGGCAGCTTCCCGGTTCTATGAGGACCGGGGGATAGCTGTTATAGATAAGACCCCGGAAGCTTTTAAAGTAATCAAGCCGTATGACAGAAACAGAGGCCAGTTCATATGTTGTTTTACACAACAGGCTCAACCGGATTTTAAAGGCGCCCTGATGGACTCTACAATGGTTCTGTTTGATGCGAAACATACAGATAAAGCCAGATCAGCCGAAATGTTGTGACAGAAGAACAGGAGAAATGCTTTGAACGCTACATGAAGATGGGAGCCATGTGCTTCTTGGTAATATCCCTCGAATTCGAGGAGTTTTACCGGGTTCCGTGGATCGTGTTCAGGGATATGAAGAAGATATACGGACATAAGTATATGAATCGTGAGGAACTGGCGCCTTATAGAGTTAAATATAACAACGGAGTTGTGAAATATCTGGACGGGATAACACTCCGGGAAAGGAACGAAGATGAAAGTACAGAAGTATGAGATTTCCAGAACTATTGATAAATTGAAAAGCATTGTGCAGAAGAACGACCAGTTTCCGGCATTAGGAGGCGTTCTGGTAAAGGACGGGTATTTAATTGCATCCAATACAGAAATGACCATGCAGCTCAAATTAGAAGCCTCTAAAGGCAGCTATTTTATCATTCCCATGAAAGCCTTTGATGTAATTAAAAATCTTCCAGAAGGAGAAGTAGATGTTGATGCAGACGGCAAAAACATTGTTACGATCAAGACAAAAGCTATAAAGAATAAATACCAGAGCTATCCTCCGGAAGAATTCAGTTTTGATATTACAGAAGATCTGGATGCCCCAGAAGTTGTGATCAATGGCAAGAGGATGATGGAGGCAATTGGACATGTTATCTATGCAGCTGCAGACAGCAGTTCTGCAACACAGATGATGGGTGTGTACTTCGAAGGTGGAGAAAACAAGATTAAGTTGGTCGCACTTGATGGACATGTCGTAGCAGTTGATTCGATACCGACTGACGGTACCGCAGATATGAAGCTGATAGTGCCTAAAACAGTGGCAAAGAAGCTTGTGTCAATGGGAATTATTGATGATGTTGTTGTTACATATACAAAAAATAGAGCGGTATTCAAATCAAAAGAATATACCATTTACACGAGGTTAATAGAGGGTAAGTATTTTGACTACAATAGATTTTTCATGGCGGGAAAGATGAAACTTATGTTTCCAGACCGGAATTAGTTGCGGCAATGACCAGAGCAAAGATGTGTACGGAAGAAAAGAAACCTGCAGTCTTCGAAATGAACGAAGATCAGTTAAATATTCGCATTGCCGACAGACTTACGGATTATCAGGAAGAGGTGAAGCTTCAGGATCCGCTTCCTGAAGCGTTAAAAATTGGTTTCGATTCTAAACTGGTCCTTGAAACACTGAAAGCATTCACTTGTGAAAATATAGCCATGAATTTCTCAGGACCTAAGATGCCGGTAGTTGTTGAAGCGGAAGACAGTGACATGAAAGCTATCGTGCTTCCAGTAATGATAAGAGAGGAATAAAAACTATGATTGAGATCTTGGATATGAAAGATGTAAAAGATGCAACACCAGAAGAACTGGAAGAGCTTCGTCGGAAAGGATTCCTTCCGAAAACCAGATCCAAAAGAATTTCCGGGAAACCACTTACTCCATATGAAAGAACCAGAGCACAGGTGGCTGCTACTGGAAATAGATGGGCGATGGAAAACTTTATTGCCACGCACAGTTGAAAGGTGATGCATTATGGCGAATTTATATAATTTGTGCAGAAAGGACGGGACAGTGATGGAATACTCCATCACTGCATCCGACATAGCAAAGCGAATTGGATGCGATCGACAGGATATCTATTCTTCGGCAAGCTATTGCCTTCTGATTAAGAAAGAGTATTATGTGGAAATTACAGACCGTCCGTTGAGTTGGAAGAAAGATATTGACCTGCTGGCAGAATATGACAGCGTTCGGAAAGAATTTCTTAGGAGGTGCGGAAAGTGAAAGTATATAAAGCGGTTCATGGAAATGAAAATAAATGCAAGGAACTTCATAAAGAGATGAATATGAATGTAGGTCCGACCAGACTGGTTCAGCCAGATTTTTATTTGCTAGTCGATGTGGATGATATTCAGAAACAGGTGAATGCATTGGAAAACGAGGTTCACCGCATGAAAAGAGTAGAGGCGAGAAGGAGATGGCGTTATGGAAGAAAAAAATATTAAGATAACAATTAATGTTGAATGCTCGGAAAAATCTAGTGTAAAAAAAGAACAGATTGCTGGATATCTGCTGAGAGCTATTGCGGGAGTAACTGCAAACAATAAATGCCTTATTACAAATTATGTATGTGAAATAAATGAGAAAAATGATGATAAGTTACAGGAGAAATATATTACAGGAAAACCTAAACTTACAAAAGACGAAAAGAGTTTCCTTGACGGACTGGATCCTTCGTGGAGTTACATGCTGAGAAATGGAAAAGGGCAACTATATCTTCCAAAAAAGTTGAGTCTATGTACGGAAGTAACTTCAAATATTTGTATTTAGAGGGCATAACAAATGCAAAGTTTGATTTTGTTGAAGCAGAAGGCGAAAGCTGGTTGATTTCCGATTTAAAAGAATGCGAGGTGGAAGCATGAGCGATGTAATGGAAATTGTTCAGAACGAAGACGGCACATTTAGTGCATACGATGACACTTATGACATTGTAATACACTGTGAAACAGAAGCTGAACAGAAGAAAGCCATTGATCTGATGAATTCTAATAGATGGATTCCAGTTGATGAGAGATTACCAGAACCGGACAAATGCATTGCCATATCACTTGATAACTGCGATATTCCGGCAATCGGAAGATATACGGTTGATAATGAAGGTGGAGGCACATTCAGAGTCGGAAACCAGGACGAAAGTTTTCTTGAAATTGGCTTAATTGTCAATGCCTGGATGCCGCTTCCAGAGCGCTATGAGGAGGACAAGATAATGGATGTAACAATTAAGTTCGTGAAAGGCGGTGGAGTTGAATGAACAAAGTATCAGGTGAAATTTTAGAAGAATTAAGAGATAGCATGGTAGGAAGAAGATATAGACATTTCAAAGGAAGAATCTATATCGTTACTGATCTTGCAGTGAATACAGAATCTGATGAAATTATGGTGATTTACAAGTGCTTTACAGACCCACTTGTAACATGGTGCAGACCGTTAAGTATGTTTACAAGTGATGTGGACAGAAAGAAATATCCAAATGTCAAACAGAAAAGAAGATTTGAACCACTTTCGAGAACACAGGAGGATAACACTATATGAGAGAGATTCTTTTCAAGGGAAAGAAAAAAGATAACGGTGAATGGATAGAGGGAGACCTGTTGGATGGTGGAATGCCGGGAGAAAAGCGAATATTCATAGGAAAATTGGTAATAGGCAAATGGACCGTTACGGCGGATGAATTTGACGAAGTTGATCCGGATACAATATGCGAGTACACAGGATTAACAGATAAGAACGGCAAGAAAATCTGGGAGAATGATATTTTGATGTGTCATGGAAATTCAGAAGACTTATAAAAACGGTATTTGGAGAATTTGGTGTAAGAAATGTTGAAACTGGTCCATAGTAGATAAAGTTGTCGGATGGCATTATGAGATTATTCCGACAGATACAATCAGCAGATGTGAACCATTCTGCTATTCAATGCCACTGACCAAAGATTATATCGACAGGTGCGAAATGGAAGTTGTTGGAAACATTTTCGACAATCCAGAATTATTACAGGAGGAATCAGATGAGTAAATCAGTGTTAGCGATAGATACACCAGAATCATGCGCACAGTGTCCCCTCCTTAATGGCTCGGATGAGTGCGTGATGCAGGATGCAAGTGCAAATTTTAACGCAGATTCGTTCGACGATCTGATGCACGGATGTCCATTGAAGCCATTGCCGAAGGAGAAAGAAGAGGAATATTGGAGAAGTAAGCTTAGTCTTGCATGGATTCGAGGTTGGAACACTTGTATTAGCAAAATTACAGGAGGCGAAGCAGATGGAGAGACTAACACTTGACGATATGATAAAGGCACTTAAATGCGTTGCCAGCCAGGATACTGTAGGCGATTGCTATGCAGACCACGAAAACTTCATGCATATGCATGATAAGCATAAAGCATTGTCTGTGGAACTGGCGAGGATTTAAGAGATTATATCGGTGGAAAGGAAGCGGTTGGCTGCCCGTATCATCAAAACACTTATGGATGTTGCTTCGAAGACGGGGAGCTGTATTGGCTGAAAGATGTCGCGGAGCTGTTAGAAGAACTGAAATCTTATAAAGAAGCAGAAGAGCAGGGCTTGCTTGTGAGATTGCCGTGTAAGGTTGGAACAGAAGTTTTTTGCTTTTTTCCAGGAGACAGTCATTATACAAAATGTCAAATTAAAAAAATAGAAATCTGTCCAAGCATATTTGGAAATATATGTTACTTTGCAGAGCCAGTTGGAAAAAGGGGATGTTGTTGCAGATATTTTTGACAATGAATTTGGCAAATTTTTATTCCTTACTCTTTGAAGAAGCTGAGAAGAAGTTGGAGGAGATGAAGAAATGAAAAAATTTAAAGAAAAACGCATGGCAAGTTATGTGCTCAGAAGCAATGAACTGATTCAGGAAGGCAAAACAAAAGAAGCTGCAGAGCTATTTGGAAAAGGCTTAGGTTATTATAGTTCAAACATTATTCATGCCATTACGCCTTATGCAACCGCGGATGCAGGACTTATATCCACTGTTTTACTTCATTTAGCATCAGAAATCGAAGAAAAGAATCCTGGGGCAAAAGAAATGCGAGAATGGCAGAAACTCATGTCGAAAAGCCGGAACTCAAAGAGATAAAGAGAATTAAGAAACCTAATTGTAAATAAGAAAAATATTCGATTGGAGTGAAAAGATGTTTGATATCGAAAAGGCAAGAGAAAAGGGACTTGATGAACGAACCATAGCAATTCTTGAAAAAAATGAATGTGAATAGTATACGAGAGAAATCTTGCGATGGACATGTATTTGAAAGGGCCGAGGCTGACCGGTCGGGAAAATATATATGCAAAAAGTGCGGTTGTTCAGAGGATGCAACATGGATCAGCGGATATAACCGAGGAATTGAACATACAAAAGCAGACGCTGAAAAGTATAAATTGGCTCTTTTTGCTGTTATCAGAAATAGCAAAGTATTACCAAAAGGATTAATCCTTGGAAAATCTGCAACTGAAATAAATAAAATGTCAAGGGAAACTATGGATGAAGTTTTGAAAAGCCTTGATTTTGAGAAGATTCGAAGATGGTATGATGGAAAAAGAGGTGAAGGCTGATGTTTTTGGAAAATATAGGAAATATTCATACTGATTTAATTCCTCTGTCAGTTTTACAGGATGTTGATAAAAGAATTTCTGATTGGCTTGCAACGGGTGGTAAAGAGGATGATCCATATATACAAAGACAGATAAAGTATTTGAAACAGGTTGAAAAGGCAGCAACCAAAGAAAGGAGAGAAGTAAAATAAATGAAGGAAGTTATATTTTACTTATGTGGAATCTTTAGCTGTATGATCGTATGGTTTTTATGGGCTGTTATAGCTTCTAAAAAGGCCAAGGAAGCTCCTTTGAAGGAGTATGCAAGGATTCATACTGATATCGAAAAAGCTATCAGAGAGAATGAAGAACAGATTGTGATAGCTAAAAAATATCAGGCGGTTGAAGATCAGGTGATTGACCAGATGATTCTTCAATGGAAGATAGAGTACCTGCAGAACCAGAGAGCATGGCTATTTGCATTACTTGGCGGAAAGATGGGGGATTCGTATGTACAGCAAATGTCAGAAATGTGGAAGGAAACTGACGGATCCGGAAAGCATTGAGAGAGGATATGGACCAGAATGCTGGGGAAGTATCTTGCCTCATTATTCTATTGAACAGGAGGAACCGGAAGAATCTATTCCAGGCCAAATGACTATAGAAGATTTCTTGGGAGGTTTAAAAAAATGGAGGAGAAAAGGATATGTCCTGAATGTGGGAAAGAGTATAGTTCTCGCCCGGCATTATCAAGAAAAGATAACAAAACAATGAATATGTCCTAAATGCGGGATGATGGAAGCACTTGATACAGCGCGAGAATTTCTACGCTCCGGGAATGACAGATCAGCAATGGAAGCAATATAAAGAGGAGTACATG